>OKVW01000285.1_pt1 | contig 32775 bp, 27 predicted proteins | sample 1606991 | NCBI WGS metagenome assembly OKVW01 (sample SAMN03281021, study PRJEB24777) | human gut metagenome | isolation source: fecal sample PR177 from 1 month old male Malay infant, vaginal delivered... | reverse complement strand
ATACAGATCCAGCTGGAACAGGCCGGTTATCAGACCGACACCTGCGGCCAGGGAAAGGAAGCCTTCTATTATGCATCCGAATATCCATATGATGTGATCATCCTGGACCGGATGCTGCCTCAGATGGACGGGATCAGCATCCTTCAGGGGCTGCGGCGGATGAACGTATCCACTCCGGTGATCATCACCACCGCCCTGGACGGCGTCAGCGACAGGATCGACGGTCTGGACGCCGGGGCCGACGATTATCTGGTAAAGCCCTACGCCATCGGCGAGCTGCTGGCCAGAATCCGCGCCCTCACCAGAAGGCCTGTGGAGTTCCGCCAAAGCCAGCTCATAACCTGCCGCAGCGTGACCCTGGACAAGGATAAGCGGGAGCTGTCAGGCCCGGGCGGCACTGTGCAGCTGAGCAAACGGGAAGGGGCCCTGATTGAATATTTTCTGCGCAGCCCGGGACAGATCCTGACAAGGGATCTGCTGCTCTCCTACGTATGGGGTCCCAACAGTGACGTGGAGGACGGTAATCTGGACAATTACATCTATTTCCTTAGAAGGCGGCTGAAGTCCATCCACGCCGGAATCCAGATCAAAACGGTTCACGGCCTGGGCTACCGCCTGGAAAGCGGAGGCGTTTCATGATTAAAAATCTTCACAAAAAGCTGGTGGCCCTCTATACGGTCACTACAGGCCTGATTCTCACCATTGTGGTGGCAGGGGTGCTCATTGTCAGCGCGCAGGAATTTAATAAGAAGAACCTGGAAACATTTCAGAACCATCTGTTTAACCTGATATCCCGCATCCAGCTTGGCTCCACCATCAGCTGCACCTGGCTGTCCCAGATGGAATACGATGAGAAGCTGATCATACATATCGAGGACAATGGCATCCCCCTGCTCTACGGCGGCTCCTGGAATCCCCCCACGGACCGCAGCCTGCTGGTACAGAGAGCCAGGGACCGGGCAGCCGCGGAATATATCAATACCACAGGGAGGCCGGTGTCCTCCTCGCTGGTCAAAAGCTCTGTTTTCACAATCGAGGGGGACCACAAGGACAGCTACTACGGATCAGTCATTGTAGTTCCCTCCAGAAACGGTTATCAGAGCCTGATCCTGCTGTCCTACCAGACGCCAAGGGCCTCCGGCATATATCAGCAGGGAATCCTCTACTTTTTCCTGACGCTGCTGGGAATCGCAGCCCTTTTCCTGGTGAGCTGGGTCCTGGTGGGCAAATCCCTAAAGCCCATTGAGGAGAGCCGCCGCAAGCAGAACGAATTCATCGCCTCCGCCTCCCATGAGCTTAGGGCGCCCCTGGCGGTCATCCGCTCCAGCCTCTCCGCCATCAGCGCCGCCCCGCAGAAGCGGGAGACATTTATGAACAATATCGACCGGGAATGTACGAGAATGGCACTTTTGGTAAATGATATGCTGCTTCTGGCCAGCGCGGACACCCAGCACTTTACTGTCAGTGAATCCCTGCTGGACACAGATACGCTGCTGATTGGCATCTATGAGCGGTTTGAACCTCTCTATCAGAAAAAGGGCGTCCGCCTCAAGCTGGAGCTGCCGGAGAATCCGCTGCCCCATATCACCGGCGACGAGGCCCGCATGGAGCAGGTCCTGTCCATCCTCTTAGACAACGCGCTGACCTACACCCCCGCCGGGAAGGAAGTCCGCCTCTCCTGCTCTGCCGGCAAACGCAGCATCAGCCTGAATGTTTCCGACCAGGGCTGCGGCATTGGCGATGAGGCCAAAAAACACGTGTTCGACCGGTTCTACCGGGGGGACAGCTCCCGCACCGACAAGCAGCACTATGGACTGGGCCTGAGCGTTGCCAGGGAGCTGGTGCAGCTTCACGGAGGGACCATCACAGTGTCTGACTCCCAAGAAGGCGGAGCCTGCTTCACAGTGGGGCTTCCCGCGCGTCCTATTGAATCGAGAACAGATTCGCAAAGAGAATAACCACCGGCAGGCTGATCAGGGTCCGCTCCAGGAAGATCACAAACATCTGCCAGAGCTTCAGCGGGAGCTTGGAGGTCAGGATCATGGCGCCTATTTCCGTGATATAGATGACCTGAAGCACAGCCACACAGCCGATGATAAAGCGGGTGTAAAAGGAAGGGATCATGGCACCCACAATCACAGGAAGATACTGGTCCGCAAATCCCAGAATCATGGCAGGGGCGGCCTCCGCCGCATATGGGATGGAGAACAGCTGCAGCAGTATTTTAAAGGGATAGGACATAATATCAAAGAGCATCGTATATTCTGTGAGGATCAGGGCCGCCGTGCCGAAGGCCATCAGGATCGGCGCCGTGTTGGCGATCAGGTCAAATGCCGTTGTGAGGCCCTTGATTAAAAATCCTTTAAAAGACGGCGCGCCCGAGGCTCTCTGCAGGGCCAGCCGGTAGCCCCACTGCAGCCTGCCCACATTTTCCGGCACGGCTTCGGAGGCCTGTCTGCCGCATTCCGGGTTATAGTGGTCGGACATCCTGCTCAGGGGCCAGATGCGGGGCGTTATAAGGGCGCACAGGAAACCGGTGAGGAAGATGGTGAGGTAATACAGCGCAAATACCTGGGATATCTTCAGATACTGGGCTATGGCTGAGCAGAAGCTGATGCTGACCACTGAGAAATTCGTCACAATAACCGCCGCTTCCCGGGCAGTATAGCAGCCCGTCTCATATTGGGAGATGGTCAGATAGGCGCCGCACACCCCGGAGCCGATCCACGATGAGAAGCAGTCGATCAGCGAGCGCCCCGGCACATGGAACAGGGGCCTGGCAATATTTTTCAGGATTGTGCTGACAAAATCCATGATGCCGTAGTCCGTCAGAAGGGGCAGAAACAGCCCTGCCACAAAGAACCACATCCCACAGGTGGGAAGCAGGGAAAACAGGATATTCCCGCCTGTGCCGGGTGAGCAGATGATCCTGGGGCCTATGTCAAACAGCGTCATCACGGCCAAAAGCGCGCCGGCCAGCCGGACCGCCAGCCAGAAGCGCGTTGTGGTAAAGATCCTGCGCCAGGTGGGGCTCTCCTGAATCCAGCGCACAGGGAACAATGCATTCCACAGGGATATGGCAGTCGGGACCGCGATCATGGCAGTCATCATATAGGGCAGAAAGTGTTCCAGTATATCCTGGAAATAATTTACAAATATCCCCACCACGATCATGCTTTCCCCCCGGAACTGGATGGGGATCAGAAAGAGGATTACCCCTATAACCGAAGGAATTATGAATTTCAGCCGGCTCCCCCCATCATCATTTGCAGTACCCCAATTTTGCATAGTAATATGAACCTCCTGTCGGTTGTATTTTAAACGGTGAACGGTGTTTCTTTGCGCACAATCAGCTTAAGCAGAGCATGCGTCTGCATACTCTGCTTCGAATCAGGCAAACGTAATCTGTGTTCCGGTCTTGCCTTCCAGCGCTTCCAGCGCCTTATCCAGGCTGGTGATGATCGCCCTTTTGTGGGGATATGCGCGGACAAATATCATGGCCGCTTCCACTTTCGGCAGCATGCTTCCCGGTGCAAACTGTCCCTGCTCAATATATTCCGCCGCCTCTTTTAATCCAAGCCTGTCTAAATCCTGCTGATCTTTCTTCCCCCAGTTGACCGCAACCTTCTCCACTTCCGTGAGAATCATCAGAATATCGGCCTCAACCTCCTCGGCCAGCAGTTCCGCCGCAAAGTCCTTGTCAATCACGGCAGCCACGCCCTCCAGCGTCCCATCCATATTCTCCACCACGGGTATGCCGCCTCCTCCGCAGGATATGACGATGGAGGAATCCCACAGCTTTTTCACGGCGGAGATCTCCACGATCTTCCTTGGTATGGGGGAGGCCACAACTCTCCGCCACCCTCTCCCGGCGTCCTCCCTCATGGTATAGCCCCGGCCGGCGCTCAACTCTTTGGCCTCCTCCTCTGTGTAGAACACGCCGATGGGCTTCGTGGGGTTCTGAAACGCGGGATCGTTTTTGTCCACGATGACCTGGGTGGCCACGGTCAGCACCGGCGCTCTCATATTCCGCTTGCTCAGGGAATATTTGAGGGACTGCTGTATATGGTAGCCGATGTATCCCTGGGACATGGCCCCGCACACGTCGAAGGGCAGCGCCGGGGTCACTTCCTTTGCGGCCTCGGAGGCAAGCAGAATCCTTCCCACCTGGGGTCCGTTGCCGTGGACAATGGCAATCTCATATCCGCTGCTGCTGATATCCGCAATGTGTTCACAGGTTTCCTTCACAATCTTTAACTGGTTCTCCGCCGTAGGCGCGCTTCCCCTGGACTGCAGCGCATTTCCGCCCAGTGCAATCACAACTTTCTTTTTCATTGTATATTCCTTTGCCAAGATATCTATATTTTTAGTATCTCTGAATATTCTTTGTCACACAGTGGATTCCGCCGCCTCTGATGTTCAGGTCCATAGCCGGAATCGGGATGATCTTCCTGTCCGGGAAAGCGTTCTTTAAGACCTCCAGGGCCTCCTCATCCCGTTTTCTGATGGACGCGGGCCTTCCCTCCTGCCAGTAGGACTGGGCCAGTACCACCCCGTTGCAGATCAGGAAATTGCAGTAGCTCATGGCGGGCTGCATGATGATCTCCCCCTCAGGCATGGGCGAACCGTCGTCCAGCACATTCTCCTCCCCCTCGGAGAACCGTTTGCCCCAGGTCACGTTGGTCCAGTCCTCCGGGGTGGTCGTCACATAGAAGGGTTCCGGTGTGGGGATTCTCAGGATGCGAAGCGGGTTCCCCTCTGCATCCGTCTCGTTCTTAAGCACCTCATAGGCTGCCTCCAGCCGTTCCCTGCTGATTCCGGCAGAACGGAGCCTTCCTGCCTCCTCCTTGCCGACCTCGGCCAGCAGCACGGTGTTCTTGTCCACGAAGCGGCACATCTCGTCAATGTGGCCGTTGGCGGACCCGGAGCGGTATACCGGCTTCCCGTCCACATAGTCCAGGGCATCCAGGGTGGCCGACTCATCATCATAGACGCCCAGGGGCAGCCAGATGATCTTCTTTAAGTTGAACAGGCGCTTAAATTCTGCCTCCACCTGCTCCTTGGTCAGCCCGCTGTTTCTCTTGGCCACCTCCGTGTCCTCAATGGCCATCATCACGCCTGCCCCGTTGAACTCCTTGTCCCCGCCCTCGGTAATGAGGATGGAATGATCAAAGTCCAGGCAGCCCAGTTCTATGGCCATGTGGGGAGCAAACTTGGCGCACAGGGTGGACATCTCACTGTTCTCATCCCCCTCGCCGTACATGTCAAAGCGGAAATTGACCAGACGCATATTCCCATTTCCGTCCTTCATAATATCAGGGCCGTAATCCCTGGACCAGTTCATGATATCCGGGTAGCGGGTGATATGGACGTCGTCCAGGCTGATGCCCCTTGCGGCCAGCGTCTCCGTGCAGGTCTCATAAGTCCCCTTGAACCCGCAGTTCACATACACCTCAACCTGTCCGATCAGGTTCTGAACAATATCCGCGAAAACATTCAGTGTGTACATTCCCTTCACCGGCTCCGCGATCCTGGGCCAGCAGATCACCACTGCCTCCTGTTCTTCAAATTCACCGGCATAGCGGAACCCATCATTATCTTTCATGTTAATACCTCCTCCTCATTATATTACTACAAATCCAAGAATCAAATAAGCTGCAACAGTGATTGCCCCCGCTATCAGTACATAGGGCCTGGTGGTGCTCATCACATCCACCGGGTTGGAGTGGATCTCCTCCGCGATCAGCATGATCAGGGCGCCTCTGGGGCTTAAGACAGAACCGATTGCCGCGGCCGAGAACAGGGTCCCCGCCAGCACAAAGGGGCTGATTCCAAGTCCTGCGGTAACAGGCAGGCAGGCCGCCAGGAACATGGACGTGGTGGGCCAGAACATGCCTGTCAAGGTGCCGATCAGGGTCGCAGCCACGAAGAAGAACGCCAGCACCGCTCCCGGCATCAGGATCGAGGCCACCGCCTGGACCAGCTCCGGGAATCCGATCTGCTTCATAATAGCGGTCATCTCATACCCCAGCATCAGATAGGCGGTGGGTTTTAACATTGCGTTCATCCCGCTGTAGAACGCGCCCATGTAGTCGTCGAATCCCATCACTCTCCTGGCCAGATACCACACCAGCATGAACACCATTGTGATGATAATGGCAATGACCAGATCGCCCCCGTTAAAGGCGGCGCAGACCGCCAGAACCGCCAGGGGCACCAGGAAATCCGCCACGGAAGCCGTTCGTCTGCCGGCAGCCGTCTCTTCTTTTCCTGTCGCAGCCCCATCTTCCCCGTAGACCGAGAAATCGTAGGTATTTTCCTTCACCTTCCGGTTCGCCTTCCTGATACTCCCCAGCGCAGGCAGTACGCCCAGCACAAAGAGCACCACAATCACCATCAGGACGATGGGGAAGAACAGGTAGGGAATCACTTTCGTGATATAGTCCATTGTCCCGTTCTGTGAGATCCCGGCCCCCTCGATCAGCTGCACAAAGTACACGGACCAGGTGGTAAAGGGGGTGAGGATCACAAGGGGGATACACAGTACCGTGATCAGAAAGCCCATGGTCTCCACCGGAATCCTGTTCCGTTTCCCGATGCGCTTGCAGTAAGATCCCAGCACTACGCCCTTCAAAAACTCGTCCGCATAAATGGCGATACCCATGATCAGCACGGAAAACAGCGTCTTTTTCTCATTGTCGGCGAATTTCTCCACCCATCTGCAGAACTTGTCGGTGGCCTTGGCCGCGTCTATGATCTCGGTGAACATACCGATGATCAGCGTAAATACGATCACCCAGACATTGGTGGCGTCCGTCATCACGTCGCTCAGAAAGCTGTAGAACAGCGCCGCCAGATTCCAGGTCTGATGTTCAAAGGCATAGATGACCAGCGCTGAAAATATTCCCAGCAGGCATGATTCGAACGCCTTCTTCGTCTTTACAACCGCCAGAAATGCGATTGCAACCGGAATTAAACTCAATAGATACATTTCCCCGCCCCTCTCTTAAAGCCTTTCATCGTCCCCCAGGACCGCGTACATAACCGCCTTGATGGTGTGCTGCCTGTTCTCCGCTTCCCTGAATATGTACTCCGCGTTCTCCTCAAACACCTCGTCCGTCACTTCCAGGCCCTTGGCAAGGAATTCCTTCAGCTCCGGATCTGCCACGAAGTCCAGCAGCTCCTGGCCGCCCCTGTGGTCGCAGTTGTGTGTGGCCGGAAGCATGTGCAGTACAATGGCGCCGGGATTCTGGGTTTTCTCCATCAGCTCCCTGTTCACCTGGTATTTTTTGTATTTTGCAATGCCGGGAAGCCAGGTCACCGTCTTGTTTGTAAAAAATCCCCAGTTTTCCGTGGATACCACATCCACACCCTTGATTGCTTCAACATCCTCGGTCTCCTGGAAGGTGCACTGGGGGTTGTATTTCTGATACAGCTCCATGATAAAGCGCTTCTGCTCCTCAGGCATTGCCCCGGACCATCCATCCACGGATGTGCCCTTTGGAACCTCCCCGTAGAACTTCTCCTGCTCCTCGGGCGTAAGCAGGGCAACCGCCTCGTCCAACGTCATAAAGGAGGTGATGTACTTAAAGTTCATTCCCAGCATAGCACAGATTACGGCATATGAATATGCACAGCAGGCTCCGCCCCGTCCGATATAGCAGAATGTCCTGCCCTTGTAGCCCTCGCGGCCCCAGACCTCATCCAGCGTCATGAAATCGGCCAGCATCTGTGTGGGATGCTCATGCTTGGTGTATCCGTTGATAATCGGGATCGTTGACTCTGCGGCCATCTTCTGAAGCAGCTGGTGGCTGGTGCCCCTGTACGCAATCACATCGTACATTCCTGAGAATACCCTCATGGAGTCCTTGATGGTCTCCTTGGACCCAAAATGGGAGTTGGATAAATAGGTGGTCCCCATCCCCAGGTCGCAGCCGGAAGTCTCAAATGAACATCTGGTCCTGGTGGACTCCATCTCAAACAGCATCAGCAGGTTCTGCCCCACATTCTTCCTCTGATCCACCCGGTCCTTCTTCTCCTTCTTTAAGGCATGTGACAGATCCAGCAGATAGCGGATCTCCTCCGGTGTAAAGTCCTCCAATGCCAGAAAATGTCTCCCTTTTAATGTCCCCTTCAATGTTCCTTCCATTTTAATTGCTCCTCCTTATTTTGTTTGTATCGTTATTTGTATCATACATACATGTTTGTATGTTTTGGGCATGCGATGCCTTATAACAGACTCTTCAAAATCATATCCACCTTGGCCTCAATGTTCTCTTTGGTCAGCTGTGCTTCTTCCCCGGTGTTGTAGTGTACCACCATATAGCTGTCAAATCCCAGCAGATAGGTGAAAATAAAGATCGTTGCTTCCCGCGCATCTAAAGATTCACGGAATTCATGGTTGTCGATGCCCCGCTTAATCTCCTTCTCAATCATGCTGATGAACAGGTCGTCCAGCTTCCTCTGGCGCTCCACCACATCTGTGATCTCGGTGCTGATCTCCACTTTATAGCGGATAATGATCATGTAGGGGCTGGGGTTGCTCTTCTTGGTAATGTCCCTGATCAGCAGATTTCTGATGGTCTCATAGGCCGAATCAAAAACCTCATACCGGTCATATATATCCAGATAAAACCGCTCGTACCGGTTGACGATCTCATCCAGAATATCCTTCTTGCACTGGAAATTCCAATAAAATGCCCCTCTGGTAAGCCCCACCCTTCTGGTGATATCCTCCAGCGTTGTCTTTGAATAACCCTTTTCAATAAAATTCTCAATTGCGGAATTGATAATCAATTCTCTGGTTTCTTTTGAATTGTGCTGTCTTGTCATGTTTCATCCCTGCCTTTATTTAGATATTACTACCATTTGATGAGGATGTCAATTTAAAAATACATTCATGTATGTATTTTTATTTTAGTGAAAAGAAAATGTATGATTGCCATTGAACCTTGCACCGTTCTATGTTATGATTGCCTTATAAGTGGTATGGAAAATATTATAACTCATCTATTTCATTTTGAAAGGAGAAGACAATGAAAAACGCAGTAGTGACAGGGTACATGAGCGGCATGGGGAAGGGAGCCTATGAGGCGCTGAAAAAACAGGGCTACAATGTAATTGGCTGGGACATAACAGGTGAGGAAAAGGTGGATGTGAGAAGCGCCCAGGATGTAGCCGCGGCCGCGGCGCGTATCACAGAGCCCATTGACGCTGTGGTTCTCTCTGCCGGCATCTGGAAGGAAATGCCCCTTCTTGAAACAACGGACCAGGACTGGAACGACCTGATGGACACCAATGCATACGGCATCTTCAACTGCGTCCGCGCCCTGGTACCCCACATGAAGAAAGGCGGCTCCATTGCAGCCATCTCCTCGGCCTCCGGCATGCGCGGCGTCCCCTTTGAAGCGGCATACAGCGCCTCAAAGTTCGCGGTCTGCGGATTCGCCGAAGCAGCGGCCAGGGAACTGGGCCCCCGTGGAATCCGCATCAACGTGGTCTGCCCCTTCTATGTCCGCACGCCCATGACCGACCGGGCTCTGATCGAGAAGGAGGAGCTTACCGGCATCACGGTGGAGGAAAGCTACCGCATGGAAGGCGAACAGGTCCCCTTAGGACGCGTGGCAGAGCCTGAGGACATCGCGGATCTCATCACTTTCCTGGTTTCCGACGCCAGCCGCTATGTGACAGGAGCCATCATCCCCATCTCCGGCGGCACCCACTGCGGGTATGGGCAGGTGCTGTCCTCCTATGATGAGAAGGATGTATAATTACATTTCCCTTGAGCGGTGTTACTCACACACCACGATATTTTTCAGCGTCTCCCTCACGTCGATCATAATCAGCACGCGGCCAGACACGCTGTAACTCTCCCTGAACACCAGCCCGTGCTCAGACACCTCCATGGGCGTGCCTTCCAGACGGTCCTCCTCCGTGACCTGGACCATGAAGGGGGATTCCTCAATCAGCAGGCCGCACTCGTATTCCGGGCTGTGAACCACCAGGATGGCCTGCTGGTCCGATCCGTTGCGGCCCTGGCAGCCCGCCAGGCTGTGCAGGGCCGCCACCGGCAGAATGGCGCCGGACAGGGAGCACACACCCTCATAATACCGGGGAAGCCAGGGCATGGGGGTGATTCTTGGACTGCGCTGTACCTTATCCACATCAGACAGGTCAAAACCATACCAAGCGCCCTGAATCTCAACCCCCAGCACGGTCTGTTCCCTTTCCCGTCCTTCGCTCATATTCCATCCCTCCTCTCCACTATCCTGATCAGATCTTCGATATCCAGCATCATGCAGACGCTTCCGTCTCCCAGTGTGCTGCAGCCTGATATCCCAGTATAGTATTTAAAATGCTGTCCAAAGATGGGCGGCAGCGCCTTCTCCACCAGGCTTCGCTGTTCCCGGACCTGCTCCACTACCAGGCAGGCCTCCTTGGTGGCGCCCTGAATATGGATCATAATGCTGCCGGCTTTCACTCCGGTGCTGTCCGGATTCAGCAGCTTTTCAACAAAAATCACGGGGATACACCGTCCCCCATCTATCCAGTAATTCCTTCCGTTCCGCACCAGCATATTCTGGCTGTCCTTCTGGTATGGAATGAACTGGACCACCTGGTAGGAAGGAAGTGCGAAGCTGTAACTGCCGGACCGCACCAGGATGCTGTTGACAATGGTCAGGGTCAGCGGTAAGTGCAGGAGAAAACGGCTCCCCTTTCCCAGTTCGCTCTTCAGTTCCAAATGGCCGCCGAAGCGCTCCACCATCTGGCGGACAACATCCAGCCCCACGCCGCGCCCCGAGAACTCATTGGCCGTCTCCCTTGTGGAGAAACCGGGAATCAGGCACAGCTCCAGAATCTCGTCATCTGTGTACTCCTCCTCCGGCTTGGCCAGCATATTTTTGATCCTGGCTTTCTCCCTGATCCGGTCCAGATCCATGCCCGCGCCATCGTCCCTGAGATGGATGATGATCTCACCGCCGGTGTTTTCAACCTCAAGCTCCACCTGGCCGGCTCTCGGTTTCCCGGCCTTCACCCGCTCCTCGGGCAGCTCTATTCCGTGATCCACGGAATTGCGGATCATGTGGGTCAGCGGTTCCAGTATGCTGTCCACAATCTTCTTGTCCACCTCCACATCCTGGCCCTTGACAGTGAAGGAGACTTCTTTTCTCTCCTTCTTGCACATATCGCGGACCAGACGCTCTATCTTGGGAACCAGGCCTTTCAGTGAAACCATCCGCAGGGCTATGGACAGGTCTCCCAGCTCCTTAAGGATCTTGTTCACCCGGTGCTCCGTATCGTTCTCCCTGGCACCCGTGATCTGCCTCATTTCATCTTCCAGAGCCGATATGGCGATCATCATTTCTCCTGTCAGATCCTGAAGCTTGTCCAGCTTCTCCACACGCACGCTGATGTACTCTTCCTCCGGATTCTGGACCGCTGCCCCGGGTTCCTGTTCTTTTCCGCGTGAAACACCGCCCTCGGGAAGATCGTCCACCAGGTCACACCCTTCCACGAATATGGCACTGCGAAGCTTCTCCAGCACCTGCTCCGGCTCCTCGGATATGAAGCTGATAAAAAAGCCGTTCTTTTTGATATATCCGATGGTCTCGGAATTCTTCTCCACGTCCTCAGGATATATGGCCAGTTCGCTGCACATGTTTTTAATCTGCCTGGCCGCCATAAATGCCCGGATATTCTCCATCTTGCAGTTCTTTTCGAATCTAAGGCGGACTGCAATCCGCTTCTGTCCCCTCATTTTGGACAGCAGCACGTCAACCATCCCGTTGAGCTTCTCTGTATCCCTGGGCGAATAATCCTCAGAAAGCATGGGCTGCAGCTCACTGCGGACAAAATCAGTGGCCTCGAACAGCAGGTCAAATGTCTCCTGCATGCAGCACTGCAGTTTGCCCGGATCTTCCCTGAACACAGCAAACATGTCCTCCAGACGATGACACAGCCCCGACAGCTCTGAAAGTCCCATCATTGCAGATGAGCTTTTCATTGTGTGCATGATCCTGAAAATTTCATTGATATCTTCTGACGTGAACTTCCCGGATTTCTCCGCCCGGATCAATATGCCGTCCGCCTGTTCCATCAGCTGGTTTGTCTCCAACAGGTATATGTCCAGCATATCCTCCATATCTGCGTCAAAATACCCCATTCTCAATCACACTCCAATCCTGGTGCCGGACTCATAGAATACCACCTTGTTCTTACCTGTGGTTTTTCCCTCATACAGGGCCTTATCCGCATATTGGATATTGCTCCTCAGATCCTCATCCGGCCTGTACTCCTCCAGTCCCATGGTAATGGTGCAGAAAAATGTGATATCGCCGTGGATGAACACAAATTCACTGACCTCCTCCCGCAGCGACTCGCAGAGCTGCAGAGCCTCCTCCTTAGTAACGTCCCGCAGGATCAGCAGGAATTCCTCCCCGCCCCACCGGGTCACCACATGATCATAGAAGATGCCGTCCATGAGGCTGGCAATGCACACAAGAGCTGTGTCGCCGGCCTCATGACCGTAATTATCATTTACTTTTTTGAAATCGTCAATATCCACCATGGCAATCATATTCCTGCGGTTCGGATTCTTCAGCCTGTCCATCATCTTCTCGGCCACATAGCGGCGGTTGTACAATCCTGTCAGCTCATCCCTGTACACCATGGTATTCAGCTTTTCCATATTCGCTTTGAAAGTCGCGTTCATTATCTCCAGCTCATCCCGCCTCTTTTTGGCTTCCAGATGCGCCATAACCCTGGACTTCATCTCCTCCGCCAGAAAAGGCTTCTTGATGTAGTCACAGGCTCCCAGGGAGAAGCCTCTGACCACATCCTCCTCCCTGTCCTTGGAGGTGATGAACACCACGGACACATGCTCCCTGTCCCTGATCTTCTCCATCAGCTCATAACCTTCCATATCCGGTAAAACCACATCCAGCAATATCAGATCCGGTTTCACACTCTCAATCATCTCCAGGGCCGCTGCCCCTGTGTGAGACTGGTATATGAGAATCTCCTCTTTTTTCAAAGCCACTTCAATCTGACGGCATATCAGTAAACTATCATCCACCACCAAAACCGTCTGCCTGCCTGCCATTTTAATACTCCTTCCGTATATCCCGTTAAACTTCAAATTATAATTGTATTGCTCTTTACTGACTTAATCTCCAGCCCACCCGAGGCGGGATCAAACCGGATGGTTCTTCCATAGTTTTTCCCTGTGTCCTCGGCTATGATCCGAATGCCGGCCCGGGCCAGCTCTGTCTTGGCCGCCTTCACATTCCGGGTTCCCACGGACTCTGAAGCCCCGTTCTCCGGGAACATTCTGGCGCCTCCCGCGATCTTGGCTACCATGCCCTTCTGGGATGCTCCTGCCTTTACCATATCATCGATCAGACGCTGTATCCCGCTGTCCGCGAACTTATATGGATTCTTCTGTTGCTGGGAAGTAAACTGGCAGGGAAGCAGCACATGAACCAGCCCTGCAATCCCCGAGCCCCTGTCATAAAGGCAGATTCCCACACAGGACCCCAGCGCATAGGACACCAGCAGATTGGGCTTTACAGCCACTTTTCCCTCCCCGATTCCAACCTGAATCAGATCAGCCCTCATAAGGTTCACCCAGAACCTCGAATATTCGCTTCAGGGACTCCATCTCCGGCAAAAACAGGATATGGCTCACCACAGCCAGATCTCCGAGATCATATTTGTTCTCGATAAACAGCAGTTCATCGCTCAAATTGGCAAAGTGGATCATGGGCACGCTCAGTATGGAACCCACCATATCGCTGCACATATCAGGCACCGACACATGGACAGCCAGATCCATCATCTTAGCCATGGCATTTAAGTAAGAGCAGCACATGATATTGCCGATCTCACAGATTGCAGACCGCTCCATTGCGTCCAGCTCAGTGATGTCCCCCGTCTCCTGGCCCAGCAGCAGCTCGATCATCTTTCTGGTAAATGCCTCACTTAGAAGGAACATGAACATTCCATTTAAGTCCCCGGATATGTCAAGGAGAATTCCCACCTGCACATCTTCTATGTCCCCCAGCAGCTCCGGCACTTCGTTATACCCCATAATCCGTATCTTCGGAAGCTGGATATCAACCTGCTGGCCGATCATTGCTGCCAGGGAGGACACCGCGTTCCCGGTACCGATATTGCCGATTTCCATCAATATATCTCTGGCATTTTCGTTCAATTCCGAATAATTATTCATATAACCCCTCCGGCCCTCTATTCATTAATCTTTGATAAAGCCTTCACAATATGCTCGGGCAGGAATGGTTTAACAATAAATTCTGCCGCCCCCAGTTCCATGGCCTCCATGATCATGGATTCCTGCCCAATGGCTGAGCACATTACCACACTGGAGTCCGGATGTTTTTCCTTCAGTATCCTGAGAACCTCAATCCCGTTCATCTCCGGCATGGAGATATCCAGAAACACCAGATCCGGTTTCTGCTCCTCATAGAGGGCCAGTCCGTCTCTTCCACGGCCAGCCTCAAATATCTCGTAATCTCCGGCGCCTGAAATGATCCTCTTAAGCATTGTCCGCATAAACAATGCGTCATCTACAATTAAAACCTTATGCTTCAGACTCATAACAATTCAAACTCCTCCACTAATTTTTTCAACAGCTGTGCCTGGGCTGCCAGTTCTTCGCTTGCAGCCGCGCTCTCCTCCGACGTTGCTGAATTCCCCTGTACGATATCCGAAATCATCTCAATGGACTGCCGGATCTGGATAATGAAATCCGCCTGGCTCACAGACGCGTCGGATATCCTGTCAACCATGACCGTCACTTCCTGGGCGCCCGCCTTGATATTCTTCAGGGATTCAGCCGCCCGCTCCACCGCCAGGGTACCGCCATCCACCTTGGTTGTTGTCTGCTGGGCAAGATGGGCCATCATTTTCGCCGCCTCAGAGGCCTTGTAGGCCAGATGTCTCACCTCATCCGCAACAACGGAAAATCCTCTTCCCGCTTCTCCCGCTCTGGCCGCCTCCACGGAAGCGTTCAGTGCCAGAATATTGGTCTGGAACGCAATGTCCTCAATCTCCTTCACAATCCCTGTAATGGCTCTGGAATTCTCCTTGATCTCCATAATAGCACTGGTCATGTTCTCCATCTGGGCGCTGCCCTCCGCCACCATCACACTGACCTGGTCCGCCCTTCGGCTGGCATTGACCGCATCCTCCGCGTTGTTTTTGACGCTGTCGGATATCTCATTGATATTGGCTGCCAGTTCCTCCATGGATCCCGCCTGCTCCACTGCTCCCTGGGAGAGCATCTGTGCGCCGTTGGCCACCTGCTCAGCCCCGCCGGCTACCTGGTCCGCGCTGTTGCTGATCTGGGTGAGGGCCTGGTTCAGCATAACAGTTATGTCATTCATGGAATTTTTGATTGCAGCAAAATCACCTTTATAGTCCACTGTGGTGCGGTAATTTAATTTCCCTGAGCCGATGGCCTGCATTCCCCTTTCAATATCAGAGATGTAGAGCTTCATGGAACGCAGCGTTTCTCTCACACTGTCTGCCAGGTTCCCCAGTTCATCCCGGGAAAAATAGGGCACCTGGGCATCCAGCGCTCCAGCTGCCAGCTGTCTGGCCGCCTTCTGGACCGCCTCCACAGGCCTGGTGATGCTCTTTGTGATAATGTACCACATGATTGTGGAGATGCTCAGGATCACGGCCGCCAGCGCCACAATGATCAGGATCATATTCTCCCTGGTCTGGTGTCCCTTATCCAAATACTGCTGGGCTCTCTCCACCGACTCTTTTTCGATTTCAATGAGACACTGCCTGGCCATCCTTGCATTTTTTTCATATTCAGGTCCGTACAGCTCTAATACCTTCTCCTCATGTCCCTGCTCCAGGGCTTCATATACCTGAGCCCACACCGGCTCCATCTTGTTCAGATATTCATCCAGTTGCTGAACCTTGGAGGTATTGGGATGATTCTCTCTCAGCACCTCTCTTCCGTTGTCCACCATAGCATGAAAGTCCTGAATCGTACTCAGGTAGGTCTCCTTGTCCTCATCTCTGCTCATGGCCATAAAAAGGGAATTTCGTCCAACACCCTGGATTCCTGCACGCATATTAAGGGTTGCATTGTTATTTTGAAATGGTGTATCGTAAAAATCATCCAGTGTATTGGCTACCTTGCCGATGCTGGACAGCGCCACAAGCACTGTGACAACATAAAGCAGCATGATAATTCCAAAAGAAAGGAATAGCTTCCCTCCCACTTTCATGTCTCTTATCTTCCTGTATTTCATGGTGATCTCCTTATCACAAACTTCATATGGTATATTTAAATCGGTTCGCTGTTTCTATCTCAAGGCTTCCATCGCTCATATGAAAATAAACCGTCCTGCCATAATTTTCTCCGGTATCCTCCGCAAGAATGGGGATTCCCAGCTCCTGCAGCTTGCTTCTGGCCTGCTCCACATTGCGTCTTCCAATATCTTCCTGATTGCCTGTCATAAAACTGAAGATCCTGGCCCCGCCGGCCAGTTTCCCACTGATATTCCCTGCCTCAGCCCCATATTCCAGCATTCCGGAATAGAGGGCCTCAATTGCTTCCCCCACGCTGCTGATCCTGTTCTGCCTTCCCTGAGGCAGACCGTTGCCTTCCGGCAGAATTGCATGTACCATACCGCCGATCCGGTGTTTCTCATCGTACATGCATATACTGAGGCTGGAGCCCAGAGCCAGCGCCGTCAGCACGGTATTGCCCTCTGATATCTCCATCCCGTTTGGTTTAATCACTCTCTGGCACATATCTCATCCTCCAGCGCTTCTAAAAATCCTGGTATTGAATGTTCATGAAGCATCATCAGCATGCAGCTGCCCAGACCTTCTTCCTCAGTGCCAAAGCTGCTGCCGGTACAGAATACAAGGCGGTCCGCATTGATCGCCCTGCCTGCCACCTCACTGATCATGGCGCCCACCATATCCGTGGAGGCGGCGGAACATCCTGCCTTTATATGCCACGATGTGTAGGCGGACAGTGAGGCTAAGTAGGAGGACGCCATAATATTGGCCGTCTCCCGTATCATATCCAGCATCTCATCGCCATGGTTCTCCCAGTCAGGATCACATTCAAAGGTCCTGTTCAAAATCACATCCGCCATGGCGGGCTGATAGATTAACAGGACCGCCCCTTCAATATCACCCTCAAAAGGGACTGTCACACCCGCCACATATTCGTCAGCTTGGCTGAACCAGTCCGTCATATCCCCATAATCTTCCAGTTCGTTGGAATAAGACACGGAATAGCGCACTTCCTTCCCAATCAGATGAGATAAAGAGGTCATGCAGCTGCCGACTCCAATATTACATATCTCCCTCAATACATCTCTGGTCTGTATTTCCACTAACTCGGTCCCCGCTTTCTGCCTGATTAAACTAGGTATGCCTTCACCAGGCACAGCAGTTCCTCCGGCCTGAAAGGTTTGATAATAAAATCCTGGGCACCCTTGAGTATTGCCTGGGCGATGATCGCCTCCTGCCCGATGGCAGAACACATAATCACCTTGGCATTCTCGTCTGCCGCCAGCACATCCTCCAGCGCCTCCAGCCCGGTCCGGCCCGGCAGCGTAATATCCAGCAGCACCAGATTCGGCCTGCACTCCCTGTACTTATCCAGAACCTCCTGGCCGTTTTCCACTTCCACAATATTCTGATATCCGCCCTCTGCCAGCGCCTTCTTAATGAGACGCCTCATAAACGCAGCATCATCTACAACCATAATTAATGGTTCCATTTCCGATTCCTCCATTCTATTTATCTTTAGCCTGCATCCGCCGGCTGAACATCTCCAATTCCCCGGCCATTTGTTCCAAGGGCAGCTCCTTCACAATGCCGCCCCGCCGTCTGGCCTCATAGGGCATACTGTATATGTCGCTTGTCTCCTGGTTCTGACCTACTGTGTATGCCCCCATCTGCCGCATCTTCAAAATGCCGTCCGCCCCGTCCGCTCCCATGCCGGTCAGAATGATTCCCATGGCCCGGCGGCCCACGCAGTCTGCAATGGATTCAAAAAGCCGGTCAATTGAGGGAAAGAAATCATAGCCGTCCCTGTTCGTCTGCAGGTGCAGCACATATTCCCCCTCCCGCCCCGCCACTGTCAGATGACGGTTCTCAGGCGCCAGGTAAACCGTCCCGTCGCACACCACTTCCCCGGCTGAGGCCGTCTTTACCTGCATCCTGCATTTGGGGTTCAGGTACTGGGCGAAATTCTCCGTAAACCCTCTGCTCATATGCTGGACCATGAGAATTCCGCAGGTGTCCTCTGAGAGGCCGGACAGCACACTGAGCAGCGCTTTCGGACCGCCGGTGGATGCTCCCAGCCCCACCAAGCAGCGGCTGGGCCTGCGTTCGCGGCCTTTAATTCTCTGAACGCCGCTGCCATAACAGCTCTTGATCTTCACCAGCAGTTCCTTCTCAAAGAGCTCCTTATTACGCCCCTGCTGCCGGGTATACTGGATCACGCTGCAGCCCGGCAGGCCTTTTAACTGCCTGCACCCGTCCCTCCCGCCGACAATGCAGATCACAGGTATTCCTCTCTTCACAATAGAATGCACCAGAGAACACCGGCCTTCCGGCAGCTTGGGGTTCTCCCATGCCAGAAGCACTGCATCCAGATCCCCGGGACCGTCCTTCCCCAGTGCGGCTGCGCTGTCCGTAAAGATGGTAATCCAATTTTCCCTTCTCAGGATACCGAGAATCTCCCACTCCATGGCCGGCGTATCCGCCGTTACCGTCACTTTGATATTTTTCATCATTTATTCCCTTGTTTTCTGTAGATGGCAGGGCATACATATTCAAACAGGTCATGCTTCCGGTAAAGCAGCTCCGTATGTCCTACAAACAGGTATCCTCCTGGTTTCAGGCAGCCATACAGCTTCTCCAGCAGCTTCCACCTGGAATCCTCATCAAAATAGATCATCACATTCCGGCACAGGATCAGATCGTACTGCAGCTGGCCCCCAAAGGGCTTCAGCAGGTTCATCTTATAGAAATTAACACAGTTCCTGGCCTCAGGCAGGATCTGGAAACACTCCTTCTGCGTATCGATGGACAGATACTCCCTCTGCCACGCCGCAGGTATGGCGCTCAGCTCACTTAAGGGGTACCGGGCCTCCTCGGCCTTGCGGAGCACGGTCTCGGAAATGTCGGTGCCCGTGATCCTGAATTCCGGCAGAAAACCGCCCTTTTTTCTGTAATCGCACAGCAGCATGGACATGGTGTAACATTCTTCCCCGCTGGAACAGCCTGCGCACAGGACTCGGAACGAGCTGCACTGCTCTTCCTGCAGGCCCGGAAGAATCTGCTTTCTCAGATACTCGAAATGCTTGTCCTCCCGCAAAAAATATGTATAGTTGGTAGTCAGCCGGTTCAGGACCTGGGCCTCTGTCCTTCCGGTTTTATCAGCCTTCATTTTGTTCATAAAGTCAGTGAGAGAATGCAGACCGTTTTTCTGGATATACCGGTTCAGCCGGCACTCAACCAGTATCTTTTTCTTGGAGAGGTCGATCCCATAGATACTGTTGATGTACTGGACAAACCTGGCGAACTCTTCGTCACCGAACCGGATCACCTCAGGAGTCTCCATAATTGCCTCCATCGATCACATCCGCCAGCAGTCCATAGCTCCCGCCGTCCTCCCTGCGAAGCACCACCGCACAGACCGCCATTTCCATCACCGGGCCCGGATAATATACGCCCAACAGCTCACCCTCAAATTCCATGATACCGGCTGCCTGGGAAGGGGCGCCCGGAACTGCTGTTACCTGAGGATTCATCACCAGCTGCCGGATGATCTCCCAGCGGATCTCAAACTCCTGGCCGCCGCTTTTTATGTGCAGCACCCGTTCTCTTTGTTCCAATACGGTCCCCCCCCCCGCCCGCTGCCGTACAGAAGCGGGTCCAGATCTTCTATGGGCTGGGGCCTGCCGTACAAATAGCCCTGAGCCAGATCACAGCCGATCTCTCTCAAAAACTGCTCGCTCTCCAATGTCTCAATCCCCTCGGAAATCACCTGGATATTCAGCTGTTTTGCCATGCGGATCACATTGGCGATGATGATCTTCTCCCGCTCATTCAGCTTCTTCTGGAAGAACTCCTTATCCAGCTTGATAATGTCCACCGGCAGATCCTTAAGCAGGCTCAGCGAGGAATACCCCGTGCCAAAATCATCCATGGACAGGACAAACCCAGCCTCCTTGATCTGCCTGGCTACCTCCATAACAATATCCTGGTTATGAAGGAAGGCGCTCTCGGTGATCTCCAGTTCCAGATCTTCCGGTAAAATGCCGTATTTCTGGCGGATATCCGTCAGCTTAGTCAAAAAGTCCGGCTCTTTGATGTGGATCCTGGAGATGTTGACACCGATGGGAAGGGCTCTCCTCCCCTGGTCCTTCCAGCTGCGCATCAGCCTGCACACCCGCTCGAACACATATAGATCCAGCTCTGTAATAAACCCGTTCTTCTCAAACAGAGGAATGAATTCATCGGGCGGAACCAGCCCCCCGTCCCCCATTTTCCAGCGCACAAGGGCCTCCAGGCCGAATATCTCACGGCTGTTTAAGCTGATCTTGGGCTGGTAGTATACCACGAACTCTTCGTTCTCCACCGCCCCCTTCATCCTGGCGGACAGCTCCCGCTCCTTGATCAGCTTCTGCTCTGCTTCCTTGTTATAGAAGCTGTACACGCTTTTATGATAGTCTTTTAAGGACTTCCTGGCCATGTTGGCGTGATCCACCAGAATGGACATATCGCTGTCCCCATGCTCCACCAGGCACACCCCCACCGTACAGGTGACAGCAGTTCCCAGCTTCTGCTCCGGTATCTGCTCCACACGGCGTATCAGCTGTTTCAGGCGCTGCTGAAGCCCGCCTAGCAGCTGGTATTCCAACAGGAGCACAAACTTATCCGCCTCAATTCTGGCGTAGCACTCGCCCTCAGCGGTGAAATGGTTCAGCAGGCTGCTGATGTCAATCAGCACCTCATTGCCTTTTTCATAGCCATACTGGGCATTGATCATTTTAAAATTCTTTATATCCACGGTTACCACCGCTCTCAGCACCTTGTCATTGCTCAGCAGTTCGCCGCCCTGGGCCAGAAAACGGTTGTAATTCCACGCTGTGGTCAGCAGGTCATAGTCCTTGATAATCTCCAGTGAACGCTTGGCACGCAGCTGCAGCAGGTAACAGGCGATAACCTTACACACCATGGAGCAGGTCATGATCTCCCTCTCTGTCCACAGCCGCTCCCGTTCCTTATCCGCAATCCCGATATAGCCGATGTATTCCCCTGCCTCGAATATTGCGCTCTGCATCATGGATCTGGTACCCCTCAGCTTCTGCCGCTCCGCCATGACAGGATCCAGCTCCTCCATGGCCTCTATATGGCTGCAGACGATCATTCCCCTGCTGTCAAACTGGCTGCTGTATCTTCTGCCCACGATCTCCGGTATGCGCTTTAAGTTGTCGTTCTCCAGGCGTTCTATATTGGATTTCCAGCTGTAGCTCAGGGTGTAGCCGCCTTCGCCGGGGCTGTCTTCCACAATGTACGCCTCCCCTGCTTTAAAATACCGGCACAGCCGCTGAAGACCCGGCTCAATCTCCACTGGGAACTTTCCCTCGGACTGGAAATAGTCCATCATATCGCCTACAAAATCCATGTCAGCATCTTTTCTGGAGATCAGATACGCACCTGGTGCCGGAATCACCCAGCCTGTCTCCTCCCCGCCGAACCGTTCTTCTGCAGGAGCGTAATAATCCTTCCCTTCCATGCGCGCCCGGTACAGACTGCCCTTGGCCCGCTCCACCAGCCTGGAGCTGCTGCGCTCTCCCACACAGGGCGCAATCCCTGCCGCGAATCCGCAGGCCTCCTTAAGGTCTGCCTGATCCAGGCTCTTTCTGAAGAATTCCAGCCTGCTGTCAGCCTCCTTCTGGTTCCTGCAGCCCGGATAGAATACCAGGAAATGTTTCTCGCCTATTCTGGCCGCGATATCCGATTTGCGCAGGGACCGGCGGAGCAGAAAGGCAAAATGTCTCAAAACAGACTGCCGCTTCACCGGATCCACCACAGTTTCAGCTACGGACAGCTCCATCAAGCAGAGAACTGCCCTGTCGTCCGCTTCTCCTCCGTTCAGATAATATTCGATTTTACGGCCTGCCCATTCTCCGGTCCACAGGCCGGTTACGGGATCTGTCTTTCCGCCATGCTCAGTTCTGTTCATGATTCATACCTCTATCTCCAGCAGTACATCCGGATCCACCACATAGGCCCACCGCTTCAAATCCTTTAAATAAGCCACATCCACAATAAAACGGTTCTTCTCGCTTCTCATCTCATTGGGCAGCTCCCTGTGTGAATCCTCCGGGATCGCCATTACCCCCACTGCCTGGCTCACGATCATCCCATAAAGCTGTTCCCTGCTTTTGCCGATGATGACGTGTATCTCTTTCTGTTCCTGCGTACACCCGCTCCATATCCGTCTGAAGGAGACTGCCCGGACTGCCGTATTGTCATATTCGATCCATCCTTCCTTTACCTGACCGGAGGGCAGAATATATCCCACCCGTTCTAAAGGATATAAAAAAAGAAAGGAATCCGATTCAAAACACAAAAAATTGTCTTCCATCCTCTACCTCTCTTTCGCTTTCCATGGGTCTTCGACAAAAAATACCCTTTTATTACTGATTTTACCATTAAAATACTGATAAAGCAATTGTGATATGAGCAAGTCCCAATATTTTCCATGCAAAAACACCTCTGCCTCCCGGAATATCCCATGATCCAGCAGAATTGAGGTGGCCCCCGAAAATATCCGGAGGCCACCTCATCATTAATTAAGAGAACATTTTTTTAAAGTAACAAGCAGCGTTTTCATATCAATCGGTTTCGCCACATGGGCATTCATGCCCGCTGCCAGGGCTGACTGGATATCCTCTGCAAAGGCATTTGCGGTCATTGCGATAATGGGTATTGTTGCAGCATCGGCACGGTCAGCCATGCGTATGGCGCGGGCCGCTTCATAACCGTTCATCACAGGCATTTGTATATCCATTAAAATTGCATTATATGTCCCAGGCACAGACGCCTGGAATGCCTGCACCGCCTGCCTGCCGTCGGTCTTTACAATCGAATCGGCTCCGTACATCTGCAGCAGTTCGCACAGGATCTCCGAATTGATGGCATTATCCTCCGCAACCAGGAAGCAGCAGCCGTCCAGTGCTTTGCCGCCGGGAGTTTCAAGGCACGCCGCTTCCGGCTCCCCTGTATTCGTTTCAAGGGCATGGACAGCTTCGAATTCCAGTTCAACCTGAAATGTGGTGCCCTTCCCCTCCCTGCTGCTGACCGCTATTTCACCTTGCATCAAATCCACAAGGCCTTTTGTAATACTAAGCCCCAGTCCGGTTCCTTCCACATATGCCGTATTTCCGCTGCGGGTAAAGGGTTCAAAAATATAGCTGAGGAAATCCGCCTTCATGCCAATACCCGTATCACTGACAGTGAACCGGTAACGGACATGATTCTCCTGTTCCTTGGGTGGAATTTCCTCCACCTGGAATCCAACTCTGCCTCCCTCCGGTGTGAACTTAATTGCATTTCCTAAAATATTAATCAGTATCTGGTTGATTCGCAGTGCATCTCCGTAGAAATTGATATGGCAAAGCTTCTCAGCGTGTACTTCCAGCTCCAGACCGGCAGCTTCGGCCTGGGAGGCCAGCATGGATGTGAGCTGTTCAATTATCTCGGTAAGTACAATATTGGCACAGTTCAGCACAATCTTACCGCGTTCAATTTTGCTCATATCCAATATATCATTGATGAGGCTCAGCAGATGTTTGGAAGAAAATGATATCTTCTCCAAATAATTCTCCAGCCTGTCCCGGTCATCTATATGGGCTACGGCCAGCGCAGTCATGCCCATAATTGCATTCATCGGCGTCCGGATATCATGGCTCATGGAAGAAAGGAAATCACTCTTCGCCAAGTTGGCCTGTTTCGCCTGTATAAGCGCTTCCTCCAGCTCTTCTTTGCGCTGCCGTTCCTCTGCCAGCATATCCGTCACATCCGCCCGCACCATGCAGACCGTCTTGTGTTCACTGTCCCCCCACAGAATGTTAATCTGTTTGTACCGCAGGCCGCTCTCCGTCTGAAATGGCAGAACAAAATCATAGCCGGACGGGTTTTCCGCCAATCGGCCGCACATGGTTTCAAGGCACATCTGTTCTGCGATTTCCCGGCATACCGCATCCGTTAAATTCCAGCCGAACGATCCGGCGATTTGATCTATATGCTCATTATAATCATCTACGGTAAACGGGGACAGATTCTCCAGCACAGTCTCGCGGGTATGTAATGTAAGGTGGCCTGTATCGATATTGATGATGGCCAGCAGCTCAAAGGTATAGGCCACAACATTGAGCAGACCCTGCTGTTCCCGCACGGAATCGGTGATGTCAGCTCTCGCCAGGCAGACACGGTCAAGGCGCAGGTCAATGGCGGAAACCGTCAGCCTCTTGGTGGATATGTCCTCCTTTTCTCCCACAACTGAGTAAGAAAGCGAGTAGGAACCATCCTGCTGCAGCCGCTCTCTCATATAGGCCGGATCCATCATCCTGGAAACCCGCTTCCGGTCGCCTGGCACCCCCTGCTTCTGCAGCATATAGGCCAGCCGCTCCGAATGACATGCCCTGTCAGGGGAAGTATCCTTCTTATCAAGCATTCCGCTGAGAACTGTGCAGCTATCCCGCCGCAGATCCACATCCACCACCAGGTCGCAGCTGACCAGGGACAGCTGGTGCAGAATCCGGTCGGAGATTACCTGCTCCGTAATATCGGTGACAGTCAGCACTCCGGTAATATCTCCAGTATCCGGCGTTGCGACCAGATTTACCTTAAACTGCACATAACGTCCCACCGGTTCTCTGGGCAGTTTGATGAAGCATTTGAGCAGCACCTCGGTTTTACCCGCGGCATATGCCGCCAGCGACGGCGCATTGAGATAGGCATCCATAAACGCCTTTCGCTCCGTCTCATCCACAACGAGATTTCCAATGCCGGTAAAAAACGCCTCCCGGCTATTGCTGAATGTCTTGAGCAGATCGGAGTCCGTATGGTCGATAATCTCCAAAATACGGTTTTGGCTTATGTTGCAATGGCCCACAATCAGGGCATTGGGTCCCGGAACCAGGTAATGCTGCAGAATCATCTCATTGTACTGCTGCCTGATTCTCTCCTGCTCATCCCGTTCCGCCGTCATGTCGTGATAGCTGGCATAGACCCGCTTCTCTCCGCCCTCGCTCTGTATCATAGTCAGGGTGTTCTTCACCCACACATAGTTTCCGTCACCTTTCAACAATCTGTATACAAGGTCAATACGGTCCAGATCATTGGCGGCAAATTCGGCCATACTCCGGCTGAGCCACCCCCGGTCATCAGGATGTACCCCCGTCAGGGCATCTTCCTGGTAGAGCTTCCACGCCTCTTCAAGGGTCATACCAGTCATGATGGCAAACCCATTGGACATAAACTCCGGAATCATGCTTCCATCCTCATTGTAGCGCACCACCGCAACGCCTCCGGGCAGGTTCCTGACCATTGTCTGAAAATACTGCTCCAACCGCTCCATCTCCCTGCGGCTGTGGACTGCCTCTGTAATATCCTTTACATATTCCACATAAGCCGGTATCCCGTTCCAGTCGGTCTCCCTGAAACTGGCGCTGAAGAAACGGTCTGAGCCTTCAATCTTCAACTCATGCTCTTTCCCGTCCGCCAGACATGTTTCCAACACACAGGATTCGCAGGGCGCCGGCCTTCCAAACAGCGCTTCATGGCATTTCTTACCGACCATATCCGTCACTTTCCCAAACAGTTCCCTGGATTCATTGGCATAGAGCAGATCATAGTTGTCCCGGTCGATCACATAGATACCATCCACCATCTCGCCCGCGATCATCTGAAACAGCTGGCGCTCCCCTGAGATTCCCGTAAATACAGCATAGAACCTCACGCTCTCCGCCAGGGGGCCCATCCGTCTGCCATTGAGATGAATCCAGATCAGGTTCCCGTTCTTGTGGTGCATCCGATAGGATATATCCAGCACATCTCCGCTCTCCACAGCAGATTTGACCATGGTCATCACACGTTTGCGGTCTGCCTCATATATAATATCCAGCGCATCCTCACAGATCAGTTCTTCGAATTCCTCCCGCGTATGGCCGGAGAGCGCAAGGACGCCATCGGAATAAAATACAGGGATGAACCGCCCGCCCTCTATCTGGTAGCTGGCAATGCCGCCCGGGATCGAGTTGACCAGATGGTTCAGCTCCGACTGTGTTTCCCTGAGCGCGGAAATGTTGTGGAATACGCATTGCACCAGCGGATAACCATCGTCCTCCCCAACCTGCCTGGCCTGGATATGAACCCAGACAATATGTCCGTCCCGGTGTATCTTGCGGAACTCGAAATCGGCTGCCGTGTTCTCACGGATTGCCTGGCGCAGCTTTTTCACCACCATGGCGGCGTCTTCCGGATAGATCAGTTTTGCAGCATCCTCCTTAATCAGCTCACGATACGCTTCGATGGTATATCCGGACAATTCAGGTACGCCGTCTGAAAAATAGACCGTCTCAAAAATATCCGTGACTTTATAAATCGCAACCCCGCCGGGGATAGCATTGATAATATCCTGCATCTTTTTCTCGGAAGATATGATCTCTTTTTCCAATCGCCGCTGGTCGCTGACATCACTGTACACCCCATATAACAGCTTCGTTCCATCCTGCCGGGGCTTTACGGAACCCACCAATTGAATCCAGCGGTATTCCATCATCCTGTCGTTCCATACACGATAAGTCTGCTGCAGGGTACTGTCGTTGTTCAATGCTTTTGCGACACTTTTTTGCAGCGCATCCAGATCCTCCGGATGGACTCCCAGGTATTCGGTCCGTTCGCTGACCCTCTGAATATGTTCCCCGGAATACCCCATAATCTCGTAAAAAGCCGGGTTATGGAATACCGGAGAAATATGCATTCCATCTGCACGGTAAACACACAGGCCGCAGGGAATACTGCTGAACGTTGCCTGGAGCTCCTCACTGAGCGCCCTGGTCTGGTCCTCTTTTTCCCTCGCTTCTGTAATATCGGTGATATACTCAATATGTGCCTGCCGCCCGGACCAATCAATCAGCTTGCCGCTGAGCTGGTACACGCGATGGTTGACCGGGTGTTTAAACTGGCGGACCATGAGTTTGGTCTGCTGCATCTCGTCCATGGGGCAGAAAGGGCACTGCTGCTTAAAGCCGGCCATTTGATAGCAGGTGAAGCCGTTTTCATATGACGCGGGGAAGATCATCTCCTTTGCCATTCTGTTTACATACAGCAGTTCCTGGTTATCGACCGCACTGACATAGACGGCCACCGGTGCATGATCCAGCATAGCCTCCGCCTGCTCAGCTGTGACTGTTGGGCGCGGATTGTCATGTGCCATATTTATTCACCCCTCTTTATTTTATGAAGTGAGGTTTCCGATTTCATGAAAAGAGACTCGAAATCCTGCTGCGGCATTGGCCTGCCCAAATAATAACCCTGCACATAATTACACCTGACCGCACGTAAATGTTCCAGCTGCTCTAATGTCTCAACGCCTTCCGCCACCACACTCAAATCCATGTATTGGGCAAGTTCCATGATAAAACGCAGGATTCCCTGGCCCACGGGCTTAGCTGTTTCATGTTGGATAAACTGCATATCCAGCTTTAAAATGTCAAGCGGCATCTGATTGAGCATGTTGAGGGAAGAATACCCACTTCCAAAATCGTCCATTTCAATGACAAAACCCAGCTCACGCAGATTGCGGACCATCTCAATAACCTGATCGGGGTTTTCTGTATAGGCGCTCTCCGTAATCTCCAGATGCAGACTCTGTTGATTCAATCCATGTTCACGGACCGTTTTGACCAGTATGTCAGCTAAATCCACCTGATAAACATCCGCGCGGGATACATTTACAGATATTGGAATGTCAGTTATCCCGTTGTCCTGCCACTCTTTTAAGATTTCACAGGACCTGTTCCATACGAATTGGTCCAGCTGCGTAATAAAACCGTTGCGCTCAAAAAGCGGAATAAACTCTGACGGAGGCATAAGACCCCATTTAGGATGATTCCACCGGACCAGCGCTTCTGCGCCAGCCAGACAGCTGTCATCTGCCCTGAATTTGGGCTGGAGATATACAACAAACTGCTCCTCAGCCAAAGCCTTTTCCATATTTTCCGTAATCTCCTGTTCACGGAGCAGGATGCTGCGGAACTTGTCGTCGTACATTGCAAAATGTGTCCCATAACGGCCTTTGATGCTGCGGATAGCCAGGAATGTCCGGTCGCACATCTGCTCCACCGGGATACTATTATCAATAATTGGATAAACTCCCCATTTCATGACAACGCTTTTAATATTAAATGAAGAATTAATCTGCTCCTCGGCATGAACAAAATAGGCATCTGTATAATCCTCTTTGTGCTCCAGCAGGCATGCAAACTGGTCTGCATGAAAGCGGCCGCAGATTCCATTTTCACCCACCAGGTCTTTATACATATCCGATATACTGCAGAGAAGGCGGTTCCCTGCCGGGATGCCAAGAATATCATTAATCAGTTTGAAATTGTCTATATCAGAACAGATGATGTCAAACTTCTGTTCCGGCTGCTGCTGCAGAACCTCCTTCACCCGCTGATAAAAGAATTCCTTGCTGTAAAGGCCGGTAAGCCGGTCATATTGGATCAGGTTAATCATGGCCGCTGTCTCACGCAGATGAATGATGCTGGCTACCCTGTGGAGGATAATCTGCGGCTTGTAGGGCTTAGCCACAAAGTCACTGGCCCCCAGGGACAGCGCAGCCACCTCATCCGCTTCCCCATCACTGGTGGTGGTCACAATAACGGGTATCGAAGCATACTCCGGCTCTGCCTTCATAATTGAGAGGAAGGTGTACCCGTCCATAACAGGCATGGTAATATCCAACAATATAAGTGATATTTTCTCTTTGTAGCATTTAAGCACAGAAAGCGCTTCCTGGCCATTCTCCGCTTCCAGTACAGCATAGTCTGAAGATAGGATTTCAGCCAGCATGGCTCTGTTAATTTCATTGTCTTCCACAATCAGGATTTGTCTTTTAGGCATCATTGATCCCTTCCCCCCTTTGTCCTTGTAATGTCAATCCGCAAAGTCACCTTGATCATCACATCACTATCAAGTGTACCATAAATTTAATTACCGCGCAATCACTGAGGTTCCCAACTGTCATTTCCACAACGCACTGCCATCATAGACTGCCATCGCCGGATCGTAGTATCCTAATCCCTTACATTTATGAACTACATAATCATAGATGTACCGAAATGCTTTGGCAGTCCCAATGGAAAATGCTTCCGGATCACCTGCGCCAAGCCGGTCCAGAGCAGTGACACATTGCTCATGCAGTTCATAGTCCGCCGCAGTCTTTCCCGCTTCAAGCAAGGCGGGAATACTTCTGCCTATCCCCAGATTTCTACGCAGAAGTGTATAAATTGCATTTAGGGAACCATCACCAGTATGCTTTACTATAAGATTCAGAAGGAACGAGGGAGTAAGCATATATAGATACGCTTCATTCCAGAAGTGGTTAATTTCACTCATGGCCTCTTCAATTTCTTCCTGCGTGATGTGTGCGGCAGCATAAGCGGAGACGCCCTCAATCGTCAGGACAAGTAAATCCAAAGTATCCAGATAACGGCGGACATGGCATGCGATTAAGTGGGGCGGTATCTCAATTTTCATCAGATCATGGAGATCCATCATTACAAAGATTCCTTTACCGCGAACCGTTTTTACAACTCCCCACTCCTGCATAATCTGAATTGCCTTGACGGTAGTATCTACGCTCACATGATAGATTTTCTGCAATTCGTTATGGGTGGGGAGTTTATCTCCTGGCTTAAAGCGCCCCATAGCGATAAGGGCCAAAAGATCCATGTACACAGCTGAATATCTCACTTCTTCTCTTAACAGAAGTTTTTCCAGCTGTTCCTTGCCAAGTACGGCTGCGGAGTCCGCAGGGATATCAAACGCAGGCTCACTTCCATATGTGAGCCCGTACATTCCGGACATATCATCGAAATGAACCCTGTTTGTGTCCCCTCCCGCTTCAATAACACTCATCAATTCCTGCAATTGCCCATAAAACCTGGTCCTGATTTCCATGTTATCTTGCAGAGGCATTAACCCTGCAAGCCCAAGACTATCCATTACACGCAGACTTAAATCATTTTCGTTTCGCCTGATAAAAAACCGCTGAAACTGTTTAGTTAACCGCCAGAACTCTGCAGCGTCTTCAATATTCATATTTTCCACGATTTTACGAGGAATTTTGAAGTCCTCTTGTTTACAAAGAGCAATCCCATTCTCAATCACTGGATAACCCAATAAAACCCCTGTTTTCAGCACCTCATCGGTAATCGAGGTATCTACTCTCTCCAGCGCAAGATTTATCATTGGACGCCTCGTATGCTGATGGAAGCTTACAACGGGACGCATTCTTTGTTGCGTTTCAATCATTCCATTTTCCTTTAGCAGGGATAATACGCGGCGAATTGTTTTTCCGGATGTTCCAAATTCCTGACATAAATCATCCCGTGACGGAAGCTTTGTTCCCGCAGGTAAGAGTCCGGATTCAATCCTGTCCTTTAATATTTCATATATTCTTTCATACATCAAGCCATCGTATTTCAAACCCATCTTTGTATCTCCTTAATTATCATCAATGCTGCATGGTGAAATTATACTCTCTCAAAGATTGAATTACAAGTCACAGATACGCCGCAATAAATGCTTGCTTGGCACCACTAAAAATGCCGGTACGACTGGCGGAGGAGTACGATTATTGTACAGAAGCCTTTGGAGGCGCAGTACGCTTCTATGCCGCAGAGTGCCCTTGCTACGGGCCTGGTAGACCTGACGGAGAATGTGTCCAGAATAGGGCTGGATTTGTTACAGAACGGACAGGAGGCCCTTGAGACGTTTGCCGGATCACCGGCTGGGGCCTACAGTATCATCTTCATGGATATTCAAATGCCGGTCATGAACGGATATGAGGCCACCCGCCAGATTCGGGTTAGTGAGCATGAGTGCTATTGATAGGTATATCAAATAAAGAATGTATCACATATCCGCATTTGCCATTGTTTTTAGCTTCGTACATGGCTGCATCCGCTATCCCCATCAACTGTTCAGCTGTTACGCTTCTGGCCTCCTTAAAATCCACCACAACCGCGCCGATCGAGCAGGCCACCAGCAGGCTTTTACTGCTGCCGCGAAGGACAAACCGGCTGTGGTTGGGATCATTGACCCAGTCCAGGCAGGAATCTAAGGCTGCCAGCCTTTCCTGTTCCTCTACAATAGCCAGGAACTCATCGCCGCCCACCCGACCGACAATCCCCCCTGTTTTACGTGCAAGCAGGGACGCGATGAACAGCAGCGCCTGGTCGCCCACGCTATGCCCATAATTCGTATTAAACGCCTTGAAATCGTCCACATCCACAAACAGCACGGCCATAGGCGTACCATCTGACCGGTGACGGTCTATTGCCTCTGAAAGATACGTGCGAATATTTTCAGCATTATACACCTGGGTCAGAGGGTCCTTTTGCGCCATTTCCTGCAGAAGCCGTTCCCGTCTGGCTTTATTTACATTTTCTGTTTCAATAAAAGAGAGCAGACCGTTGATTTCCTCCGACAACGTGCCCAGCTCGTCTTTCCTGACAGTCTCTATACGGAGGGAATAATCCTGATTCTGCTGAATCCCATTGAGTGTATCGGAGATATGGTGGATGGGCTGCACAATACGCCTGGATGCAAACCGTCCCAGCAGCGCCGTCAGTACGGCGCACAACAGCACAAGGAAACCAAGCAGCAGGAATGAAATCTGCCCCCGGCTCAGAAAAAAGTCCATATTCACCGACAGCAGTACATGCCAGTCCGTATACTCTACATTGGAATAATAAGTGATGTAGCCCTTTCCGCCGACCCGGTAAGTAAAGCTTCCCCGCGGGTGTGAAGTAAAGTCAATGGCGTTATATTTATCTTGGTAATCCTTCCGCTCTGCGCTTGTTGTCACAAAGGTTTCACGTTTATCATCCTGTGTACCGGCGCTGATAATGTTCTGGTCTCCATCCAAAAGATAGAAAGTGGCCCCATTCCAGAGCTTTGCCCGCTTACGTATATTATCGTAGAAGTCCAGATTGATTTCAGACAGGATATAGCCCAAGACCCCGTCATTGTCCCTTACTTCCGCAATTGCTATGACTGACTGCACTTTCCGGCCATTCTGCCGGTAGCTCATAGCATTAGTAATGTAAAAAGAATTGCCATTCATCCGGTCAATCAGCGCATTTAATCCCGGATCAGCATGGGCAGCTGAACTTTCATCACTGGAGGCAATCATGTGATTATTGACGTCTACCAGCGCAATACTCTTCAAATATTGAGTAGCCTGTACGCGGGAATAAAGAATATTATCGAGATATTCAAGCATATCATGATCCAATTCCCCGCGCAGAGCGGCCTGTGATACATCCATGCTGCCCAAAATATTCAGATTGTTTCTCTGCTGCTCACAAAAATCGCCCATTTCAGCAAGCTGTGAATTTGCCACGGCTTCAAGACTTTCCTGTACTACTTTTTTCAATTTGGAATTATATGTAAATG
>OKVW01000283.1_pt1 | contig 32917 bp, 28 predicted proteins | sample 1606991 | NCBI WGS metagenome assembly OKVW01 (sample SAMN03281021, study PRJEB24777) | human gut metagenome | isolation source: fecal sample PR177 from 1 month old male Malay infant, vaginal delivered... | reverse complement strand
CCTCCCCGCCCGCAGCCACTGACTCTCACGGACGGATGCATCTAACTCCGCCCGCGTACCCATCCGCGCCCCCCACTATATTGATTCCCTTCCCACGCCCTCCAGTACGTATACCTCAATAACCTAACTATTTCAGTATCATCAGCAGCCATCTGAACACCGTCCTGATCACGCGGATACAACTGCTGCCAGAACAGCTGGTACAATTCGTCCATGGATACCTGCTTTTTGAATTTACTTTTCTCATTGCCGATTCCTGAGACAATTTTACTGACATCCGTATCTTCAGTTGTATCATTCTTATAAGACAACAGGTTCTTTTGCAGAAGCTTCTTAAAGCTATACTCCAGCTGTACCCGAAGCTCGTCCATAGCGGGAATAGGCGTCTCCGGCCCCAGCAGCTCCAGCAGCTGTTCCTCATGCTGTAAATACTCCTGGTGCTGCCGCTCCGGCAGAGCCGTCAAATCAAAATACCCCCGCAGCGCAATCATAAAAAGAAATGCCGCATCCCCATACAGCCTTTCATCATCCACGTTTATTGTCAGCCCCTGGATTCCCTGATGTACTCCCCAGTTTCTGGCAAGTTTGAGCACTGTACAGAAGCCCTCCTGCTGCTTTGTCCCTCTAAACTTTTTATACTTCTCCCACTGTTCATCCAAAAGGGCGATCTCTTTCACAAAGCTTACTGCATACTCCTGCTCCCGGAAACCCGCATCCGGTAGCATCCTGCACAGATGATCCAGGATTTGCTTCAGCTCCCCCACACTGTCCTTGCATGGCCTGATCAGCTCCGGCGTCATGTGGTTCATTAGAATCAGACACATTTCAATGGCATTGCGGCGCAGCACATAGTAAGGGGTCTCCAGCTTCTCCCTCCACTGATAAAAAGCCCAGCTCCTGTCCCCGCAGCCCTCGAACGGCTTTGTAAATGCCTCCGGAATAATCAGCCCCAGCTGGTGGAACAGCTTCCGTACATAGTTGTATTTTACGGACATGTTCCCCTGGCTGGCCTGGCTCATTTCCTTCCGGATCTGTTCCAGGCGGGCCAGGAATTCATCTTTTTGAGTCTGCTCATCAAATGGTTCCCACAATTCCCCATTTTCCCATGGAATTCTGTCATTTAATTCCAGTTTGAGCTTACCGGTGTCCTCCAGATAGATCCTTGCCATGGAATCCTCAGCCTTATCATACTGGTCCAGCTCCAAATCGCTGAGTTTTTCATATTTTGACTTAATAACCTTGTCCTCCATAACCAACAGAGGCTCCAACCGCTCATCATCTACATTTGCCGACACAAACGCAATGCGTTCCTGGCTGTAATTGTACCGGAACACCAGCGCCAGGTATAAAAGTATACCTGCGCCGCTGTCCTGATACTGGTCATACAGATCTCTGGTGACGAACTTGGAAAAATACTTCTCGTACACCGTTTCCTCGATTATGGGGAAACGGATGTCCAGCAAAACCCCGTCAAACTGTTTAAAATGATCCGGATGTTCCAGGTATTCCAGAGCCTCGTCCATGGTTTCCTTGATGACCACATCCTTCAGGTTAAAATATTTCATCCAATCCGACTGCAGTTCATCCCGGTCCCCGCTGTCGTCATTAAAATCCTCTACCCACAGAAATCTCATCCCCGTCTCCCCCTTTTATACATCAGACCCCGCCTCAGAATGATCTTTACAGCAAATGCTCCGCTGTCTGTCACTTCCCCTGTAACAGCGTTCTGTATCTCATCCATATTGAGTTTATTTACAATATTTTCCAAACTCTGAAGTCCCTTCCTGGAACCGTGCAGGCTGCCTCCCAAACCGTTGGATACACAGATGGACAGGTCCTGTTCATTGCTCTCTAATGCGGCCCGGCACCAGTCTGCGCCGTGGGTCAGCACATTGGTAAACAGCTCCACGAAGATTTCCATCAGCTGTGATTCCGCAAATGTATTCTCCATCACCGGTATCTCCTGCCAGGTCTGGTCAGCCGTCACCTCCATTTTGAAAATATTCCTGTCAAACCATTCAAAGATACCTTCCGGGGTTCCTGTATTATCAACAAACGCCGCCACATAGGACTGCCGCAGCTGCTCCAGCGAAATGCGCGTCCTCAGACTGTCGCGGCACAGGTTCATCCGCCTGCTGCTGTCCGTATCCTCCATCAGCATTTTAAACAGCACCAGATCCAGGCTCTCTTGCAGCAGCTCCGGAACTCTCCTTCCGCTGGCTGCCCCCACGCAGTAGAATCCCTGGCTGAAAGCCCTGCTCACCTGGTCCTGCCTGTCGGAAAAGGAGTATTGAATCCTCTGCAGGTTCCCCTTTAAGGTTCGCTCACTGTTGTATGCCTTAAACAGCATGTTGGACAGGGGCATATCCTTCTTCCGCAGTTCCTCAGCCACACTTTTCACAGTCTGAGGATAGGAGATGTGCTTCCAGCTGTGAATGTAGAAGTCCATCATCTCCTGGTTGCGGCGTCTTTGCCGCTCCAGTTCCTGCTTTTGTCTGAATATCAGCCTGCGGCTCAGGAAAAACTCCCTGGATGTCTTAACCGGCAGAATCACAGGAATATGGAGAAATGTGTTCCTGCTCAAAATCGATGCCCTCTGGTCAGGAAATGCAAGCTGGGCGGAAAAGGATTCCTTTACCCCGTGGTAACTCTCCGTCATCAGTTCATGGAGTTTATCAAACAGAAATGTAAACTGGAATTCCACTGACTTCTGAAATGCACTGCTGTCCCTGATTGCCGGCAGCATTTTATCTACCAGTTCAATGAATCTCCCGAGGGCCTGCTGCTCATTCTCCACCGCGCCTGCTCCTGCTTCACCAAATATGGCCTGCATCTGCAAAAACTGAAACCTGCTGAGGATCTCGTGATATATTTTTTTCCCGTCCACCTGGTCTGCTTCCAGGCCCATTGTTTTCAATATACTCTTGTAATACTGCAGAATATATGTTACAAGGTATTCCTTCATGGACTTGAATTCAATATATGGCAGTAGGTTGGGATCGTTTGCCAGATCGTCTGTTTCCCGGCGGAAGTTTCCGGCTCCCAGCGCATACTCCTGATATTCCTCCGGCAGCAGATCGAAATATTTCCAGACATCTGTCTCAATTCCGTCGGTATCCTGCTCCTGTGAGATGACCATACAGAACTTAGAGGCCGCCCGCACAAACAGATACATGGCTGCCATGGCTGACTGGGGCCTCAGCTCCAGCGCCCGGGTGAAATAGCTGTAATCCTGGCGTGATATGCCTCTCCACAGGCATTTAAAATACTCTGTCTGATCCTTTGGCCCTTCGTACCATTCTCCCGCCCCTTCCTCAAACCCATCTGTTCCAAGGGGAATATACATGCCCTTTTTAATGTAAAGGTTACAGTACACTGCGAACACAAAGGTAAAGTCCTCCGCCTGCCCCTTCTCCCGGCACTCCCGAAAATAGAGGTTGAGAATCCTTTCCATCTCATCCCTGTCAGCCTTAACCCGGGAGAGCGGAATCTGTGGATTCCCATAGTCCTCCCATGGAAATTGCTGATTGTACACTTTAACCAACGGGAACTCCTCTCCCGTCCTTCTCACAACCGCCTCAAGCACCCCTGCAACTTCAACCATTCTCTCCTTCACAAGAACCCCTCCCCTTATTCACACAAATTACGATCCGACAACGCACAAATCACCCGCGCCGGGCATATCAGACATGCTGCTTTCACAGTAATGCGCCCCCTTCCACCCGACACGAATCCGCACCGGAGGCCTTCTGCTGCCCGGGCGTGCGCCCCGTAAAAACGGGGCGCACATCCATATCCTTATAGGAAAACCGTCCAACGTCCAACACCTCTGCACACCGTCTCATGGCCGCCCCTCCTAATCCCAGAACATACCGGCCACGGTGCCAAGAGCACCGCCGATCTTCGCTCCCAAAGCCGATGTCACAGGACCGCCAAGGGCCCCCACTGCCGCGCCGATGGAACCTCCCACAGAAGCGCCTGTTGCGCCGCCGACCATTGCATTTGCACATTTGTCTCTGAATTCTGCCATTTTCTTACCTCCTGAATTTTAATAGGTTGTTTCCAAAGCTCCATGCTTCGGTGATACAGCGCTGCCGCGTATCATAATTAGCTGCCGGCGCCCCTTTCCATCTTCAGTTGGTTTATCTGTTGGCTTTTTCAGTCAGCTCCGCCTCAGCTCTCAGGTTTCGCAGCCCCGATTCCCAGTTCCTCCTTAAGCCCGCGCACCAGGGCCGCGGAAAAGCTCAGGTCCTTGCCTTTAGCCAGTTCATCCAGCCATTTGGGGATTGTCACCGACTTCTTCACGTATACCTCCTTGACCGCGCTTCGAAAATATGGTAGCCACAGGTGGATATAGACCAGCTGTTCTCCTGCCTCCAGCTCTGTATCATCCCCCTGCCCAGGTGCCGGCAGCCCTTTCTTCTCATCGTCCCGGGCAATCAGCAGCATGGCCAGCGCCTTCTGTGCCTGCTGTACAGCTTCCTGTTTCGTATCCCCAAACACACACAGCTCCGGAAAATCAGGAAATCTGATATAAATCTTATCCTCCCCCTTTTCCCGGTACATTATAGATGGATAAACATAATTTTCACTCATTCTGCTCCTCTCCGGCACTTTTACCTATCTCCAGTATTATCGTTTCAATGCACATTTTAATACGCATTCCGTCTTTATAATACGCATTCTAATATGCATTGAAGCATTTGTCAACACTTTTCTTGTAAATTTTCCACCTTTCCTTGACTATCCCCAATTTTCCCCTATAATAAAACTATCAAATGATTCGTGCTCAATCTGCGGCAGGCAGCCGATGGCCTTATGTACCCGTCAACTGTCCATACGAGAAGGAGATAACCATGAATCATTTTGAAGAAATCGAGATGCTGCTGACCGCCGGCGGCTGGAAGCTGACCCATGTATGCGGTGAGCTCTGCCAGTATCAGAAAGCAGGGTGCCCGGCTATCCTAACCATTCCTAATTGCAGCCCCGCGCCGCTGCCTCCGGCATTTCTGCGGCATCTCGAAAAAGCCACAGGTCTATCCCTTCAGGGATAGTCCCGTGGCTTTTTTTCATGGTGCAGGCTCCTCGGATCTTACTGCCTGACCGCTCTCACTGCCTCCGCCAGCATCGGAACCACTTCGAACAGATCTCCACAGATCCCGTAGTCCGCAATCTCAAAAATAGGAGCTTCCCCATTTTTGTCAACTGCAATGATAAGTTCTGAATCCTGCATACCGGCCTTGTGCTGGATAGCACCGGATATTCCCAGAGAAATATAGATTTTCGGGTGAACTGTTTTGCCGGTCTGGCCGATCTGCCGGTCGCCGTCCAGCCACCCTGAATCAATGACAGCTCTGGAGCCGCCCACTACACCTCCGCCAAAAGCCGCTGCCAGATCCTCTGCCAGGCTGATCCCAAGGTCAACATCCCGGCTGATTCCTCTGCCCACAGACACAATAATCTCTGCCCCCACCAGATCCACCAGCTGTTTTGCCCCTTTCACCACTTCCAGCACTCTGGTCTTTAGCTCTGCCTGATTAAGGCAGGGCATATACGTCTCAATCCTGCAGCGATCTGCCAGCTCCTGGCTGTAATCCGACTTTTTCATCACTCCCGGCCGCACTGTGGACATACAGGGCCTGAAACGCGGGCAAATGATGGTGGCCATCAGATGACCGCCGAAGGCTGGCCGGGTCATCTTCAGATTCTTATCCTCCATGTTAAATTTAATGGAGTCCACATCCAAAGCAGAGGACTGCCTGAGATATTCCCTGTAGCGGCCCATATCAATATCCAGATGGGTACAGTCCGCCGTCAGGCCCGTGTGAAGCCGCGCCGCGCACCGGGGCCCAAGATCTCGGCCAATGTTGGAGGCACCGATCAGCAGAACTTCCGGTTTCATCTCTGACACCACATCACATATCACCTTTGCATATGCATCTGTGGTGTATACCTCCAGAAGCGGATGCTCGCACACAATCACCTTGTCAGCGCCGTATCCTCCCAACTCCCGGGCCATGTCCAGAACACCGTTTCCTAGCAGAAGGGCTGTCAGGCCCGCCCCTCTCTCATCCGCCAGCTTCCTTCCTTCTGAGACCAGCTCAAAGTCTGTATTTACAAGCTTCCCGTCCCTCTGCTCACAGAAAACCCAGATATCCTGGAAGCTGTCTATCTCTGCACTGTTAAATGCCATCATCACTATCCCCTTTCCATCATATGACATGCTTTTCCTGCAGCCGTCCCACCAGTTCCTTCACCGCATCCCGGCCATTTCCGGCCAGCAGCACCCCCGTGCCCTTCTGAGGCGGGGTAAAGGACTTAAAAATGTTGGTGGGAGAACCCTTCAGTCCGATGGTATCAAGGTCAATCAGCGGCTGATCCTTCAGCACCTGAAAGTCCAGTACAGTAACCGGCCGCTCATAGCTCTCCAGAATTCCCCGCACCGTCATATATCTGGGCGTATTCAACTCCTTCACACAGGTGATCAGGCAGGGCGTTTCCACCTCAATTGTCATATACCCGTCCTCCAGAAGCCTTCTCACCCGCACCACGTTCCCGGCCAATTCCAACTGGGACACGTAGGTAATCTGAGGAATATCCAGCTTTTCCGCAATCTGCGGACCCACTTGGGCTGTATCGCCGTCAATGGCCTGACGGCCGCAGAAAACCATATCTTCCTTCCCCAACCCCGAGTGTTCCAAGGCTGCCGCTATAATCTGAGACGTGGCAAATGTATCGGAGCCGCCGAATTCCCTCCCTGAGATCAGAATACCGTCATCTGCTCCCATGGCCATCAGCTCTCGCAGCATCCCCTCTGCAGGAGGCGGCCCCATGGTGATTGCTGTCACGCGGCAACCCGTATTGTCCTTGATGGCCAGGGCCTGTTCCATGGCGCTTAAGTCATCCGGGTTGATAATGGCAGACATGGACCCCCTGTTCAGGGTTCCATCCTCATTTACCGCTACTTTGCCCGAGGTGTCCGGAACCTGTTTTACGCATACAAATATCCTCATTTTATGCTCCCTCCTATTTCAGCAGATTTCCGGAGATTACCATCTGCTGGACCTGGCTGGTCCCCTCATAAAGGGTGGTAATCCTCACATCCCTGTACATGCGCTCCACTTTATAATCCCTGATATAGCCATATCCGCCGTGAATCTGAACCGCCTTGTAGGCCACGCGGTTGGCCATCTCAGAGGCAAACAGCTTGCACATCGAACATTTCACTGCGGCCTCCTTCACGCCTGCGTCCTTGGCAACGGCCGTATTATAGATCATCTCCCGGGCAGCCTCAATCTCTGTGGCCATATCAGCAAGCATACAGCTGACAGCCTGGAATTTTCCGATTGGCTTTCCGAACTGTTTTCTTTCTTTTGCATACCTGATGGACTCCTCCAGGCAGCACTGGGCAATTCCCAGGGACTGGGCTGCCACTCCCAGCCGCCCACCGTCCAAAGTTTTAAGCGCCGTGGAGAAGCCTCTGTCCAGGGGCCCCAGAAGATCGCTTTTGTGAACTCGCACATTTTCCAGGATAATGTCGCTGGTGGGGTAGCCGTTGATTCCCATCTTCAGCTCCGGCTTTCCCACAGAGACACCTGGAAGCTTCATATCCACAATGAACATGGATATCCCCTTACTCCCTTTCAGAGCCGGATTGGTCCTGGCATAGACCACCGCATAGTCTGCAAGAGGCGCGCCGGATATAAAACACTTGCGTCCATTAAGTATAAAATATGTTCCGTCCGCCTCCGCCCGTGTCAACGTTCCTCCTGCATCCGAGCCTGCCCCAGGCTCTGTAAGGGCAAACACGATCTTCTTTTCACCTGACGCCAGAGGCGGTATATACTTTTTCTTCTGTTCCGCTGTCCCGCAGCTCAGCAGCGGACCGCTCCCCAGAGAATTGGGCGTGTTGGCATAAATGGACAGTACGGGGCAGACCCGGGCAAATTCCTCCACCATTAGCACGTAGGCCAGCGTATCGCCTCCCTGGCCCCCAAATTCTATTGGAAGCTTGATGCCCATGAAGCCGTATTTCGCCATTTTATAATGCAGATCCCAGTTAAAGCCGCCTGAACGATCCAGCTCTTCCTGAATCTCCGCAGTAAATTCAGTCTCCGCAAAGTTACGGAAATTCTTCCTCATCAATTTATATTTATCTGCAAGAATCATCTTTTCCTCCCCACATCCTACAGCAGCTCAGACAATGTCTCAATCCTGGTTCTGGCCTGGTCATAGCCTGCCGGCTGCTGGTCAATGTCAATGGACAGCACCGGATACCCCATATCCTTCAGCTCCTTGTTATAGGCAGCATATTCATACTCCTCAGGGTCACAGAATTTCATCATGCAGACGATCAACGCGTCGGCATTCCCATCCTTCAACAGCCTGGCCAGCAGCTCCACCCGCCTGATCTCATCGTCATGGGCCATGGGGTCAATGCGCTCCATCCACTGGCCCGCCAGGCGCAGCAGCCCGTTGTCCCCATCCGGTATATCTGTTCGGTACTGGCGCATCTCCTGAGCCAGATCATCCCCGACCACTGCCATCCTGTGATCTTCCAGTATTTTCAGCAGCTCCTCCGGCTCCGCAGTAATTCCGGTCAGCACCACCCTTTTTCCGTCAAATGCCGCCTCTGCGGTGCCCTCCAGCTGCCCATTTATCTCTTCCATGATCTTAAGGTGCTCAGCTTTGGCCAAAAATAAAGCACTCTTAAATACGCCGTGCCGGACTCTGGGCGTAATGATATCCAGATGCTTAACAGCCAGCCCGGCGAACCGCCTCATCTCCCGGCTGTGCCGGTTGTACAAGTCAATACTGCGGTTTAACGCCTCATCCTGGATCTCCACACCATACACCTCCTGAATCTGGCCTTTGACATGCTCATATTCCTCAACCAGATACTGTACAGCTGCAGTAATTGTCCGGTTCTGTGGATAGGTAAATGGAATACATGCAATGTCCTTCACACCCATCTTAAAGTCCTGAGTGATACAGCGCAGCGTGTCGCACATAGATGGAATCATAACCCCTTTGATTCCTGCATAAACACCCTTTAAAGCTAATTCCATACAGGACTGCATAATGGGACATGCAAAGGGCACCAGATATTTCTTAGCCAGGGAAAACTCCGTCTGAGCTCCCCACAGCCCCATGGGGACGATACCCGCAGCATCTGCCAAAACCTCCGGGGTATAGATCGGAAAGCAGCCGATTACCTGCCTTCCCTCACTCAGATACCGGTTCAGTTGTGATTTGGGATTGCCAGCGATCTCCTGTAACCGGTTTAAATTCTCTTGTAAGTCAGCCATTGCACAATTCCTCCTTATGCTTTCTCATTAGCTCCGCAAATGCTTCCACCCTGGTTTCAAACTGAGCCTCGCTGAAATTCCTGTAGTCTGCCTGGTCCCCGTCAAACGCCATATAAGGCAGATTACCGCAGGCCTCTGAGACCTTCCGCATCAGCTCCTGCTGCTGGCACACCATGACCTTGCAGGCTCGGTTAACATGGTAGATCGTCCCATCAATGCGGAATTTCTTGTTCCACTCCGCCCGGCGCCGCACACTCTCATCCAGAAGAATGTTGTTGGAACTGGTAAAGGAGTAAGCTCTGGCCAGGCTCTCGATGTCGCCCGGCGTATAGTCCAGGGACCATGCCCTGGCATAGGCGGTGGCGCAGACATTGATTCCGTACTTTTTCAGTGTCTTCAGATTGTGAGACAGGTATGGCCAGCATGCGATTCCCTCCCAGAATATGCGGAACTGCTGATCTCCCGGGTATGTAGATGTGCCGTTTTTCACATGCTCCTCAATCTCTGCAATCAGCTGTTTCATCACATCCCCGGTCTCTGTTCTTCCTCTGGTAAACACCATGGGACCCATGTAGTTAAACAAGTCAAATCCGCTTAAAGGACTTGGCTCCTGAGCCAGGTAATCAGCTACCTGCTCCCAGAGATTCCTGTTTGCCGTAGAAATGCGCATAACCTCCGCAAAGCGGCCGGAGTCCCACTTCTTACCCGTGAATTCAGACAGGTCCTGGATCAGCTTCTCAATTTGCGCCCGAATGTAAGCCACCCTGGATTCCGTCACATAGGGCATGTGGTTGTATGTCATGTCAATCATAAAAATGGGGATGCCGTACTTTCTGGATATCAGCTCAAACCATTTGGTGATTTCATTACAGCCGTTGTTGGCCACCAGCAGAAAATCCGGTTTGGCCATGTTGCTGGCAGGGCTGCATTCCAGCATATCCGCGTAGGCGATGTCAATTTTGGCGTAAGAGCACAGATCATTGTTGCAGTCGTGGGCCTCCGCATAGTGGAGAAAGGGCTCCGCCAGCTTTTTAGCTGCAATGGCTGCCCCATGGTTTTCCGGATATACAATCTGCAGTCCCAGAGTCTCAGGAATCTCCTGGGGGAACAGGGATGTTGCCCAGCCAATTTTCTCTCCCCTGGCCTTTGCTTCTATAGTATCTGTGTATGCCTTGTCTAACAACGCACCGGCCATGATCTGGGATTTTGATTTAGGCCTCTTGGATTTTACCGGGGCCGGTGCCTGTGTAATATTCTGTTCATTCATCATTCATCTCTCCTAATTGTGAGCACTTGGCGGCCATATTGGGGGCCGCTTATGTGCATCTATCGTGATCTCTGTAACTGTATATCGTCGTATGCAAACAGTGCTGCTCCCAATGCGCCTGCCATCTGGCAGTCTTCTGGAACCGTTATCAAACAGCCCAGTTCCCGCTCCATAGCTCGGACAATTCCACTGTTTTTGGCTACGCCTCCGCTCATAGCGACTTTGGGTATATACCCCATACGGATGGCAAGCCCGCTTACCTTCTTGGCCACGGATACATGAATACCTGCGATAATGTCCTCGATGCGTTCCCCGCCGGACAGGCGGGATATCACCTCTGATTCCGCGAATACGGCACAGGTACTGCTGATGGATACTGGGTTATCCGACTTCATGGACAACTCCCCCATGTCCTCCACCTTCACATCCAGAACCCTGGCCATCGCTTCCAGGAAACGTCCGGTTCCCGCAGCGCATTTGTCATTCATAATAAAATTGTCCAGACCGCCGCGCTCATCCAGCAGCATGGCCTTAGCGTCCTGCCCTCCAATGTCAATGATGGTACGGATATCGGGCATCAGAAATTTTACCCCTCTTCCGTGACAGCTGACTTCGCTCAACTCCCGGTCCGCCTCAGAAAAATTCATCCGTCCATAGCCTGTGGCAACCACCCGACTGATGTGTTCTGCTTTAACACCCGCATACTCCAGCACATTCCGGTATACTTCCCCCGGTCCCCTGGTGCCGGTCCCCACCGGAACCACCTCCTTCGCCAGAATGCGCAGCCCATCCTCTAAAATCACTGCCTTGGAAGCGGTGGAGCCGATATCAACGCCCATTGTCAGCATGGTTTCTTCCCTCCATTTCCCTATCTGGCTGCTCCGCTCTCCAGCATTTCCTGTATATCCTCCTGGGTATAGCCGGCCTGCTTCAGAACCTGTTCTGTGTCGCGGCCCACATTTCCGGCATGGACAAAAGGCAGCTTATCTATAGAGCCAAATGTCACCGGCGTGCCGGAAAATACGGAGGTTTCCCCACAGGGATAGGTGTATTTCAACAGGAAATCATTGGCCCAGGCCTGCTCATCCGTCAGCACATCCTTAAAATGGGCCAGCTTTTCGTGGGCTATATCATGTTTCTCCATCTTCTCAATCCAGTAACTACTGTCATGCTGGGCAAAGATCTCATCACAGACAGCCACCGCCTCGCCTATGCGCTTGTTGGTCTCAGCAATACAGCAGAACCGGGGATCTGCTGCCAAATCCGGACGATCGAAGATATCGGTACAGATCCTGGGCCACATTTTGTCATACTCGGGCATGGAGAGGTAGATCCACTCATCATCCTTGCAACGGTAGCAGGTTAGCAGAGGACTGTTGCAGTCAAAATGGGTTCTGGGATACTCCCTTCCATACTCAGCACACAGCAGACCGTTGCTTAAGATGAAGATAGCCGCCTGATAAAGGGACACATCCACCTGCTCCCCCTCCCCGGTCTGTCTGGACTTTACCAGCGCCGCGCAGATCCCTGCTGCCAGAGTAATTGCTGTCACGTGGTCGCCGAAGCCTGCCACTGTATTCATCACATTGCCGCCCTTGGAGCTCAAATCAGCCATCAGACCGCTGCGCGAAAAAAATGCTGTGTAATCATATCCTGGCCTGTCCTTTAAGGGGCCCTTAGAGCCATATCCCAGAACCTGGGCATAGACCACATTGGGGCATAGAGCATGTACCTCCTCATATGTCAACCCCATCTTCTGTAATGCTGCAGGCCGGTTATTGGTGACAAACACATCGCACTGTGAGATCAGCTTCAGAACCGCCTCACGCCCCTCCCTTGTCTTCGTATCCAGACATACAAAGGATTTATTGGAGTTCTCCAGATCAAAGCTGGGGCAGCCTTCCTCAAACTGGGGAGTCCTCTGCCCCCTGTATGCGGTACGGTAGGGATCTCCTTTAGGTCCCTCCACTTTGATAACTTCTGCTCCCCAGTCAGCCAGAATCCGGCCGCAAGCTGGGGCTGCGAAATAGGTAGTCAGTTCCACTACTTTAACACCCTCCAAAGGTTTCATTGCATGTTTCTCCTTTCAAGTCTCTAAGGCTTACTGCCAGACCCAGGCGGCGGTCCTGTATTGATCTGGAGTATGCCAGGAATTGTTCTTCACAGCAATTTATTCAGCAAGAAACATGCCAAAAAATAGTGCCAGGTACTCCTTCTCAGGAATACCCCGCACCATTTTTGGGCTAATTTAGTCCATATTTTTTTAGTTTATACTGCAGCGTGCGCCTGGATATGTTCAGGTACTCTGCTGTCCGCTCCCGGTGTCCATGATTAATCTCCAGGGCCCGCCGGATGCGCTCCTTTTCATCGGTTCCAGGGTCCTCCTCCCTTTGGAATCCATTCTCGCTGAACATGCTCTGGGGAATTTCATTGATTGTAATGGTGGAAGCCGTGCTCATAATGACCATCCGTTCCACTATATTTTTAAGCTCCCTCACATTTCCCGGCCAGCTGTAGGACTCAAAGGTTCTGTATACCCGTTTGGCAAACTTCTTTTTCAGGGAATACCGGCTGCAGAATTTCTGGAGGAAAAAGTCTGTCAGTTCTGCAATATCCTCCTTGCGCTCCCGCAGGGGCGGTATGGTAAATGGGATCGCATTCAGCCTGTAGTACAGATCGGCCCGGAAGGTCCTCTCCTCCACGCACTCCACTAGGCTGCGGTTGGTTGCCGCAATCAGGCGGAAATCAACACTGACGGGCTTAGTGGACCCAATCCTGGTAATCTTTCTGCTCTCCAGCACCCGCAGAAGCTTGGCCTGAAGCCCCATGGACATGGAGTTGATCTCGTCCAGGAACAGGGTTCCCTTGTCTGCCGCCTCAATCAGCCCCTCCTTGCCCGTATTCAACGCCCCGGTGAATGCGCCCTTTGCATACCCGAACAGCTCTGATTCCAGCAGGGACTCCGGCATGGATGCGCAGTTGATCTCGATCATAGGCCCCTCCTTATAAGGGCTGTTTTCATGAATATAATGGGCAAATACCTCTTTGCCTGTGCCCGACTCTCCCTGTAATAGAATCACGCTGGCAACGGCGGAAGCCCGCCCCACCTCCTCTGTCAGGCGCTTCATGGTATCGCTGTGATAAATCAGCTCATATTTTCTATTTTCCACCTTGATCTTGGGCGCAGTATTCTGGTTCCGCTCCTTCAGCGCCAGGTCATACCGATCCTTCAACCGCCCTACCTCCATCCGGTCAGCTACCACAAATTTCACTTTGCCGTTGCTGTCAAAAATGGGGGTTGCCGTTACAATAAATTCACCCAGATGTCCGCTCTCTGTGTAGGAACACTGAAGGTGGGTCACCTTTTTCTTCAACCGGAATACCTCGGAACAGACCGGCGCATTCAGAATTCCAAGATTTTTAAAATCATACACAGACTTTCCGTCGTAGAACTTCCTTGGACGGCCGCTGCACTTTAGCACGTAGCGGTTCACCCATAGGAACTTTCCGTTCTCATCAAATATACTGATCCCCCAGTCCAAACTATCCAACAGCGTAAACAGGTCCGGAAGCAGCAGTTCGTTTTCTACCATAGGATCATCCCCATTCCAATCATGTATGCACTCTGTTATTTCTTTTCCTACTGCCTTATTATAATATTGTTAGTGATAAATGTCAAAACATTAGCAAAATATGAGCTTTAAGCAAATAAACTATCCAAAATCTTAACTTAAACAAGTGATTTTGCACTTATTCTGCACTTTTTTTGATTTAAGTTGTACTTTTGCACACCGAATAATATAATTTGCACATACAGTTGTGCAAATCCCAGCTATTTTATTCCCTTTGAAACCCTGATATTTGCACAAAGAGCAGTTATATTGGTAAATTTTTAATTGGCATTGAACTTGCTCATTAATACAGCAGGCGGCGGCCGGTTGATATCGTCAATTATTTAACAAACGAAAATGGAGAGGAATTTTGATATGAAAAAATATAAACCTTACCAAATTGTTGTCATTGCAGCTGGACTGCTGATGTGCTTCTTCGGACGTTTTGTTCCGCTTTCACCAACGCTTGGAGCCTCTGGAACCCAGACCCTGTTTATCATGGCAGGTGGGCTTTTGATGTGGCTTCTGGTAGGTGTTGACTGGACCAGCATGACGGTAATTCTGGCCTTGGCCCTGATTCCAGAGCTGGGCATGAATAAGGCGGCAGCCGGAACCCTGGGTAACAGTACCGTGTTCTACCTGCTGCTCTGCTTTATGCTGGCCAGAAGCCTCCAGATTACCGGAGTGGCCCACCGCCTGGCCGTATGGTTCCTCACCAGCAGCTTCAGCAGAAAAGGGGCCTGGTGTACAATCGCCATGATTTTTGTGTCCATCTTCGTTCTGTCCTCAGGACTGTCCTCCAGCTCCACTATTATGATCTTCCTACCCATTTTGTATGAGATTTTCGAAGCGCTGGGGTACAAAAAGGGAAAGGGGGATGTCTTCCCTGCGGTTATGATCGCCAGCCTGGCCATCATCTGCCAGATCGCTCAAGCCACCACCCCCATCTCCCACGCCATGACCCTGATCGGCTTCTCTGCCTACAACAGCTATACAGGGAATTCTCTGGAGTTCGGCCAATACGTTATGGTTGCCATGCCGGTGGGCATTTTGACAGCAGTTTCCTGGTTCCTGGTCTGCCGCTTTGTATGGAAGCCAGATGTTTCCAGAATGTCGAAACTGGATTATGACGCAATCAAAGGCAACCTTGGCCCCATTTCAAAGGCTGAGAAAATTGCTGCTGTTATCTATATAACTGTAGTTATTTTATGGCTGGCGCCCGGAGTGTCCAAATACGTCCTTCCCTCTGCCTATCCGTTTTTAAACAAAATTCACCAGTGTTACCCACCAATGGTAGCAATTGTCCTTTTGAACTTTATCAAGGTAGATGACAAGCCTGTACTACCCTACAAGGAGGCAATCGCCGCGGTTCCCTTCAGTACCCTGCTTTTCATGGGCGCACTTCTGGAGCTGGGCACTGTGCTGGCCAACCCTGATATCGGCGTGTCCACGTGGCTGGGAGAAACCATGGGTGTTTTCTGCACCGGCGTAAGCCCATTTACATTTGTGGTAGTCCTGGCAGCCATGAGTGTAATTCTCACCAACTTCATGTCCAACTCCGTAACCTGCGCAGTCTGTATGGCTATCGCCATGCCGCTGTCAACTACCCTGTACGCAGGTTCCATCAACCCTATCGTTCCTGCTACCATGATTACCATTGGAATCAACTTCGCCTTTGCAACCGCACCGGCCACACCGCCTGTGGCAATCGCCGCGGACTCGGGCTGGATCAGCGCAGGCCGGCTACTTAAGTATGGCACTGCCGCAGGGATTGTGGGCATTATGGTAATGCTGGCGGCAGGGCTGCCCATCATCAATATGGTGGGATAACTGCCATGACCTCAGGAGGTATAAACAGATATGAAACCCCTTGTTAATATGACCATCAATGAACTGCTGGATCAAACGTCCGGAAGATACCCCGGCCGGCCGGCACTTTGTTTTAAAGGCAGGACCTGGACCTACCGGGAGCTGAATGAATACACGGACTGTGTGGCTGCGGGGCTGCTGGCGGACGGAGTCCGCCGCGGCGACCACGTGGCCATCCTCTCAGAGAACACCCCAAATGCAGTTCTGGCCTTCCTTTCTGTGGAGAAGGCGGGCGCAGTCTCCTGCATGCCGGGCACCAGTCTCCTTGCCGAGGAACTGGCAGTCCTGTTCTCCCTATCCGACGTCCGCCATCTGATGATCGGCAATCGTTATAAGGATATTATGTTTTACCAAAAAAGCCAGGAGCTCTTAAAAACTGTTAAACTAGACAAGCTCTATGACATCGGAATGGCAGCAGAAAGCCCTTATACTGCCCTTGATGAACTGGCGGAGCTGGGAAGGCAGCATCTCGGACTGTACAAGCAGTTAAAACAGGCTGTACAGCCCTGTGAAAACGGGCTGATCCTCTACACCTCCGGCACCACAGGGCACAGTTCCAAGGCAGTGGTGTCCAGCTATTTCCACCTGGTCAACGGCGGCATCCAAAAAGCACACAGCCAGAATATGACCCATGAGGATATTGTCTGCTGTGCGCTTCAGCTGTTTCACATTTTCTGCCTGGATGTAAATGTTCTCAGCGCCCTGGCTGCAGGCGCCTGCCTTGCGATGCCGGATGACCTGCACACCACAAGCATTTTAAAAACTATTGAGGCCGAGGGCTGCACGATTCTCAGCTGCGTGCCCTGTATGTACCAGGCCATGATGAACCGCAGGGACTTTGGAGAATACAGACTGTCCACCCTGAGAACAGGTATTATTGGCGGGGCTTACTGTCCTCCGGAGACATTTATACAGATCGAGCAGGCTTTCGGCATAATCCTTCTGCCTGGTCTGGGGCAGACAGAAGCCACTGCCGGAATCTCCATAGCTTCCCCCGCGGATAGTCTGGCCCTGCGCAGCACCACTGTGGGACGGTTGGTGGATCACAGCCAGGGCCGGATCATTGATCTGGAGACAGGGAATGAGCTGCCCAAGGGGCAGACCGGGGAGATCTGCGTCAGAAGCAGGCTTCTGATGACCGGCTATTACAACCGGCCGGATCTGACAAACCAGGCTGTGGATTCTGAGGGCTGGCTCCACACGGGGGATATCGGCTGGTTGGATGAAGGCGGCTTCCTCCACTACAGCGGACGGATCAAGGAGATCATCAACCGCGGCGGAGAGAAGATTCTGCCCTCCGAGGTGGAAGAGGTGCTTCTCCAGATGGCATGTGTAAAGGAGTGCAAGGTTCTCGGAGTAGAAGACCGCTACTACGGGGAGGAGGCCTGCGCCTGCCTGGTGCTCAGGCAGCCGGAGGCGGCAGTTGAAGAAACTATAAGAAGCTATATGGTATCCCGCCTGGCGAAATATAAACTGCCTAAATATATCCTGTTCTTCGATACTCTCCCCGTGAACGCCTCAGGCAAAGTCCGCCGCCAGGAACTGCTGGCCCTGGTTCAGGCTCGTCTGAAGCAATGAACCCTCCGCTTGAGAAATCCCCCCATTCGTGGGATACTTCTATATATCATGTTTGACAGTATTTTAACACAACCATATAAGGAGTATTGACCTATGAATCAACCCATTTATCTGGCCTCAGACTATGACGGCACCTTCAAGCAGGGCGCTATCCGCAGGGAGGACAAGGAGGCCATTGACCGTTTCCGCAGCCGGGGCTGCCGCTTTGGCCTGGTTACTGGCCGTTCCTACAGTATGCTGGAGCAGGAGTTCGAGCGCTACGGCATGGCCATGGACTTCGTGATCGCCAACACCGGAGGCGCTATATTCGACCGGGATCAGAACGTCCTCTTCAAGAAGCCCATTGACCGGCAGCTGGTTCTGGATCTGCTGGCCGATCTGGAGAAACGGCATACCGCGCTCTACGGTATAGCCAGCCTGCACAAACACAGCCGCCTGTATCTGGACCCGGCACTGTCCAATTCCCGGGACCATAACACAGAGGGGCTGCCCCAGTACAGCCGTGAAGCGGTGGAGCAGGATGGGGACATCATCTCCCTTTTCATCCGCGGCTACAATCAGGAGGACTCCAGCAGCTTATATCAGCAGCTCGTGTCCGCCTACAGCGGACGCCTGGCATTTCACTATAACGGCGGGGCCATTGATGTGACCGCGGCCGGAATCAGCAAGACCGAGGGAGTGCGCACCCTTAAGTCCCTGGCACCCCAGGCACGGGTCTGCGTCATCGGGGATGAGATGAACGACATTGACATGATCCGCGCCTTCGGCGGTTTTTCCGTCACCAGCGGCAACGAGACGGTCAAACAGGCCGCCACACAGGTGTTTGACCACATCTCCGACTGCATTGATTCACTTCTGGAAGATTAATGGATACAGGACTCTCGCAGGCAGTTTGCCGTGAGAGTTTTTCCATGTTCCGCCATCTCCCGGGGCGTGCCCTGGAACACCACCCGGCCCCCGTTCTTCCCTCCGTCCGGCCCAATGTCAATGATCCAGTCTGCCTGGCGGATCACGTCCAGATTGTGTTCAATGACCACCAGGGAACTGCCCCTGGATACGATCAGGTCGAACAGCTCCATCAGCTTGTCTATATCCGACATATGCAGCCCTGTGGTTGGTTCGTCCATCACAATGACACTCCCTTTTTTTCCCAGGCTTTTGGCCAGCTTGATCCGCTGGCGCTCCCCACCCGACAAGGTGCTTAGCGGCTGGCCCAGGGTCAGGTAGGACAGGCCCACCTGCTGCATTGCTTTTAAACGTCTGACAATCTTAGGCTCCTCAAACACTTCAAGCGCCTCAGCGGCCGTCATGTCCAGCAGCTGACAGATATTCCTCCCCTTGTAGGTACACTCCAGAGACTCCTGGTTATACCGGGTCCCGGCGCAGGCCTCGCACTCCGTAACCACGGGGTCCATAAATGCCAGCTCCGTGACAATCACCCCTCTGCCCCCGCACACAGGGCAGGCCCCGGTGGAGTTGAAGCTGAACAGCCCCTCCGGCCGCCCGTTTTCCCTGGCCAGAAGCTTTCGGATCTCATCGAAGAATCCCAGATAGGATGCAGGGGTGGACCGGCTGGTGGCAGTGATTGGCCCCTGGTCGATCATTACAACCTCCTCCTCATACTGGCTGGCAAATACACGGGAGATCAGGGTGCTTTTGCCGGAACCGGCTACCCCGGTGACCACGGTCATAATCCCCAGGGGGATGTCCACATTTACATGCTTTAAGTTGTGCAGCGATGCATCCCGGACAGGCAGACTGCCCTTAGGGCGGCGGGGCCGCTGCTTCAGCGGCATGGAGCGGGCCAGGGCCTCCCCTGTCAGCGTGTGGGATTTCAGCAGTTCCTCATAGCTTCCGGCAAATACGATCTCGCCGCCGCTGCGGCCCGCCCGCGGTCCCACATCAATCACATGGTCCGCAATAGCAATCACATCCCTATCATGCTCCACCACCAGCACGGTATTGCCCTTGTCCCGCAGCTGACGAAGCAGGTTGTTCATGCGGTAGACATCCCTGGGATGCATCCCCGCGCTGGGCTCGTCAAAGATATAGGTCATCCCGGTGAGGCTGCTTCCCATATAGCGAACCAGCTTCAGGCGCTGGGCCTCACCTCCTGACAGGGTGGGTGTCTCCCGGTTCAGATGCAGGTAGGGCAGTCCGATCTCGATCATCCGGTCCAGGCCCTCTGTCAGCGTCTCCACCAGCACGCTGACATTCTGGTCCGTGACCTGTGAGAGGACCTCCCGCAGCTGGGTGAGCTCCATGGCGCACAGGTCTGCGATGGAGTACCCGTTGATCCGGCTGCCCAGGGCAGCCTCGTTGAGCCGCCTGCCGCCGCAGTCCGGGCACTCCTCCTCTGCAACCAGGTGCTGGGACTTGGTCTGGGTATGCTTGCTTTTATCGCTGATATCCCTGTTTAGCAGGGTCCTGGTGTACTGGTTGTACAGACCTGGGACTTTGGGGTTCTCCGGCTCTCCGCCGCGGTGGCGGGAGCCATACAGCAGCAAGTTATATTCTTCCTCAGAATACTCCTTAAGAGGCTTGTCCAGATCGAAGAATCCCGACTTTGCGTACTGCTTCCAGTACCAGGAACCCGGCCTGTACAGGGTATTCCGGACGCAGCCCTGGTTCCAGGACCGGTCTGGGTCCAGCACTCCCTCCACATTCACCCTGGTCACCTTCCCAAGGCCGGAGCAGGTTCTGCACATGCCGTTTGGGTCGTTGAAGGAGAAATAGGATGCGGTTCCCACACATGGCTTGCCGATTCTGGAGTACAGCAGGCGCAGGCTGGAATACAGGTTGCTGATGGTGCCGACTGTGGACCGGGCGTTCCCGCCCAGAGGCGACTGGTCCACAATCACCGATGCGGTGAGATTGTCGATGCGCTCCACACTGGGTTTTTTATATTTTGGCAGCCTGGCCCGGACAAATGCCGGATAGGTGGCGTTCAGCTGCCGCTGGGACTCAGCGGCTATGGTGTCAAATACAATGCTGGATTTACCGGAACCAGACACGCCGGTGAATACTGTAATCTTGTTCTTTGGGATGGTAAATGAGACGTGTTTCAGGTTGTTCTGGGTCAGTCCCTGGATGATGATTTCTTCCATATGTGATTCCTCTCCTTCTCATTTTCAGCGTTCACATTATAGTATATCATCCGCCGCACTGCCATTCCCAACATTTTTTGCTTTTATCTGTCCAAAACCCGTTCCAGACCGTCCTCACGGAAATTCAGGATCAACTCCCTGGGATACTCCGCCTGCTCCAGAACCTCAATACACCCGCAGACATTTCCCACATCACAGAAAATGTGGGCGTCGCTTCCCATGACCACCGGCAGCCTCCGTTCCCTGGCCAGCCGCAGCCAGTTAAGGGCATTGGCGGTGGCGTTCTGCCGTCCGGAACAGGGCTTAAAGGAAGCGTTGTTCACCTCCAGCAGGACATCCCTGCGCTCCGCCTCCAACACCAGCCGCTCATATTCCAGGGGAAACCGGTCGTCATCCGGGTGGCCGATGATCTTCACATAGGGATTTCTCATGGCCCCCACCAATGCATCCGTATTCTCCCGGGCCGTTCCCCTGGCAATGCAGGGCACGTGCAGGCTGGCAATCACATAATCCATCTTCTCCAGCACGGAAGGGTCCAGATCCAGATCCCCATTGCAGTTGATAATATTGGCTTCCACGCCCTTTAATATCTCCACACCCAGAAGCTCCCGCCCCACTGCCTTGTAATTTCCGAAATAGATAGGGTCGCATGCCCCGGGCATGGCCGGACCGTGTTCGGACATCCCCATGGCCGTCAGCCTCTTTTTCGCCGCCTCCTCCGCATTTTCCTTCAGTGTGCTGAAGGCATGCCCGCTGGCTATGGTGTGGGTGTGCAGGTCAAACTTAATATCCATGTCTCCTCCGTCTATGCAGTCAGCATCAGGGAAATCCTGTCCCCCGGCTTATATTCATCCCGGGAGTCTGTATAAACATTCAAAATCTCATCCCGGTAGCGGACCGAATAATGGATCTCCCGGCCATTATATTGTTTATTAGTGATAACTCCTGAAAGCCCCAGGCCGTCCCCGCTGAACCGGAACTGCTCCGGCCGCACCGGGTACAGCCCCTTGCTGCGGAATTCCGGGGCAATCATTGGATTTTTCAGGCAAATGCCCTCGTTTTCAACTGAGAAGGAATCCCCTGACCAGCTTCCTCTGAGCAGATTGCAGCGGCTCACAAATGTGGCTGCAAACACAGTCTGCGGGTCCATATAAATCTCCCTGGGCGTTCCAACCTGCTCAATGGCGCCGTCCTTCATAATAATGATCCGGTCCGCCATGGCCAGCGCCTCACTCTGGTCGTGGGTCACATATAAGATGGTGGCCCCGGTCAGACGGTGTATGTCCTGTATCTCCCGGCGCATTCCGATCTTCAGTTCTGCATCCAGAGCGCTTAAGGGTTCATCCATCAGCAGGATGGAGGGCCTGCCCACAATGGCCCTGGCCAGGGCAACCCTCTGCCTCTGGCCGCCGGAGAGCTGTCCCGGAAGCCGGTCCTGGCAGGGCTTTAAGCCGGTGCAGCTGATGGACCGCTCCACCGCCTCCTCCTTCTCCGGCCTGGACATGCCGCTCCGGCGGCGGCTCTTCATCGGGAATTCCACGTGCTGCCGCACCGTCATATGTGGCCACAGGGCAAATGACTGGAACACCATCCCCAGATCCCTCTGTTCCACCGGCACCATCTGGCCCTGCCCGGAGTAGACCCGGTCATTCAGCCGCACAATCCCGCTGCTTGGCTCTACAAATCCACCTACAATCCGCAGCAGCGTTGTCTTTCCGCAGCCGGAAGGTCCCAGTATGGCGATGAACTCAGAGTCCCGGATCTCCAGGTTAATTTCCCTGAGCGCCTGGGTTTTGTTGAAGTTTTTTGTAACCTGCTGTATATGAAGGCTCATTTCCCTGCTCCTCTCTTTCTTCAGATACCGGCCGCCTGATATTAGCCAGTACATAGCCTGCCAGAACCAGCGCCACCACCACAGACGACATGGCGGCGGCCAGGCTGTAATCGCCGGCCTGCTGGTAGTTAAATATGGTCAGCCCGATGGTCTTGGTCCCCGCCGCAGCCAGCATGGAGGACAGCGTCAGCTCAGTCAGCGCCGGCACAAAGATCATAAACGCACCGGACAGTACCGGTCCGGACAGAAGAGGCGCCAGGATTTTCGTCCAAATGGTCCACCGTCCCCTGCCGGAAGCCACAGCCGCCTCCTCCATGGCCGGGTCAACAGCCAGCAGTGCTGTGGCGCTCCCCTTGATCTGAAGGATCAGGTAACGTGTGACATACGCGATCATCAGGATTCGGATGGTACCGTAGACCCCGGGCCGGACGCCGGGCAGCGGCTCCACCCAGTGGAAGATCATGGCCAGGGCCAGCACAATACCCGGGATGGCATAGGTCAGGGAGGCGCATTTTTCCAGAGCCGCGGCGGCTTTGCTCTGCTTGCGCACCTTCCCGTAGGCAATGGCCGTCCCAACCGCCATGCACGCCACGCTGGTAAATGCCGCCAGCAGCAGGCTGGTGCGCACCGCTTCCATCACCCCTCTGCTGTGCAGGAGAAACTGGAAATTCCTCAGGGACAGGTTCCGGGCAGTCAGCTTCAGCCCGTAGGACTTTAAGAATGCGCTGATCATCATGGATACCAGGGGGATGATGTTCAGCACCAGCAGGCCTCCCAGAACGCCCCACTCCAGACAGGCCCTGTGTGAATTATTCAGCCGGATGCGCACTGAATAATCCTCCTTTATGCTGTCCAGTCCAGCACTTTTCCTCACCATAAGCCCTTCCAGCAATGTGCCTCCAACGGCAATCATTGACAGAATCACCGACAGCGCCGCGGCCAATGGGAATGCCGACGGCCCAAAGCTGATGGTTTTCTCATAGATGTAGGTGCTGAGCACCGGTATCCCTGAGGAGATCCCCAGAAATGCCGGCACGGAGAAGTTGTCAATGGCCGACAAAAACGCCAGCACGCTTCCAGCCCCAATGGCAGGCAGCGCGGACACCAGGTTGATGCGGACCATGGACTGGCCCTGGGTATAGCCGCAGGCCCTTGCCGCCCACTCCATGTCCCGGGGGATCTTCCGCAGCATGTGCACCACATTGATATAGACGATGGGGATGTTGCAGATTCCCAGCACCAGGATCATTCCGCTGATGGTATAGATATCCACCGCTTTCAGCCCGGCCCCTGTCAAAAACCGGTTCACGGCCCCCCTGGTGCTTAAAAAGCTGCTCCAGGACAGGGTGATAATATAGGATGGAATGATAAAGGGCAGCAGAATCAAAAGCTCCAGAAGCCGTTTCCGCTTTACATTGGTGTAGGCTGTCAGAAATGCGAAGCCGCTCCCCGCCAGCGCCGACAGGGCGGTGGATGCAGTGGCAATCACTATGGTATTGACAATGGCCTTCCTGGTCCGCGTCTCCCCCAGAAGGGCGGTAAAATTCTGCCACCCATACCCCTGGTCCGTGGTCAGCCCCATGGCCAGCAGGCGGACCAGCGGGGCCAGAAATACCATGGCCGCCATCAGGCAGACCGCACCCTGCATCGTAAACCGCCCTGCTTTTCTCCGTATACTCATGTGGGTCCTCCCTTCCTACTGGAAGAGCTGGCTGAATGCCTGCTTGTCAGCGTCTCTCTGCTGGTACAGTGTTGTGGTATCCTGGGACATCAGCTGAATCTGGTCAATGGTATTAAGTCCCGCCGGGGCTTGTACACCGCTCTTTACCGGGGTGTAGCCGATTGCTGCCGCCAGCTTCTGCCCATCCTCAGACAGCACATAATCCACAAACGCCTGGGCCAGCTCCTGGTGTTTGGTGCCATTTACAATGCCGATTGGCTCAGTGACCGCCGGAGATCCCTCCCTGGGATACACGAATTCCACAGGAGCGCCGTCATTTTTGGAACGCACGGCCATATAGTCCACAAGGATACCGCAGGATTTATCGCCTGCCACTACCGCCTTCTGGATGGCGCCGTTGCCCTTGTCCACTGTGATGCCATTGGCCTTAAGCCCTTCGAAATATTCCCAGCCCAGGCCCTCTGTCCTGGTCATGACACCCAGATTGTAGGCAGCTGCACCGGAGTACAGCGGGCTGGGCATAATGGCCTGGTTCCTACAGCTCTCCCCAGCCAGATCTGAGAAGGCCTGGGGCGGAGTGTCCATCAGCTCTGTATTGTATACAATCCCTGTAGTGATCACCTTGGTTCCGGTGTACATATGGTCTTTATCAATATAGTCCGCTGGGATTCCCTGAAGCTCCGGCGACTGGTAGGGCTGAAGCATATTCTGTTCCTTTAAGGACTCAAAGGTCACATTGTCCGCCACCAGCAGCACATCCGCCAGCACAGATTCCGCCTGTTTCTCTGCCAGCACCTTGCTGATGACCTCCTCCGTGCCGGAGCGGAACACATCCACCTGGATATCCGGACATTTCTCATTAAATCCGTCAATCAGCTTCTGCGCATCCTCCTCGGGCTGGGAAGTGTAAAGTGTAATGGTTCCGGATAAGGCCCCACGGCTGTCTCCAGCGCCGCTGCCACCTTCCGCCGCGCCGCCGTTTTCACTCTCCGCCGTACTGCCCGCTGCAATGCCGCTCTCCGGCTGGCCCGCCGCAGTTGTCTGAGCCGCACTGCTCCCCGCAGTTGTCTGCACTGCGCTGTTCCCCGCCGTTGCCTGGCATCCGGTCAGAGACGCCATCATCACTCCCGCAGCCATCAGGCCCGCTATCATTCTTCTCATGTTCATTTCCTCCTTGTTATGATCACTTAGTGCCAAAGCTCCTCAGTTCTAAATACAGACTTGGTAAACGCTATATTCTTCTTCGCAATCGGACATTCCGGGTCCGGGTCATACCCCTCAATCACCATGGGAAGCCCAAAACGGGCTGCCTCCCTCATAATCGTTTTCATATCATAATCCCCGTCATGAAGCGGCGTGTGAAGCATTTTTCCTCTCCGGTTACTCACATGAATCTTGGAGATCCTCCGGTTCCTGGCCAGGCAGTCAAAGATCTCCTCCCTGCTGTCACAGTGGGCCACATCCAGGGTGTAGAAAAATGCCGGAAACATTTCCCCGCACACTTCCTGCATCCGTCCCATATCCGTTGCAAACTCTCTCCCATTTTTTTCCATAATTTCCAGGGAGATATCAACCTGACGATAGCGGGCATATTCCAGGATCTCCTTTAAAGACTCCCTCAGCATGGCTGTGTAGGGTATATCCGCGCCGATTAACGTCCTGTGTCCCGGATGGACCGTCACCTCATCCATCCCAAGACGCCAGGCCAGATCCACGGACCCCTTGACCTCCTCCACCGATGCCCTGCGGACCCCCCGGTTCATGGAGGCCAGGTTCAGATCCCAGCTGTAGCTGTGCATACAGCCCTTCAGAGGATAGAGGGAGGCCAGGCGCAGGTATATCTCCTCGTCATAGCCCATGGAGTAAAAATGCTGGGCCCACAGCTCAATTCCGTCCAGGCCGCTGCTGTATACCGTATTAAAGATTTCATCCAGAGACTTGTTCCACATCATGGTGGATGACAGATAAATAATCGCCATTGCCCTTCGTTCCTCCTAGGTTGATGAGGTGATTATAGCAATCTTTATGTAAAGGCGCTATCACAGTACCGTAAATTTTGAGTAAAATTTTTCATAAAAATAAAAATGAAATATTATTTGCATTTTTGTGAAAATTACGGTATCCTAATGCCAGGAGGTATGATCATGCTGAATAAAATTTATGAGATGAAAAAAGACAATTTTTCCAGATCCGACCACAAGATCATGGACTACCTGCTGTCTAATGAAGCTGAAGTCCAGTTTATCACCGCAGAGGAGCTCTCCTCACAGCTGGGGCTGAGCGCTGCCACCATATCCCGTTTCTGGTCCAAGATCGGTTATCAGAATATTAAAGATTTTAAGAAGTCCATGAGAGGCCAGGCCGCCGCCACGCCGTCCAGCCGCATGAAAGCCGCCCTGTCCCAGTGGGAGGGAAGCGGGTTTTCCCCTGAGAGGGTGGCAGAACAGACTGCCCTGCATATCCAAAAGACCTTCAGCGCCGCCACCCCCGAGAAGTTGAGCCAGGCGGTGGAAATGCTTCTGGCCGCGGACCGCATCTACCTGTACGCCCCGGATGCCTCCGCCGGTGTGGCCCAGGTTCTGATATACCGCCTGCGCCGTCTGGGGCTGGAGCCCGTCACCATCCCCTCCGGTTCCCAGATCTACGAATTCATGCTGAACATCAACTCCCATGACCTGGTGCTGATGTTCGGCTACTCCCGCCTGGTAGCTGAAATCCAGATTCTTCTGAGCCACAGCCAGGAAGCCGGATACGGAACCATCCTGTTCACGGATCTTATGGCTCATGACCTGCTGGCCCGGGCAGATCTGGTTCTCTACAGCTTCCGCGGCGAGCCCAACAGTTATCACTCCATGGCTGTCCCCATGATTCTGGCCGACCTTCTGGTCCAAGGGGCCGCCCAGGCCGCCGGGGACTCCCTGGAACGCACCCGTAAGCTGGAAACGCTGCGGGAGAACTATTCCCGTCTGGTGAGACGCTAAAGGACAGGGCCGCTCCATGAATCCATGGGCGGCCCTGTCCTTTATAATCATACAAAACACTTATTTACTTCTGAACAACATACTTAAACATAGGCATAGCCAGATAAGAGATGAGTCCGTCATACTTGGTTGTATCCATCAGATACGGCTCGCTGTAGTAGTACAGAGGAATGATGGGAAGCTGCTCTTCCAGAATCTTCTCAGCCTCATGGAAGCTCTTAAAGCGTGCTGCCTGATCGTCTGTGCTGGCGGCTGCCGCAACCAGGGCGTCATAATCTTTGTTATAGAAATGAGCGTCATTGTTGCCGCTGGAGCTGATCCACAGTTCCATCATGGAAGCGGGGTCCATGTAGTCCACAGTCCAGCCTGCACGGGCCAGCGTGTAGTCTCCCTGCTGTCTGGTATCCAGGAATACCTGGAACTCCTGAGAGTCGATGGTGCAGTCAATGCCCAGAACCTCTTTCCATACGTTCTGCACATACTCTGCGATGGAGGAGTGAGCCACGTTGTTGTTGATGGTATAGCTGATGGTTGGGAAGCCCGCGCCGTCCGGATATCCGGCTTCTGCCAGAAGCTTCTTGGCCTCCTCACAGTTTGCCTCGTAGGTGGAGTTATCCCAGAATTTGTCAATCTTGTCGTAGTAGTCGCTGCCGTCTGCATCCAGGAAGCCTGTTGGCATGAAGGAGTCTGCAGCGGTCTCGCCCCTCTTTGTGATGGTTTCTACAATATAGTTTCTGTCAATCGCCAGAGCCAGCGCGCGGCGGACTCTGGGGTCCTGAAGCTCAGGCACAGCGCCCTTGCCCTCTGCATTTACCAGAATATAGTAGGTTCCTGCCACAGGAGCTACCTGGAAGATGCCTGCATCTTTCAGACGGTCGATCTCTTCGGGCGGGAAGGTTGACGCATAGGCCAGATCTCCGCTCTCAAATGCAGCCAGGGTGGCATTGTCGTCATCCATCAGCATAAAGGTGATCTTGCTGGGGCCTAAATTGGCATAGTCATAATACTTGTCATTGGCTTCCATCACAATCTTTTCCTGATTGGACCACTCGGTCAGCTTGTAGGCGCCGTTGCCGATATAGGTCTCGGGATTGGTGTACCAGGTGTCGCCGTTTGCCTCGATGATATCCTGTCTCACAGGGCTGGTCACCGCTGCTGCCACGATCTCAATGAAGTAGGGGCATGGAGCCTTCAGGGTAACTTCCAGGGTCTTGTCGTCCACTGCCTTAACGCCCAGCTCGGACTTGTCCTTCTCGCCGTTCTGGATCTCCACAGAGTTTAATACCATATCGATAAAGTAGCTGTTGTCATAACCGCCGCTTACCAGTCTCTGCCAGGAATACACGAAGTCACCTGCCACTACCGGCTGGCCGTCGGTCCAGAATATGTCGTCCCTCAGTGTAAATGTGTAGGTCAGGCCGTCCTCACTTTCAGTGTAGTCCTTGGCCTGTCCCAGCTCCACGCCCTTGCCGTCCTTGGCATACTTTGCCAGACCCTCGAACATGTGCAGTGCGGTGGTCATGGAATCGTTGGAATTCAGCGCGTTGGGGTCCAGGGAAGCCGGCTCTGAACCATTCTGAACGGTGAGCTCGAATTCCTTCTTCTCCCCTGCGGGCGCTGCTGTCTCTCCTGCGGCTGTGGAAGCTGCCTCAGTCTTGTCAGTGGTCTTGCCTGATCCACATGCTGCCAGCGAAATCACCATGCTGGCGCAGAGTGCGGCGGCTGCCGCCTTCTTCAAGATTGATTTTTTCATCATCTCTTATCTCCTCCTTTTTGATTTACGATTTATAATACCGGTCCGGAACATTCCGGCCGGTTATTACCTTGTTACGAGCACTTGGCGGCCGTATTCTGGCCGCTTACGTGCGATACTAATTGATCTTGTCCAAATGGTGGCAGGCCGCAAAATGCCCCGGCGCCCACTCCTTAAACTCAGGAGCCGAAACACCGCACTCCTCAGTTGCATATGGACAGCGTGTACGGAAGGTACATCCGCTGGGCGGATTCATGGGGCTGGGGATATCCCCCTCCAGAATAATCCGCTTCTTGGCCCTGCTGACCTTGGGGTCTGCAATAGGGATGGCGGACAACAGGGTCTGGGTATATGGATGCAGGGGATTCCTGTACAGCTCATTGCTGTTTGTCAGCTCCACCATATGGCCCAGGTACATCACGCCGATGCGGCTGCTGATATGCTTCACCACAGACAGGTCGTGTGCAATAAACAGGTAGGTGAAGCCGCGGTCTGCCTGAAGGTCCTCCAGCATGTTCACCACCTGGGCCTGGATAGACACATCCAGAGCGGAGATGGGCTCGTCACAGACGATAAACTCCGGCTCCACTGCCAGTGCCCTGGCGATGCCGATACGCTGCCTCTGGCCCCCGGAGAACTCATGGGCAAACCGGTTGGAATGCTCTGTGTTCAGTCCCACAATATTTAACAGGTTGTTGATCTTATCCCTGCGCTCCGCCTTGGAGCCGTACATTTTATGGATATCCAGGGCCTCGCCGATGATGTCTCCCACCGTCATGCGGGGGTCCAGCGAAGCGTAGGGGTCCTGGAAAATAATCTGCATTTTTCTGCGGTAGGGCAGCATGTCCACGTGGGTGATATCCTCGCCGTTGTACAGAATCTGTCCGTCAGTGGGCTCGTGGAGGCGCAGTATGGTACGCCCCAGCGTGGTCTTGCCGCAGCCGCTCTCCCCAACCAGGCCCAGGGTTTCTCCCTTCTCAATGAAGAAGCTCACATCATCCACGGCCTTAACATAGTTGGTTTTGCCGAATCCCGCTTTCACGGGGAAATATTTCTTGAGGTTCTTCACCTCAACCAGTGTCTTGCTCTCTTGCGCCATTGCCTAGTCCTCCTTTTCCCTTGCTTCCTTGACAGGCAGCCAGCAGGCGGCCATATGGCCCTCCTCCACCATGCACTGGGGCGGCGCCTGGTCAATGCAGATCTTCATACAGTTCTTGCACCGCGGTGCAAAGGGACAGCCCTTAGGCGGATTAATCAGGTCCACAGGATTGCCCTCAATGGGAATCAGGCGCTCATGCTCTTCAGAGTCAATCTTAGGCACGGAAGCCAGCAGGCCCCAGGTATAAGGATGTTTAGGATTATAGAAAATCTGGTCGCTGCTGCCCCGCTCCACGATGGTGCCGGCATACATAACACAGATATTATCACATATTTCTGAAACCACTCCAAGATCATGGGTGATGAAAATGATGCCCATGCTGATCTTCTCCTTCAGCTCCTTTAACAGTTCCAGGATCTGGGCCTGGATGGTCACGTCCAGGGCAGTGGTCGGTTCATCTGCGATCAGCAGCTTGGGATTGCAGGCCAGTGCCATGGCTATCATCACACGCTGGCGCATACCGCCTGAGAACTCATGGGGATACTGCTTTAAACGCTTCTCAGGCTGGTTGATCCCAACCAGGGTCAGAAGCTCCACCATACGCTTCTGCCTGTCCTCCCTGGACAGGTCCGTATGCTTTTTCAGGGATTCCTCAATCTGGTTCCCAATGGTAAAGAGGGGATTTAAAGAGGTCATGGGGTCCTGGAAGATCATACTGATATCCTTGCCCCGGATCTGAAGCAGCTCCTTCTCCGGCATTTTCGTAACATCCTTGCCGTCGAAGAGAATCTCCCCGCCGATGACCTTGCCCGGGGCCGGAATGATCCCCATGAGACCGTAGGAGGATACGGACTTGCCGCTTCCCGACTCGCCCACAATGCCCATCACCTCGCCCGGTTTAAGCTCATAATTAATACCCCGGACAGCCTTCACCTCACCTGCGTAGGTAAAGAAGCTGACTTCCAGGTTCTTCACTTCCACTAAATTTTCTTTGTTCATCTCTGCCATGTCCGTAAACCTCCTCGTGTTATTTCTTCAGTCTTGGGTCAAGCGCATCTCTGAGGCCGTCTCCAAACAGGTTAAAGGCCAGAATAATGATACTGATTACAATGGCCGGGAAGAATTCACGGTAAGGATAGGAAATGATTCCATTCAGACCGTCCGAACACAGGGAGCCAAGGCTGGCCATGGGCATGGACACACCGATCCCTAAGAAGCTTAAGAAGGCCTCTGTGAAGATGGCTGAAGGGATCTGCAGCATGGTGGTGACAATCAGCTGCCCCACGCAGTTGGGAAGCAGATGCTTCATAATCAGGCGCTTCTTGTTGCTGCCCAGAGCCACCGCCGCGTTGACGTACTCCATTTCCTTCAGCTGCAGCACCTGGCCTCTGACGATACGGGCCGCGCCCACCCAGTAGAGAAGGCCGTACACGATAAAGATGGCGATAATACCGGAACCCAGGGTCTGCAGCGGCTTAAAGAGCGGGTTGCTGTTGATCAGGGTATTCAAAGGCTCCTCAATTACCATCTTGATGGCAATAACCATCAGGATAGTGGGAAGGGCATTTAAAATGTCCACCACGCGCATCATCACATTGTCCGTCATGCCGCCCACCAGGCCGGAGACAGCTCCGTACACAGAACCGATCACCAGGACAATGATGGCGGAAACAATACCGATCAGCAGGGATATCCTGGTGCCGATCATGGTGCGCACCAGAAGGTCGCGGCCCAGCTTGTCCGTGCCGAAGGGATGCTGGAAGCTGGGGAACATATTCTCATGGCCGCGGATCTGCTGTGAATATTTATAGGGGCTGAAATACGGTCCCACAATGGCGAAGATCAGCAGCAGGCCGATGATGACCAGGGCAACCATTGCAATTTTATTCTTTTTCAGACGCCTCCAGGCGTCCTTCCAGTAGGAGACAGCCTCCGACATGGATGTAATCTGCTCCTGCTCCGCCTTGGAGACTGGTGCGAAATCCTCATCGGACAGCTCGGGCAGAAAGTTAATTCCTAATCTTTTTAATATACTTTGCTTATCCATCATCACGCCTCCTATGCATCCAGCTTAATTCTCGGGTCCACGAGTTTGTACACAATATCGCAGATCAGCGTCATCAGGATCAGGATTGCCGCGTAAAATATGGTGGTACCCATGATAATGGTATAGTCACGGCTTTCTATGGACTTCACAAAATATCTGCCAAGCCCGGGAATATTGAAGATCTTCTCCACCACGAAACCGCCTGTAAGCACGTTGGCGATCATGGGGCCCATGTATGTAATAACCGGAATCAGCGAGTTGCGCAGCGCATGTTTAAAGGTAGTGATAAACTCGCTCATGCCCTTTGCCCTGGCTGTGCGGATATAGTCCTGTTCAATGACGTCCAGCATGCTGGAACGCATAAGACGGGCGATATAGCTGCAGGGCGAGAGGGCCAGCGTGACCACCGGAAGCACGTATGCCGCGGCGCTTGACAGTCCTGAGGACGGCAGCAGCTTCAGCTTGACTGCAAACAAAATCATAAGGGATGTGGCCACCACGAAGCCCGGCACTGCGATTCCCGCGGTGGAGACCACGCGGATCACATTGTCCTGCCACTTGTCGCGGCGCAGGGCAGAGACACAGCCCAGCGGGATTCCGATCACCACAGCCGCCACAACGGCCATTGCGCCCAGCTTTGCCGAGATGGGGAATGCCTGCTTGATAATGTCAATAATCGGTTTGTTCTTGGCCTGCACATAGCTGACGCCGAAATCGCCGTGAATCAGTCCGTTTAAATATTTACCGTACTGTACAATCAGCGGCTGATCCAGACCATACTT
>OKVW01000281.1_pt1 | contig 33029 bp, 25 predicted proteins | sample 1606991 | NCBI WGS metagenome assembly OKVW01 (sample SAMN03281021, study PRJEB24777) | human gut metagenome | isolation source: fecal sample PR177 from 1 month old male Malay infant, vaginal delivered... | reverse complement strand
GTTTCAAAATGATGAACCGCCGGTAGCAGTCCGTTGAGCAGATCGCCGTGATGCGCTGCCTGTTGTTGAAGCTGGCGTATCACCGCTTCGTGGCTGACCGGTCCGGCAGGCTGAGACAACATCAGTTCACGAAGATGCTGCTGATGTTGCTTACACAACGCCTGTAAACGCGCCTGCCTTTGCGGTGCTGAAGTGGCCTGCGACAGCCATTCAATTAACCGCAACAGGCTGTGTTTATCCAGCGCCTGTAAGGTTCCCCAGTGTTGTCCTGGTTTGCCCATCAGATGCTGAACGGCCTCATCCAGATTTTGCCCTGTCGTGAAACGCGCATCCTGTGGCGTAATCGCCCACACCACGCCGGGCAACGCCGTTTCGCGTACAGGCTGGGTGTCATGAACCCAGTTAAGGAGTGTCCTCGCCGCAGCGGATGTCTGTGTCCGGGTCGCGGTGGCATTGCAGATCACCAGCACATCGGGTTGCAGGTGCTGCCGGTAATGCTCCAGCAGCCAGCCAAGCTTAGCCTGCCAGAGCGGCTGTGTGTGGTGAGGAGGGGCGACGGGAATATCGACAATATCGACGTTGTCCAGCACGCCATCATCGACGTTCAGCACCAGTTCCCGGGTGAGCAGGGCCAGCGATTCCTGCGCCAGACTGACGGCGTTAAGCCGCGTTTCATCCCCAAGCGGATGGACGACCACATCGCTTTGCACCTCTTGCGATGCCAGAGCATTTTGGGTGATAAAACTTTCTGACGGCAAACCAAACTGGTCGACCAAAAGACTCAGCGGCGCTGCGACGACGCCCGCGTGACCGGTTTGCTGGAGAATCTGCGCCAGTTTCAGCCACTGCTGCGTCAGTTCCGGTTGCTCTCCCCACAACAGCGACCATGCGCTGGCGCGGGTGGCGAGATCGACGGTCGGTAGCAATTGGGCAAACTGGTGCCACAGGCCGTCATCAATGTGCTGTTGCGACGCCGGGACGCAACGTCGCCAGAAACGGGCAATATTCGCCACCTCCTGCGCCGTCACGCCCTGATCCGGGTGCAACTGGCGCAGCGACTGCCACTTCTCCATGCGCGATTCAATAATCGCCTTTTCGACCTGCCGGTTACCGGGCTGGCTATACGCCTGGGCGATAAAAATCTGTACCAGTTCCGCTTCCGTGATGAGATGCAGACGCAGCGGCCACTCATCGTCAGATGCGCTTTGTTGTCGCGTAAAGCGCAGCGCCATGTTAGTGGGGGCGTGACCGGGATTAAGGTGGCTGAAATAGTCGAAGCTACGATCTGGCGTTATCACAGTAACCTTGCCATTTCCGTTACCGCACAGTGCGGTAATGAGATGCGCTTTTGCCGCCTGCGAATAGCCATACAATCCAATGCTGGCGCGGATATCCCGGGCGTTATTAAGGGCAGACTCCACCGCCGCGGCGGCGTTAAGCTGTGCCAGCAGCGCATCCGCTTCATCATCCAGCGTCGTTGCGTGCTGGCGGGTACGGTTAACCCACGCGATGGCGGCCTGAGTGGTATTCAACGTCTTGCTCATTTCAGGTACACGCTCCCGCTGTCAATCCAGTAGTGGCTGCCGCTGTGTCGGCGGTCGGCCAGGGTATTTAATTTCAGTGTCAGAAAGGAAGCCGGGACCGGCGTGCCGTCCTGCAACCAGGCGTCGCTCAGGACAAATGACTCCGGCCCGCTCTCTTTGTTACCGCCGCGCAGTTGCAGACGGACGTTTAACACGCCGTCCCCGGCAATATTTTTCGCCAGTTCGGCAGAGTTGATACTCAGGGTATACAGCGGCGTTGCAGGCCAGCGGCTGTTCGCCAGTTGGCGAAATCCGAGGGTGACATTACCGCGAAGCGGGAAGTGAACGCGGGTATCAAGCTTCGCGCCGGGCTTATCCAGGTCGATATCCTGATACCAGACGTTTTCGTCACGCAGCGTATTCACCGTATTGTCGAGCACGCCGAGATAGCGTACGGTCGAGTAAGCGCCAATATCAGCGGCTTTAAAATTGAAGCGCGGCAAGCGCAGATCCAGCGCCAGACTGCACAGCATGGCGCCGACGGCGGCGGTGGATTTCGGATTACCGATGCGTCCCTGTTGGCTGAACGGATACCATTCATGCACCCGGTAGTTGTCCATCCACACCATCCGGTTAACGGGGACGGGCTGCAAATGGCGGATCAGCGCCTGAACAGCAGGAAGGCAGGCCGGTCTGCCGGTGACCAGGAGCACATCGCAGCAATAGTGTGAAATGGCTTCACACACCGCATGCAGCGGCGAGGTCAATGTGAACTGACCGGCCAGCATCGCCTCCTGAAGTTCGCTGAACTGGACCTGTAACGGGACGCTAAAGAGATCAAACGCCGCTGACCCTGTTGGTAACGCATGTTCAATCGCCTGCTGAACATAGTTGAGCACGTTGCGGGTCGGGCGGTGGTTCAGCAGATCGCCAAAGGTTGCATGAAGTCCGGCTAACGGATCGTTAGCGTCGCTTTTTTCCCAGGCTGACAGCACCGCATGACCGAGGGGCATAAAGAGTTGCAGCGCGGTTTGTTGGCGCAAAACCGCCTGGGTGTCAATGCGTCCGGAGTCGCCAAACAGCGTGGCGAGCAGGGCGGCGGCGTCGGTGACGCCCGCCTGTTGCAGGCGAGTTTGCAGCGCGGGCAGGATGCATTTCTGAATAACGTCCAGCAGCAGGTCGTCTCCTGCAACCTTGAAACCTTCCCGGAATAACAGGTGCGGGGTAATTTTTACGTTCGCGCCAATACCGTCATCCAGTTGATAGTGGACAATGGCCATATCGGTGGTGCCACCGCCGATATCAATTGAGGCCACGCGCAGCGCCCGCCCTTTGGTCTCTCCCGGCTCCGGCAGCCGATCCGGGCGGGCAAGGGTATTAAAGAACGCTTCGTTGCGCCCGGCGTAATGCGAAATCGCTTCGTTATATAACCAGACCAGTTGCCCACAGCTTGCCTCATCCCATTCCATCTGGATCTCCGGTACCGGAACGAGGCTCTTTTCCTGTTGCTTACGGCTGCTGAAATCGTCGTCCTGCGGGTGCCAGCCCATTGCTTTCCAGACAATGGCAATCGCCTCGAACATGCGCAGGCGGAAGATCTCGCGTTCCTGTTTTGGCATTGCGGAAGGAAGCGTGAGGATGAGCGTTCGCAACTGGCGGGGCGACGCCGGAAACCCCAGACGCAGGCGGGTGGCGACGCTGTTAATTTGCCCCAATGCCTGCGCGAGGATCTCGCAGAGCATGTGAGTCATTAGCGTGCTGCGGCTGTACTGCGGAGAAAACACCGGCAGACGGTCATCCTGCGGCAGCGAGTAGAGCGGCTGGCCGTCGTCGTTCATCAGGTTCATCAGCGGAAAGGCGGTGGCGAGCGGTTCACGCTGGGTTTTGCTGTTCATCTGACTGAAGCGCCAGTCATGCAGGACCGGCGTTTCGTCCCACAGATAGCGCCGGGGGCTGGAGATGCCGCTGTTACCATCGGTTCCGACGCGCTGCATGGCCAGTTTGCGCGCCTCATCCCCGACGCGCACAATAGACGGCCAGATAAACGCATCTTCACGCCCGCTTTCGACGGAGAAATGCTGTTTGCCAAATCGTGCTTCGGAAAACTCAAGCCGACTGGTGAACAAAGGATCGTTAAGATACTGCGGTTCGCTCAGCGACCGGACCTGCAATTCCGCCGTCTGGCGCAGCCCGTCGTTGGCGTCACCGTGATCTTCAATCAATACGCCACAGGTATGGGTGTTTCCAACATCCAGAATCAGGTCCACCGGGATCGCCGGGGTACTCAGCGTGTGCGTCACCAGTTTAACTTCCGGGACCGTGAGCTGTTCACCCAACAGCGCCAGTAAATTCAGCCAGTGCGCCTGGTACTCAAAGTTACGCAGCGCCTGATTAATCGCCTGCTCGGTCCGGTTTTCCACCTGTGTGACATGATGGAGAAACGCTTCACGCAACCAGCCGTCGATCCAGGTCTGATCGAGAAAATCAGCGATCTCGTCATCCCGCCATGCCAGTGCAAAACGAGTTCCGTTCAGCAAATCGTTTTCGCACGGAGCGAGGGCGGCGGGCGTATTGCCGCTGAGCTGGCTGTCCAGGGCGAGCGTCAGGCGATGGGTATTGCCCGCGCTATCGGGTGCGGCGAGTTTACGTACCTGCACCCGTGCCCAGTTATCTGGCCCCTCAACGAAGGTTCGGGGGGGGTTAAAACGCAGGAAGGGCAGCGGCAGCCAGACGCCGTCCAGGACGTCCAGTGAATAATGCAGCGTTTGCGTACTTTCCGGTTTCACCACTTCCGGCTGCGAACCAGGGCGCGCTGGCAGGGTATAGCGGCCGTTAGCCAGATCGTAATCCAGGCGCAGCAGCGGCCCGTTCGCGGTTTTACGCACAAAGCGACCATGATGCGCGGATTCTTGTGGCGTCAGTCCAAAATCAAGAAACTGAACGCCGCTGTTTGCAATGAGCGAGACGCTCTGTTTGTAATCACACAAATTTACAAGCATAAAATCAGGCACCTGTCTTTTTGAACGTCAACGGGATCTCTGCTTTTGCATCAAAGCGGGCAGTACAGACAGCGACGTCATTGGTCCCGGCTTTACAGGTAATTTCCGGCATCGGGTAACGTGAACCGTCCGTGCAGCGCGCGTTACCGCGACTTTTAATCATTAATTCACCATTCTGATGCAGGCCAGAGAACAGCTCCGCGCGGCAGACGATGTTATCGCCATGAACCACCCGCGCCGTGCCTTTGTTGTTTTGAATCTGATAGCGCAGCGACGGCGCTTTTCCGGTGACGGGATCTTTCACCTCAATCATCACGCGCCAGTTACCATTCAGAAAACGGGTCGTTCCGGCTTTCATCTGGCTTGCGTCCATGACCAGCGCGTCTTTCGGGATGGCGGCAATCACCACGGGTTCGTCCACAGGTTTCGTTTTTTTAGCGACCGCGATGACCTCCGCCTGGTGCAGCGGCAGCGTGGCGAGCGCGGGCAACGGGGCCATGTCTGGCTGCGGCATATTGACAGTCTCTGTTGGTACGGCGGGTGTCTGTGTCTGCCACAGCACAGGGGCGGCAATCGCCGCGACGATCACGGCGGCAACCGGCAGGCTCCACAGCGGCAAACGACGCGTCGGTTTAGCGGCGACGGGCGGGGTATTTTCTTCGGTTACGGTAAGCACAGGCTCCGGCATGATGACCGGTTCAGGCTCGCTGACAGGAACTATCGGCGCAGAGAGTAGCGGTTCATCCGCGCGGGCAAAAGTGACGTCTGGCGCCGGTTCTTCGGTCACTTCCGGTTCTGTATGCAACTCGGGTTGCGGCTCTTCCTGCTTGCGCAGGCACGCAAGGACATCCTCACGGCTGTTCTCATTGAGATTGATAAAGCCCCAGAAGGTAATCACCGGCTTGCCATCCACCAGAAAAACGTGATTCTCCCCAGGGAACTGGACGGCTTTTTCCAGCAGTGAGCCGAACAATTGCAGCGCGGTTTTACCGGACTGGAGGCTCTTGCGACTCAGGACGGCAGCGCTTTCCAGGGTGGCGGAAAGGTGGCGCAGCGCGCGAAAACGGGTCTCATCATCGGCGGCTTTCCATGCGATGGGCTGGCCTTCAAGGGGGGAATACCAGTCGACCCGGTCGCCACCGTCATTCACTTGTGGAATGGCGAGACAATCAACCATCGCCAGTTGTTTACGCAGACGGAGCGTTTCGCGAATTTGTAGCGCTGAATCAAAGACGGCCTGACCGCCACCGCCGACGGCCTGATAGTCGTCCAGATTGCCGCTACGCAAGAGTGTTTTTGCCACGTTTTAATCCCTAAGACTTTTTCACCCATCTACTTTACGGTTTCGTGCTGCGAGCAAACGGCGGAAGAGAGGCCAAAAGGGGCGAATTTTCACGGCATAGATAGATTGACGAGTTCAAAAAGACTTAAGGGAAATTCAGCCCTAATGAGCAGATTATTAGCGTAAACTGAGACGGATTTGCTATAAGTGGCAGAGCCTGATGGCAGTGATTTTTCAAAAGCGAAACTGAATTAAGGAGTTTTTATGTCAAATCTGGAAGAGGTGAGTGCCCGTGTGGACGCCGCCATTGAGGAGTGTGTGGTAAGCCATATGAACGAACTGTTGATCGCGTTAAGCGATGACGCGCAGTTGAGCCGTGAAGATCGCTATACGCAACAGCAACGTTTGAGAACGGCTATTGCGCATCACGGTCGTCAGCACAAGGAAGATATGGAAGCACGTCGCGAACAGCTAACCAAAGGCGGCTCGATTCTTTAATTTTGGTGCAGTGTGCCGGATGACGCTGCGCTTATTTGGCATAGGGCGATGAGGATGTGTAGGCCTGATAAGCGTAGCGTCATCAGGCGTTCAAAACTGGCGTCTGGCGACCAGCCAGGCGCCGACCACCAGCATTACGGCACCGCAAACCGGGCCGATCAAGGATTTGAGCGGGATGCCGTGGCTGCGTAGAATATCCAGCACCAGACCGCCAATCAACTGACTGGCAACCAGTACGGCGATGGTGGTCGCTGCCCCCAGATGCTGATAACCGCTGATGCTGGCGAAAACGAAGAAGGATCCCAGCAGACCGGGGATCAGTGTCCACCAGCGCACGCTGGCAACCAGTTCACCGAATCCTGCCATTCCCTGTTTAAACCACAAAATGCTGACGAACAGTACGATACCGACCAGCGAGTTCAGCAACATGGCGATAAGTATTGTTGACGACGTCTGGGTGATCCGCACCATCAGCGTGTTCTGCACCACCAGCCCAATGCCAGCGGCAATCAGAAAGGCGAGGGTGAGCGACTGGTTCATCCGCGGGCGTCCGGTTGCTGGCGGTCGTCAAGCTGCAACTGCATAAAGGTCAGGTCGAGCCAGCGCCCAAATTTAGTGCCGACCTGCGGCATTTGCGCGGTAGTTTTAAATCCGAGCGTGTCATGCAGGTGCAACGAGGCGTGGTTTTGCGATTCAATTCCGGCCACCATCACATGCTTACCGCAGGCGCGGGCTTGCTCAATCAACCGGCTGAGAAGTTGACGCCCCAGACCTTTACCCTGATGCGCCGGATGAACATAAACGGAATGTTCCACAGTGTGGCGAAAGCCATCGAAATTGCGCCAGTCGCCAAACGAGGCATAGCCCGTGACAACGTCACCTTCAACGCTCACCAGGACCGGATAACCCAATGATTGTCGCGCTTCATACCAGGCGATGCGGTTATCGGTGTCGACGGTCTGGTCGTTCCAGATAGCCGCCGTATGCACTACCGCATGGTTGTAGATCTCTGCGATGGCGGCGCAGTCCTCTTTAGTGGCGAATCGAATGGACATGTTGAACCTCGGGAAGGTGTTCACTATAGTGTTACGATATGAATACTATTGAAGACAGCATAAATCAACGGATCAGTGCAAGAATTCGCATTGAACGAGAGTCTCGCGGCTGGTCGCTGACCGATCTGGCCGAGCGGGCAGGCGTGTCGCGGGCGATGATCCACAAAATTGAGCGCGGCGAGAGCAGCCCGACGGCGACGCTACTTGGCAGACTTTCCGGCGCGTTTGCTATCAGCATGTCCACGCTGATTGCGCGTGCTGAAATGCAGGAGGGCAAACTCTCCCGCTTTGCCGATCAACCCGTCTGGCACGATCCGCAGAGTCATTATCTGCGCCGCCATGTGTCTCCGCGTAGCGATCTGCCGATTGATCTTGTGCAAATCGAGCTTCCGGCGGGCAGTGACATCCCGATGCCCGCGTCATCCTACGTTCAGGCCCGTCAGTTGATCTGGCTGCAACAGGGAGAACTGATATTTGTGGAAGGTGAAACGCGACACGAGATGAAAGCGGGAGACTGCCTGGAACTGGGGCCGCCAAACGACTGTCGTTTTATCAATGAGACGACGCAACCCTGCGTTTACCTCGTTGTGCGCTTAAACCTGAGCGGGAGTTAAAGATCAACGTCGTGGAATATCGCTATGGCGGCACAGGCCGCCATAAAAAATGTGCAAAACTGAAAAACCCAGCTTTAATTATATCACCGCGTAGCAGACGGAAAATCTGATAAGGCAGTTAACATAACGCGGATAAATTATTTTTTTACTATTTGTAAACCAGGCGAAACTTTACCAATTAAACCCGGAGGTTTAATTGCGATTGGCTATTTTATGAGGTGAAGAAATAAATGCCTGGTCTGGAAAAGTTGCAACACATCAGTCTCACGACGCAAGTTGAAAAAGGGCTAAAAGACAGACTCAGTATTGGTGCGCTACGCCCTGGCACCAGACTTATCACGAAGAACATTGCAGAGGAGTTAGGGATCAGCATTACCCCGGTACGGGAGGCGCTTTTACGCCTGGTTTCCTCGAGCGCATTAGCCATTGCCCCCGCACAGGCTTTTATGGTTCCGGACATCAATATGATGCGGTTTAACGAAATTATTCATATTCGCAGTGAACTGGAAGGTATGGCGGTGGCAGCGGCCGCCGGGCAGGTTACACCGGAGCGAATGGAGATTCTGCAATCGCTACTGGCGGCTTACCAGCAGTCGTTTGTCAATGGCACAACAGAAGAGCGTCTTCTGGCGAATCGGGCTTTTCGCTTTAAAATCTACGAGTTTGCCAATATGCCGATATTGACGGAATTAATTGAACAGCTCTGGGTGAGAATGGGCCCGAGCCTGCATTTTCTCTATGACGCAGCAGAAAAAGAGACACTCAGGAATAACGTGGAGCAGTATCAACATTTGCTGGACAGGATAAGTGTGGGAAATAAAGAGGACAGTTGCCAGTGTTTATTGGATATCATCCATGAGAATGTAGCAATAATTAAACAACAATATATTAATTAAGTATCAATAAAATATAGCGGGGTTTTTCCCCGCTATTGTCGCATTAATCTGCAGGCTTACTCAAAATGCCAGGCCAGATTGACCCCGACACCGTAGTTACGTCCCGGCGCGGGTTCGTAGTAACGGCCATTCGATTCATTGACGATGGCCGAGCTGACATACTCTTTATCGAACAGGTTGTCGACGCGACCAAACAGGTCCACCGTAAGGCTGCTGACGTTGAATTTATAGCCCGTGTTCAGGCCCACGACGGTATAAGAGGGTGCTTTGGCGGTATTCTCATCGTCGGCCATGATATCCCCCATGTAGTGTGCATCCGCTCCTGCATACCAGCCTTCGTCCGGTACGTAGCCCAGAGAGGCGAAACCCATGTTCCGCGCGATGCCTGGCATCCGGTTACCATTGCAGTTTTGGTCGCTGCATACGTTGCTGCGATAGGTTGCATCAAGCCAGGTCCAGGAGGCGTTGAATCGCCAGTTGCCGGCAAAGCGCTGGTCCCAGGCAAGTTCTGCACCCTGGCGGCGGGTTTTTCCGGCATTTTTGTACGTTGTGCGCCCGCCGCTGCTCGAATCCACCACCAGTTCGTCATCGGTATCCGTCTGAAACAGGGCGGCGGTGAGTAATCCATCGCCAATCCGGGTTTTACTGCCCATTTCCAGCGTGTTGTTGGTCGACGGTTTGAGATCCAGATTCATCCCGCTTTGACCGTCAGCGCGATAAGACAGCTCATTAATGGTCGGTGTTTCGAAGCCACGGCCTGCGGCAAGATAGACGTTCCATGCGTCCGTTAACGCATATTTCAGCGACGCGGCAGGCAACCATTTGTGATAGCTGGCATCGCCGCTGTCATCGCCATTGCCTGGCGTGATGTAATGGTCGTTGGAGTCAAACCAGACCGAACTGTAGCGGACGCCCGCATCCAGCGACAGTTTCTCGGTCAGTTGCCATTGGCTCTGCAAATAGGGATCCACGTTCCACATCAAATTGCGTTCATCGCGGCGCAGGTCGCCTTTCTGACCGTACTCTGGTACACCGTTATTCAAACGATAGTTGTTATAGCCCTTACGGTTTTCACTCATATTTTCGTAGTTCAAACCGGTAGTGAAGGTGACGGGAACGCCAAACACGCCACGGTGCGTCCAGCGACTGTCGATCCCCTGGTAATGCCGCTGCAAGCTGATAACGCCACCGGCATGAGAAGGGCGAAGCTGCGGTGCCATCGGGATCGACTGATACTGAGTAGTTTCCCGTTCACCGGCGTACAGCATTACGCTCATGTCATCAAAGGCACTGAGCTGGCGCTCATAGCGCAACCCGGCCTGCGTCTGTTTGATTGTCTTTCGCGTGTGGTATTGCTCTGCGCGGGGAGATTGCTGCGGATTGTCCCGCCACTCCGATTCCGTCAGCCCGCCGGGATCGTCAGCGTGGATATCAACGCTGTTAACAATCAGGCTCAGTTTGCTGGCATCGTCAATCCGCACGCCCAGCTTTGCATTCGCCAGATTTTTCTGCGCGCCGCTGCGATCGCGATAACCGTGCGTGGTGAAACGCGTGGTGGAAACCGTGTAATCCACATCGCCTGCCTGGGTGCCGTCACCCATCGCACCAGTCGCTTTCAGACCGTAACGCCAGCTACCGAAACTGCCGTAATAGCTGCTCGCTTCAATCGTCGGCGGCTGCTGTCCGGTTTGTGTCGTGACATTCATCACGCCGCCGGAGGCGTTGCCATACAGGGCAGAGAAGGGGCCACGCAGCACGTCGACATTCTGCACGCTCGTGAGATCGATATTTGATGTCTGGCCCTGTCCATCCGGCATGGTGGCCGGGATCCCGTCGACATACAGACGGATGCCCCGAATACCATAGGTGGAGCGTGAACCGAATCCACGTATGGAAATCTGTAAATCCTGCGCATAGTTTTGCCGGTTTTGCACCTGAAGTCCGGGTACGCGGGTCAACGATTCAGACAGGTTGATGCGTGGCGTTGCCAGCCGCATATCTTCACCGTCCACCACGCTGACGGCGGCCGGGGTATCGAGTTCTGAAATTGCCTGTGGCGAGGCGCTGACGATGAGGGTCTGTTCTTCTGCGGCATCGTCTGCGACAACCTGTGAGGAGAACACCAGCGGGAGAAAAAATGCGGGAACTGCAGTGTATCGTGTGGAAATCATCTTCATGAAAAAGGCCAGTTAAAGTGAACGTACCCAGCGGTATGTGAGTTCAATGTTAACGAATTTGTAAATGTTTGAAAATTTTAACGGCACGATGCGTTAAAAATTAAGGAAAAATTTAAAAAGATTGTAGTCAGGATGCGAAGAAATGCTCCACATTCATATGAATAATGATTACCATTCCCATCTATAAAGCAGAGCAATACCATGATGTTGCTCATTGAAGCGATGTGAAGCAGCAAATTAGCGATTTATCAAAGGGAGTCGTCATGCATTTTCGTCATCTGTTTTCACCGCGTCTGCAGAGTACTTTGCTGTTAGGTTCACTGCTGGTTGCTTCTTCGTTTAGTGCTCAGGCTGCAGAAGAAATGCTGCGTAAAGGCGTGGGCAAGGGCGCCTACGAAATGGCCCTGAGCCAGCAGGAAAACGCGCTGTGGTTGGCCACCTCCCAGAGCCGCAAGCTGGATAAAGGCGGCATCGTCTATCGTCTGGATCCTGTTACGCTGGAGGTGACTCAGGTTATCCATAACGATCTCAAGCCGTTTGGTGCCACCATCAACAATACGACGCAGACGCTGTGGTTCGGTAACACGGTGAACAGTGCCGTCACCGCCATTGATGCGAAAACGAGCGAAATAAAAGGTCGTCTGGTTCTCGATGCCCGGAAGCGTTCAGAGGATGTGCGTCCGCTGCAACCGCGTGAACTGGTGGTTGATGAAGCCACTAACACGGTCTACATCAGCGGTCTCGGCAAAGAGAGCGTCATCTGGGTGGTGGATGGAGACAAGATCGCGCTGAAAGAGACGATTCAGAATACCGGTAAGATGAGCACCGGTCTGGCGATTGACAGCAACGCGAAACGTCTGTACACCACGAATGCGGACGGCGAGTTCATCACCATTGATACCGCCACTCACAAAATCCTCAGCCGTAAAAAACTGCTGGATGACGGCAAGGAGCATTTCTTTATTAACCTGAGCCTGGACACTGCCGGACATCGCGCGTTTGTGACCGACTCGAAAGCGGCAGAAGTGCTGGTCGTCGATACCCGCAATGGCGCCGTCCTGGCGAAAATCGCCGCGCCGGAATCACTGGCCGTGTTGTTTAACCCGACGCGTAATGAAGTGTACGTGACACATCGTCAGGCGGGTAAAGTGAGCGTGATTGATGCGAAGAGCTACAGCGTGGTGAAGACGTTCGATACGCCAACCTTCCCGAACAGCCTGGCGCTGTCGGCCGACGGGAAAACGCTGTACGTTAGCGTGAAGCAGAAATCGACGCGCGAGAAAGAAGCCACCGAGCCGGATGATGTGATTCGTATCGCCCTGTAAGACGCCGGGAGGTTATGAAGACTACCGCCTGATGGCGCTTCGCTTATCAGGCCTACGCCTGAATGGTGTTGTAGGCCGGGTAAGGCGAAGCCGTCACCCGGCAGATCCGTGAAGGGACAATCTGATAAGGCCTGCCCGAAAGTGCAGGCCTTATTATTTATGGCGCGTTACGGTGTATTTCCGCTACGCGCTTACGCACACCATACCAGCCGGCGACCAGCAGAATGGCGATGAGCGGCAATGAAGCAATGGTATACGTCCCGTTCGGGTAATCGAACGCCATCAGCACCAGCACGCTTATCAAAAACAGCAGCGTTAACCACGAAGTAAACGGCGCGCCTGGCAGTTTAAAACTGACATCAGCCGCTTTCCCTTCTTTGATTGCCTGACGTAACCGTAGCTGGCAAACGACGATAAAACCCCATGACGCGATAATGCCCAGCGAGGCAAAGTTCAGCACGATTTCGAAGACCTGCGAAGGGACCAGATAGTTAAGGAATACCCCCACCACATACACGACCAGCGTTGCCAGGATCCCGGCATACGGAACATGCTGGCGGCTCATCTTACTCATGAATTTCGGTGCAGAACCGCCCATCGCCATCGAACGCAAAATACGTCCGGTGCAATACAAACCGGAATTCAGGCTGGAGAGCGCGGCAGTCAGCACAACGATGTTCATGATGCTGCCGATATAGGGAACGCCCAGTTTCGAGAAGAAGGTGACAAACGGGCTTTGGCCCGCCTGATACGCATTCCACGGCAGCAACAGCACCAGCAGCAGCACAGAGCCGACATAAAACAGGCCGATTCGCCAGATAACACTGTTGATGGCTTTTGGCACCATCGTCTGCGGATCCTTACACTCACCCGCGGCGGTTCCGACCAGTTCGATGGAAGCGAAGGCAAAAACCACCCCTTGCACCAGCACCAGCGCAGGCAGCAAACCGTGAGGGAAGAAGCCGCCATTATCGGTAATCAGATGAAACCCCGTGGCGTTTCCATCCAGCGGTTTTCCTGAGCCAAGGAAAAGGGTTCCCACCACCAGAAAAAGAACAATGGCCAGCACTTTAACCAGCGCAAACCAGAACTCCATCTCGGCGAACCACTTCACGCCGATCATGTTCATGGTGCCGACAATCGCCAGCGCCCCCAGCGCAAAGACCCATTGCGGTACATCGCCAAATGCGCCCCAGTAGTGCATATACAGCGCCACCGCGGTGATGTCGACGATACCGGTCATCGCCCAGTTGATGAAGTACATCCATCCCGCAACATAGGCCGCTTTCTCACCAAGAAATTCACGTGCCCAGGAGACAAAACTGCCGCTGGAAGGGCGGTGTAAAACGAGTTCGCCCAGCGCACGAAGAATAAAGAATGAGAAAATCCCACATACCAGATAAACCAGCGCCAGCGCAGGGCCAGCCATCTGCAGGCGCGCGCCTGCGCCCAGAAATAAGCCCGTACCGATGGCGCCGCCGATGGCGATCATCTGTACCTGGCGGTTGCCCATTGCTTTGTGATAACCCTCTTCATGGGCATTCAACCAGCGGCGTTTCGCAGCGCGCTGTTCCGACGCCGTGGTGTCTTGTGTATTCATTACGTTTTCTGTTCCCCTGTCTGATTGCTAAGGCTATTTATCGCGCACCAGGTGCTGCGATGCCGGTGAGTTTTCCCGTCATTCTGTGTAGGGATAAAGACACCGGCGGAGCATCCTACCTGCAAATAATACCCGGTGCAAAATAGTCGTTTTCGAATGGTCATATCGGGTAATAATCAATCAAAACTGATGACAGAATCTGGTTGGGAGGTGTGTGTTCTGGCGGAACGTGAATGCGCATGCCATTTTCCATTCAGCCCCCAGAAAGCGATACCAGAAGTGCAGTCTGCTCTACACTTAACCTTTTACCCTGTAGGAGGCAGCATGATAAAGGTGTATGGGGCACCGGGCTGGGGGTCCGCAATCAGTGAATTAATGCTTACGCTGGCCGACATTCCGTATCGCTTTGTTGATGTCAGCGGATTTGATCGCGAAGGACCGCAGCGCGACCTGCTGAAAAAAATCAATCCGTTGTGTCAGGTGCCAACCCTGACGCTGGAAAATGGCGAGGTGATGACCGAAACGGCGGCGATAGCGCTGATGGTACTCGACAGACGCCCCGATCTCGCTCCGCCAATTGGCCGTACTGAACGCCAGCAGTTTCAGCGTTTGTTAATCTGGCTTGTGGCGAATGTCTATCCCACGTTTACCCTGGCGGACTATCCCGAGCGCTGGGTTACCGATGCGCCTGCACAGTTGAAAGCAAGCTGTATTGAATACCGCAAATCACTTTATCGCTGGCTGAATGCGCAATTGAGCGCAGAACCGTATGCGTTTGGCGAACAGCTCACGCTGCTGGATTGCTATCTCTGCGTTATGCGCACCTGGGGACCTGGACATGACTGGTTCCAGGACAATACGCCTAATATCAGTGCGATAGCCGATGCCGTGTGCCAGCGCCCTGAACTACGCCAGGTCCTGAAAAACAATGAAATTATCTGAGAACGGGCGACTGCGGCAGGAAATGACATAAAAAACGCTGTTCCGACGGAGTGCAATCCCGGAACAGCGGGGGCGAAGCATTCGCCATACGGACAATCAGGCAACTGACGGTGTCAGTGTAATGCGATCCAATGGTCCGACAATAAACAGATAGGAGATGAGACCAATAAGTCCCATTGCACCGACATACAGGATTGCAAAGTCGAATGACTGGGTATTAGCCAGAATTACCCCAATCACCAGTGGCGTAATGATACTTGCCATGTTGCCACACATATTGAATACCCCTCCGGCGATGCCCAGTACCTCTTTCGGTGAGGTATCACTGAGGACACACCAGCCGAGGTTGCCGAAACCTTTAGCAAAAAATGCCAGACTCATCGCGGCGATCACCACGAATTCCGACGAGGTGTAGTTGGCAATAACAATGACACAGGAGAGCAGCATCCCGCAGATAACCGGCAATTTACGCGCGACAGTCAGGTTGTAACCGCGCTTGAGTAACCAGTCGGAAAAAACGCCCCCCAACAGGCCGCCAATAAACCCGGCAATGGCCGGAATACTGGCGACAAATCCCACTTTCAGAATCGACATCCCCTTGGCCTGATACAAATAAGTTGGAAACCAGGTCAGGAAGAACCAGGTGATGGAGGTGACACAGAACTGCCCAATGTAGACTCCAATCATCATCCGGTTGACGCAAACGCTTTTGATTTGTGCAAAAGTGACTTTTTGCGGCTCTTTTTTACTGCCGAGCATCGGTTCACCACCGCCATCGCGAATATAGTCAATTTCTTGTTGGTTGACTTTAGGGTGGTGCATAGGGTCTTTGACGTTAATTAACCAGAATATGCCAAGGATCACGCCAATAGCACCGATATAATAAAAGACAAAATGCCAACTTAAATTATGCAGAATAATGGTCATCAGCGGGGTAATAATCCCCAGCGAGATATATTGTGCTGCCTGATAGACCGACGTCACAAAACCGCGTTCATTATTCGGAAACCACTGCACGCTCAAGCGGCTGTTTGCCGGGAAAGCCGGGGCTTCAATAGCACCCATCAGTAAACGCAAAATAATCAGAACAATCAACGGGCTGGCATACAGATAAATGGTGCCCTGAAACATGGTGACCAGCGACCATCCGATGAGTGCGCAGCCATAGACGAGGCGAGAACCGTACCGGTCTAATAACCAGCCGCCGGGTAATTGCATAATGACATAGGCAATCCCAAAAGAGGAAAAAGCCAGACCCATAGCTTCCGGGTCAAAACCCAACTCTTTACTCATAATAGGCGCGACGACAGATAACGTGGCGCGATCGGCATAATTAAAGACGGTTGCGAGAAATAAAAATATCAGAATGCTGTAACGCACTTTGCTGCGCTTTATTATAGTGTTCATTCTCTACTCCTCAGGTAAGGGCAGAAAGCGTTGTGTAGGGTAAGCGAGCGGGAAGGCGTCCCGCCCACAGACATTAAGGACGTTTACCAAATTCGCAGCTTAATTGTGTCCAGCGGCGAGCCTGTTCGCTCAGGGTGAAGCCCAGACCATGACGATCCGAAATCCACATACGCCCGTCGCGCAGCTCAAGCTGCTCATTAAACAGTGGGTTCAGCCATTCGAAATGTTCCAGCCACGGTTCCAGCGGATAGGCTGCAGAGAGATGAAGGTGAACTTCCATGGCAAAATGTGGGGCGAGTTTACGACCGTGCTTTGCAGCCAGATCCATGATCTTCAGGAACGGTGAGATACCGCCAACACGTGGGGCATCGGGCTGAACGAAGTCGCTGGCGTTGCCGAGAATGAGCTGTTCATGTTCACGGAAGCTGGTAAGCATTTCGCCGGTCGCGATGGGCGTGTCCAGTGCGGCGGCAAGCTGAGCGTGGCCTTCTACATCGTAGGCGTCCAGTGGCTCCTCAATCCAGATGAGATTGAACTGCTCCATTTTTCGTCCCATGCGAATGGCGGTTTCACGATCCCATTGCTGGTTGGCGTCCACCATTAGCGGGAAGTCGTCACCCAGGGCTTCGCGCACGGCGGTTAAGCGGCGGATATCCTCAGCGCAGTCTGGCTGTCCCACTTTCAGCTTGATACCGCCGATGCCGTTTTCACGTGAAATCACCACATTTTTCAATACCTGATCGAGCGGTGTATGCAGGAAACCGCCTGAGGTGTTGTAGCACTGCACGGAATCGCGGTGCGCGCCTAACAATTTAGCCAGTGGCAAGCCGGCACGTTTGGCTTTCATATCCCAGAGGGCGATATCGATAGGGGAGATGGCCTGAACCGCCATGCCGCTACGTCCTACAGATGCGCCAGCCCACAACAGTTTGGTGTAGATCTTATCGATGTCATTAGGATCTTCCCCCAGCAGATTGTCGGCAATCTCTTTCGCATGCGCATAAATGCCCTGACCGCCTGCACGTTTTGAATAGCTGAATCCCACGCCATCGAAGCCATCACGGGTACGGATCTCGGCGATGATGATAGCTACCTCGGTGAGAGGTTTCTGGCGTCCGGTCAACACTTTCGCGTCACTTACCGGCGTTGCCAGTGGGAGAAACGCCAGTGACAACTTTACCCACTCGATACGGTCACCGGTTTCCGCTGCGGTACGTGCATTGGCCGCTTTGGCATAGGTTACCGCTTCAGAATTCGCGCTTAAAGACATGTTACTCTCCTTATTGATACAAAATGATTGCGCTAACATTTCTATTATTAGGCTTTTTATAAATCCAGAGAGTTGATGTTGATTTGAACAATTGATCACATATGGCGAATAAAGAAGGAGATTTCCTGCAAACAATGTCACGTTCCAGACGTCTCTGTTAAAATGCACAACATACAATGATGGCGCTAACATTTTATGTATAGCACGTTACAGCTAACATGCTGTATTTGCGGCGTTTCCGGGGTTGAAGCTGGAATTAGCCCTAAGCATGATGAATAATGCATCGATAAATCAGCAATTTTTACAAGGGCATCAACCGTGAAGAGCACTAAATCCCCTCGCGCGCCGACGCTGGAAGATGTTGCCCGCAGCGCTGGATTATCGTCCATGACGGTGAGCCGCGCGCTGAACACGCCGCAACTGGTGCGTCCGAAAACCGTTGAAAGAGTGATGCAGGCGGTGCGTACCACGGGCTATATTCCCAACGCACTGGCAGGAGGGCTGGCGTCGCGGCGCAGCAAATTAATCGCTGTCGTCGTACCACAAATCAATAACAACATGTTTGTGGATACCATTCAGTCGTTGAGCGATGAGCTGGCAAGGCGTGGCTATCATATTCTGCTGTGTGTCGCGGGTTATACCGAACAAACGGAAGCGGAACTGGTGGCGACGTTGCTTTCTCGCCGTCCCGACGGCGTGGTATTAACCGGCATTCATCACACCAGCGAACTAAAAAAAGTGATCCTGAACGCAGCCATTCCGGTAGTCGAAATTTGGGATCTGACGCCAACGCCGCTCGATATGCTGGTCGGCTTCTCCCATGAAAAGGTCGGCCAGGCTACGGGTGAGTATCTGTTGCGTAAAGGGTATCGTCGACCCGGTTTACTGTGGACGGCCGATCGCCGGGCCGGCCAGCGTAAACAAGGGCTGTGCAGCGTACTGGCTGGACATAATATCTCTGAAGTGCCGCAGATCGATGTGCCGCTTCCTGCCTCACTGTCACTTGGACGCAGCGGACTCTCGCAGCTTTTTGCCGAAGGGGCGTTCGATGTGATTGTCTGTAGTTCCGACACCCTTGCGCAGGGGGCGATGATGGAAGCGGAAAGCCGGGGCTTACGCATTCCGCAGGATCTGGCCGTCATCGGGTTTGGCGATCTCGATTTTGCCGCCAGTAACCGTCCGTCAATCACCACTGTCAGCGTGGACCGGCGTGCCATTGGACAGCGCGCTGCTACGCTATTGGCTAACCGGATAGAACAGAGAGCGGGCGAAGAGGCCATTATCGATATTGGTTTTCACCTGGTTGAGCGTGAGTCCGCATAAACCGACACAGGCTTCAGTTCAACTGTGCTAGTTTTACTCGCACACTACCAATAAGGAATCTGCCATGCCGCACGTTGATATTAAATGTTTTCCCCGCGACCTTAATGATGAACAAAAAGCGGCGCTGGCCGCAGACATTACCGACGTCATTATTCGTCATCTGAACAGTAAAGAGCGCTCGGTGAGCGTGGCGCTTAATCAAATTCCCGAAGAGCAGTGGCAGGGGATTTGGGACAGCGAAATTAAGCCGCAGATGGAAGAATTGATTAAAAAACCCGGCTACAGCATGTAAAAAATTATGCCCGGACGCGAACGCTGACCGGGCGTACATTTTACCGTCAGAGCAACGGAATATCCTCAAGCGCGGTATAGATGTTTAGCCCATGCTCACGGGCGACCTCAATATCCATATCGGCCCCGCGTGACGCACCCGCAATTCGATATATCGCATCACAGCGCGTAATAAGACGGTGGGCGACCGGGTAGATCATTGACTCGCTGATGTCGTCATCCAACGCGGTGGATCCGGCTGCTTTTGCCAGCGGTAACGCCAGCCATTCGCCAATCACCGGAACATGCCCGCGCTGATATACCGCCAGGGCCGCTTCTTCGAGACGCAGAAGGTTGGCGTCCATCAGTTCTTGTTTACCTTCCGTACCACTTCGCCAGGGGCCAGCGATTAAAATTAATTGTGCGGTCATGTCGAGTTCTCATTCAGTGTTTGCATGAAGCAGAAATGCGTATTTCTGCACGTTTTGATTGCCTGATCGGCTTTCTGTTTGTACAGTAAACATCATAAACAGCAAATTCGTGCACGATCAAGATCAATCGTGCATATTCAGGAAAAAACGTATGCTCACCGATCAGCGTAAGAAAGTGATACTGGAGCTGCTGGCCGCAGAAGGTCAGGTGTTGTCGAAAGCGCTTAGCCAACGGTTTGCGGTCTCTGAAGACACTATCCGACGCGATTTGCGGGAACTCGCTGCCGACGGTTTTTTACAGCGCGTGCATGGCGGGGCGCTGCCATCCTCGTCCGCCACTGGCTCCTTTCTCGAAAGAAAGTCGTTGAAAACGGATGCAAAAAGGCGACTTGCGCAGAAGGGGGCCACGCTCATTTCCCCAGGCCAGGTGGTGATTATTGACGGCGGTACAACGACCACAGAGCTTATCGCCTGTCTGCCTGACGATCTCAATATCACTGTGGTGACCCATAGTCCGGGGATCGCGCTGGGCCTTGTTAATCATCCACTTATCGAGATCATACTGATCGGCGGTCGGGTGTTTAAACACTCCATCGTCACGGTTGGGGCGGCGGCGATGGAGGGAATTGGCAACATTCAGGCCGATCTCTTTTTCATGGGGGTCACGGGCATCCACCCGGAGGCGGGCTTAACCACCGGAGATTACGAAGAAGCGTGCATCAAACGTGCATTTTCCGGCAGAGCCGCAGAAACCATTGTCCTCGCCTCACCGGAAAAGATAAGCACCGCCTCGCCATTTACGATTGGCAGCGTCTCCCTCATCAATACCGTCGTCGTTGAGGAAAACACCGACGACGGCTGGGTTAAGGCGATGGCGGCGAAAGGGATTACGGTAGTGAAAGCCTGATTATCCCGCGGTGACGCGTTTGCCGCTGGTGACAAAGGTCCCTGCGCCGAGGTGATGCAGGGTATTGAGTTTGTCGTCATCAAACTGCCAGCGGCCATCGATAAATACCCGTTCGTCCGCGGCGGCGCTGACCACTTCACCGAATAAGGTGTCGTACTTCTCCTGCGCTGCCGTGGCGGGCAGCAGCCGACACTCCATCCAGGCGAGACATTTCTCCTCTACGACCGGCAAGCCTAATACCGGCCCCGTAACCACCGGAATGCCATAACAGTTGAATTTATCTTCGTCGCGCCCGGTCACGCTGCCGACGGCATACGTCCAGTTAGTTGCCGCCACGCCGGGAATGACGATGCCAAACATACCGCTGTATTCAATTAATTCACGCGACCAGGCCGTTTTATCAACCACAATCGCGATTCGCGGCGGCGCAAATTCAACGGGCATTGACCAGGCGGCTGCCATAATATTTCGCCTGTTGCTGATAGTGTCACGGCTGGTAATCAGCACCGTAGGGCCATGATTGAGCAGGCGGCTGGCATGGCGTAATTCGACAGGATGGAATCGGCTCATAAGATTGTCTCGCAACGGTTTTTTCTGAGTATTAATGAAAACCGGCATTGCGCCAACCGGGGAATAACATCTGTCTCACTCTTTTGGGACATCGTTTATACTCGGTGAATTAACTGAAAGTCTCACCACAGGAAACCTGATGACACCGATCCTGAATGCGTATTTTGCCCGATTAAACTGGTCCGGGCGCACTGAAGTTGGCATCGAGACGCTTCGGGCACTGCACCTGCAACATAACTGTACGATCCCCTTTGAAAATCTGGATGTTCTGCTGCCGCGGGAAATGCAGCTTGACGATCTGTCGCTTGAGGAGAAACTGATTACGGCGCGTCGCGGCGGCTATTGTTTTGAGCAAAATGGCGTGTTTGAACGGGTGTTGCGCGAACTGGGCTTTATGGTCCGCAGTCTGCTGGGACGCGTGGTGCTGGCGAATCCGCCAAGCCTGCCGCCACGTACACACCGTCTGCTGCTGGTTGAACTGGACGGCGAAGCCTGGATTGCCGATGTCGGTTTTGGTGGTCAGACGCTGACCGCGCCGATTCGTTTACAGGCGGATATCGCACAGCAAACACCGCACGGCGAATACCGCTTGTTGCAGGAGGGGGATGACTGGATATTGCAGTTCCGCCATCACGAACACTGGCAGTCGATGTACCGTTTCGATTTGGTTACGCAGCAGCAAAGCGATCATGTGATCGGTAATTTCTGGTCAGCGCACTGGCCGCAGTCGCATTTTCGCCACCATCTGCTGATGTGCCGTCATTTGCCGGACGGCGGGAAGCTGACGCTGACCAACTTTCATTTCACCCATTATGAAAATGGGCGGGCGGTCGAGCAGATCCATCTGCCGGATGCTTCATCACTATATTCGCTGATGCAGGAACGTTTTGGCCTGGGTGTGAATGACCCCAGACATGGCTTTACCGAAGCGGAATTAGGCAGAGTGATGGCGGCGTTCGATACCCATCCGGAAGCCGGAAAGTGAGATGTCGCCCGGCAGATTGCCCGCCGGGCAGAAGCATTAGCGGCGGGAACGGACAATCTGGTAGCGGCGCGTAAAATACTCAAACGGCGCGCTCCAGACGTGAACCAGACGGGTGAACGGGAAGAGCAGGAAGATAGTCATCCCCAGCACCAGATGCACGCGGAAGACAAACGCCACGCCCGTCAGCATTTCAGATGAACCACCGCGGAAGGTCACAATACTTTGCGCCCAGCCCACCAGTTTCATCATTTCGCTGCCGTCTGGATGCTGTGCGGAAAACGGGATGGTGCTTAATCCCAGCAGACACTGAATCAGTAAAATACTCATGATCAGAATGTCTGCCGTTGTGGAGGTTGCGCGTACGCGTTGATTGGTCAGGCGGCGCCAGAGAAGTCCCGCACCGCCAATCAGCGTCAGCACGCCACACACGCCGCCCATGATCATGGCCATTTGTTGTTTAACCGCGATGGGCAGAAACCAGGCATACATCCAGTGCGGGGTTAACATGCCGAACAGGTGCCCAAAGAAGATCCCCAGAATGCCGATGTGGAAGAGGTTTGACCAAATCACCATTCCGCGCTTATCCAGCATCTGGCTGGATGAGGCGCGCCAGGTGTATTGCCCATAGTCATAGCGCAGCCAACTGCCGAGGAAAAAGACCGTCGCACAGAGGTAAGGATAAATGTCGTAAAAAAAGACGTTCAGGTACTGTATCATTTCGGGCCTCCCGCGCTGACATCGACATATTGCGGTGCGACGTCCTGGCTAAAGCGTCGTTGATAGTGCTGCAACGGAGAACTGTCACAGGCCGTGGCGTTGTCTTCAATAAATTTCACCTGTTCTTCTTCCCAGACGGCGTCGAGTGCCTGACGGGTATCGTCACGCGTTTCGTTGTCGACCTGCTTAGTGACACTGTCACTGGAAAGCGGGCTGCCAGCCAGTGAAAGCAAAGCGTCAAATAGCTGATACCACGGCGTGCCGCGCTGTTTTAATCGTCCGCCCAGCAGCGCCAGAATCGGGGCGACGTTCTGCAATCCTTCGCGGGCTTGCGCTTCCGGCAGCACGCTCAGGTATTCGAGATATAACGGCAGATGATCCGGAAGTTCGCGACAGTCGAGCTGCAAACCCACTTTTTCGTACTGCGCCAGCAGGTCAACCATCGCCTGACCGCGATCGCGGGATTCCGCATGCACATGCTCAAACAGCAGCAATGAGGTGGCACGGCCACGGTCAAAGACTTCGCACCACTGCGCCTGTTTATCGAGCAGCGGCGCGCTGAGCAGTTCGCGGGTGAACCCGGTGAGCATCGGTGCATCGTGGCGCACCAGGGCGAGCGCATCGTCCTTACATTCCCACAGTAGTTCATCCGGGTATTCCATCAGCAGGCCAATCACCTTGAGGATTTGCATCATTCCCCCTCCGCCTTGTCACGCACTTCGGTGATGTTGATGGCGTCAATGCGGCTGCTGTTGAACAGATTGAATTTGGTATCTGAACCGTGGCAACCGTCGCCAAAGGTGAAGCCGCAGCCGTTGCGTTCCGGGAAAGCATCACGTGCCATTTCGCGGTGGCTGGTCGGGATCACGAAGCGGTCTTCGTAGTTGGCGATCGCCAGATAGCGGTACATCTCTTCAATCTGCTCCACGCTTAAGCCCACTTCATCGATCGCCCGGGTGTCGGTAACCCCTTCCACGGTTTGTGAACGCATGTAATGGCGCATTGCCATCATGCGTTTCAGCGCGCGCAGCACCGGGCCGGTATCGCCCGCGCTGAGCATATTGGCGAGGTACTGTACCGGGATACGCAGGCTTTCGATCGCCGGAAGAACGCCGTCGCTTTTCGGCAGGCCACCGGCGTCGGCATACGACTGAATGGGCGACAAAGGCGGTACGTACCAGACCATCGGCAGAGTGCGGTATTCCGGATGCAATGGCAGGGCCAGCTTCCAGTCCATCGCCATCTTATAGACCGGTGAACGCTGCGCCGCGTCGATGACATTTTGCGGAATGCCCTGTTTAAGCGCCTCTTCAATAACCGCCGGGTCATTTGGATTCAGAAACACGTCGCACTGGCGCTCATAGAGATCGGTTTCGTGTTCTGTGCTGGCGGCTTCTTCAATGCGATCCGCATCATAGAGCAGGACGCCAAGATAGCGGATACGTCCGACGCAGGTTTCGGAACAGACGGTTGGCTGACCGGATTCAATGCGCGGATAGCAGAAAATACATTTTTCCGACTTACCGCTTTTCCAGTTGAAGTAGATTTTCTTGTACGGGCAGCCGCTGATGCACAACCGCCAGCCCCGGCACTTATCCTGATCGATCAGCACAATGCCATCTTCTTCACGCTTGTAGATAGCGCCGCTCGGACAGGTGGCGACACAACTGGGGTTGAGGCAGTGTTCACACAGGCGCGGCAGATACATCATGAAGGTGTTTTCAAACTGCCCGTACATCTCTTTTTGCATGTTGTCGAAGTTACGGTCGCGGGCGCGTTTTTCAAATTCGCCGCCAAGCAACTCTTCCCAGTTCGGCCCCCAGATCACTTTGTCCATGCGCTTGCCGTCTATCAGCGAGCGGGGACGGGCGGTGGGCACATGTTTTCCTTCCGGCGCGCTGTGCAGGTGCTGATAGTCGAAGGTAAACGGCTCGTAATAGTCATCGATTTGCGGGATGACCGGGTTAGCAAAAATTTTGGTAATCACACCCATTTTGCCGCCCAGACGGGGTCTGATCTTGCCGTTTACGTCGCGCATCCAGCCGCCTTGCCATTCTTCCTGATCTTCCCAGTTTTTCGGGTAACCGATGCCCGGTTTGGTCTCGACGTTGTTAAACCACGCGTACTCCATGCCTTCACGTCCGGTCCAGACGTTTTTACAGGTGACGGAGCAGGTATGACAGCCAATGCATTTATCGAGATTCAGTACCATGCCAACCTGTGAACGGATCTTCATTTTTTCGTCTCCTGTACCTGATCCCGACCTTCATCATCCAGCCAGTCAATATGTTTCATTTTTCGAATCATGATGAACTCGTCGCGGTTGGAGCCGACGGTGCCGTAGTAGTTAAAACCGTAAGCGAGTTGCGCATAGCCGCCAATCATATGGGTTGGTTTAGGGCACACGCGGGTGACAGAGTTGTGGATACCCCCGCGCATGCCGGTAACTTCCGAACCGGGGATATTCATGATGCGCTCCTGGGCGTGGTACATCATGGTCATGCCTGGCGGGACGCGCTGGCTGACCACCGCACGGGCCGTCAGTGCGCCATTGGCGTTGAACGCCTCGATCCAGTCGTTATCTTCAATACCCAGTTCTTTCGCGTCCGTTTCGCTGATCCAGACAATTGGTCCGCCGCGCGATAAGGTCAGCATTAACAGGTTTTCGCTGTAGGTGGAGTGGATCCCCCATTTCTGGTGCGGCGTCAGGAAATTCAGCGCCTTCTCCGGAAAGCCGTTGGGTGGAATTTCGCGCATTTGACTGACGCTGCGGGTGTCGATCGGCGGACGATATGCCACCAGGCTTTCGCCAAACGCCCGCATCCATTGATGATCCTGGTAGAGCTGCTGACGGCCCGAAAGCGTGCGCCACGGGATCAGCTCATGAACATTGGTATAGCCCGCGTTATAGGAGACATGCTCACTCTCCAGACCGGACCAGGTCGGGCTGGAGATGATTTTTCGCGGCTGCGCCTGAATATCGCGGAAACGAATTTTTTCGTCTTCTTTGTTCAGCGCCAGGTGCGTATGCTCACGGCCGGTCATTGCGCCGAGCGCTTCCCAGGCTTTCACCGCCACCTGACCGTTGGTCTCCGGCGCAAGAGCGAGGATCACTTCCGACGCATCCAGCGCCGTTTCAATCAGCGGGCGGCCTTTGGCCGGGCCTTCACGTTTGGTGTAGTTAAGCTTGCCGAGGAAATCGACTTCCGTCTGCGTATTCCATGAGATCCCCTTGCCGCCGTTGCCAAGCTTATCCATCAGCGGCCCGAGTGACGTAAAACGCTCATAGGTGGCGGGATAGTCACGTTCCACCACCGCGATATTCGGCGCGGTTTTACCGGGGATCAGCTCGCATTCCCCTTTACGCCAGTCCTGAATATCAAAAGGCTGTGAGAGTTCCGCCGGCGAGTCGTGCTGTAGTGGTTGCAGCACCACGTCGGTTTCTTGTCCAAGATGGCCGACACAGACTTCGGAAAAGACTTTCGCGATCCCTTTGTAGATTTCCCAGTCGCTTTTCGACTCCCACGCCGGATCCACCGCCGCAGACAACGGGTGAATAAACGGATGCATATCCGAGGTATTCATGTCGTCTTTCTCGTACCAGGTGGCGGTGGGCAACACGATATCGGAGAAGAGACAGGTGCTGGACATGCGAAAATCGAGCGTCACCAGCAGGTCAAGCTTGCCCTCAATGGCCGACGACTGCCATTCCACTTCTTCAGGTTTAATTCCGTCGCTGGAGCCCAGCGCGTCCCCCTGAATACCGCTTTCGGTGCCCAGTAAATATTTGAGCATGTATTCATGGCCCTTACCGGAAGAACCGAGCAGGTTAGAACGCCAGATAAACATATTGCGCGGGTGGTTTTTGCCGCTGTCGGGCTGTTCGCAGGCAAAACGGATATCGCCGGATTTCAGCGCTGCAACAGTATATTCCACAGGCGTTAACCCGGCTTTTTCGGCGCGGGCTTTGACCGTCAGCGGATTGAGGTTGAGCTGAGGTGCCGAGGGGAGCCAGCCCATGCGTTCCGACCGCACGTTGAAATCGATCAGATGACCGGAGAATGTTGAGGCATCCGCCAGCGGCGAGAGCAGTTCCTGCGCGGTCAGTTTTTCATAGCGCCACTGGCTGGCGTGATTATAGAAAAATGAGGTGCTGTTCATCTGGCGCGGCGGACGGTTCCAGTCCAGCGCGAAGGCCAGTGGTAACCAGCCGGTTTGCGGACGCAACTTTTCCTGACCGACATAGTGCGCCCAGCCGCCGCCGCTTTGTCCCACACAGCCGCAGAAGACGAGAATGTTGATCATCCCGCGGTAGTTCATGTCCATGTGATACCAGTGGTTAACACCGGCACCGAGGATAATCATCGAGCGTCCGTGGGTTTTATGCGCCGTATCAGCGAACTCACGGGCGATGGTTTCAATCTGGAAACGCGGCACGCCCGTTATCTGTTCCGCCCATGCCGGGGTGTACGCTTTCACCTCGGAATACGCTTTCGCACCGCAGGCGTCTTCCAGACCGCGATCGAGGCCATAGTTTGCCAGTATCAGATCGTAAACGCTGACCACTGGAGAACGACGACCATCGGCAAGCGTCAGGTATTTCACCGGTAACTGGCGCACCAGCACCGGCTCTTGCTTCACGCTGCGAAAATGCGGGTTTTCATTGCCGCCAAAATAGGGGAACGCCACGCCCAGCACGTCATCGCGCTGCTCAAGTAATGACAGCGTCAAGGTGATGTCTGCGTCAGCCGCCAGCGATTCCAGATTCCATTTGCCTTTTTCTCCCCAGCGAAAGCCGATTGAACCGTTGGGAACCACCAGTTCGCCGTTATGATTAACCGCAACGGTTTTCCACTCCGGGTTATTGCTTTCGCCCAGGCCATCGACCAGATCGGAGGCGCGCAGCATCCGTCCCGGTACAAAACTGCCATCTTCGCGGGGATCCAGTAATACCAGCATTGGCATGTCGGTATAGCGGCGGCAGTAGTTGAGGAAGTAGTCGCTGGGATTGTCGAGGTGGAACTCTTTTAAGATAACATGACCCATTGCCATCGCCAGCGCGCTGTCGGTGCCTTGCTTTGGTGCCAGCCACTGATCGCTCAGCTTAGCAACTTCGGAGAAGTCGGGGGTAATAGCCACTGTTTTCGTGCCTTTGTAGCGAACTTCGGTAAAGAAGTGCGCATCCGGGGTGCGCGTTTGCGGCACGTTAGACCCCCAGGCAATGATGTAACTGGAGTTATACCAGTCAGCAGATTCCGGTACGTCCGTCTGCTCTCCCCAGGTCATGGGCGAGGCGGGCGGTAAGTCGCAGTACCAGTCGTAGAAACTGAGACAGGTGCCGCCCAGCAGTGAAAGATAGCGCGTACCGGCCGCATAAGAGACCATCGACATCGCCGGGATCGGCGAAAAACCAGCGACACGGTCTGGTCCAAACGTTTTGATGGTCCAGACGTTGGCGGCAGCAATCAGTTGATTGAGCTCTTTCCAGTTCGAGCGAATAAATCCACCACGACCGCGCACCTGTTTGTAGCTCTGGCATTTTTGCGGGTCATTCATGATCGATTCCCATGCCAGTACCGGATCGGTATGCGTGGACAGCGCTTCGCGCCACAGTTCAATAAGACGCTTGCGCACCAGCGGGTATTTCAGACGGTTGGCGCTGTAGAGATACCAGGAGTAGCTGGCGCCGCGCGGGCAGCCGCGCGGCTCGTGGTTGGGCAGGTCGGGGCGGGTGCGGGGATAGCTGGGTTTCCCAGGTGACCAGACCATTTTTGACGTAAATTTTCCAGCTGCAGGAGCCGGTACAGTTCACGCCGTGGGTTGAGCGCACAATTTTGTCGAATTGCCAGCGCTGACGATAGCTGTCTTCCCAGTCACGGTTGGTATGCATCACCTGGCCGTGCCCCTCAGCAAAGGTATCGCCTTTTTGTTTGAAGTAACGGAAGCGATCCAACAGTTTACTCATGACATTTCTCCTGCTCCGTAAGGTCCTGTAGGCCAGATAAGACGCCTCGGCGTCGCCATCAGGCATAAAATTCTTGCCGGATGGCGGCGCAAGCGCCTTATCCGACCTACAAACCATCGGTGAATATGTTGTTATTTTTGCTTCGGTTTACGGCGACCATAAACCAGCCAGGTTATCAGGACGCAGACGATGTAAAACACCAGGAAAATCTTCATTGCGCCGACGGGGGAGCCGGTCATTGCCAGCGACGTGCCGAACGCTTTGGGGATGAAGAAGCCGCCAACGGCACCAATGGCTGAGATAAAGCCCAGCGCGGCGGCGGTGTCAGTCACCGCCTCACGCTGGGCTTGTTCGTCGCTGCCACCACGCAGTTTCACCTTATAAATCGTGAGCTGGCGGAAAATAACGGCAATCATCTGGAAGGTGGAACCACTTCCCAGACCTGCGGTTAAGAACAGCCCCATAAAGACCAGATAGAAAGCGATAAAGCTCCCGGATCCGGAGCCAGGAAGCGTCAGGAACAGCAACGCTGAAAAGAGGGCCATAAAGATAAAGTTAATCAGCGTCACGCGAACGCCGCCGAATTTGTCGGAGATAACGCCACCAGCAGATCGAGCCAGCGCGCCAATGAACGGGCCAAAGAACGCCAGTTTGAGGATGTTCACATCCGGGAACTGTGTTTTCGCCAGCATGGCGAAACCGGCTGAAAAACCAATAAACGATCCGAAGGTCGCCAGATAGAGCAGACTCAACAGCCAGAGATGAAACCGCTTCAGCACCGGGAGCTGAGAGGCAATTGACGCTTTGGAACTGGCAATATCATTGGTGCCAAGCCACGCAGCAAGGGTGGCAATGGCTAATAGCGGTACCCAAATCCAGGCGGCGTTTGCCAGAGAGAGCAGCGAACCATCGGGTTGCGGTACGCCCTGAACGCCAAGAAAAGCAAACATGGGCAGGAAGATCACCAGCGGGGCGACCAGTTGCATTACACTCACGCCAAGATTTCCCAGACCACCGTTCACGCCCAGGGCGCTGCCTTGTTTTGCTTTCGGGAAAAAGAAGCTGATGTTGCCCATGCTGGAGGCAAAGTTTGCGCCGGCGAAACCGCATAACAGCGCAATCACAATAAATACCCCGAAAGGGGTGGCCGTGTTTTGCACTGCAAAACCCAGCCAGACGCACGGAATAATCAGGATGGCGGTACTAAAAACGGTCCAGCGGCGTCCACCAAATAGTGGCACCATAAAGGAGTAGGGAACGCGTAATATTGCGCCAGAAAGAGACGGTAATGCGGTTAATAAAAAGAGTTGGTCGGTGGTGAAATTAAAACCAATTTTATTGAGATTAACGGCGACGGCGCTGAATAGCATCCAGACGCAGAAAGCCAATAATAAGCAAGCAACTGAAATGCATAGATTTCTTCGTGCAATGTGTTTTCCTTTATTCTCCCAAAATGCCGGATTCTCGGGTGCCCAGTCACTCAACAGATAACGGTTGTTTTTCTCATTTTGTTGCGCCATATACCCTCTCACATGCCCATGTCGTTCATGAAAAAAGACAAAACGGTTTCGTAAAGGGCGCTATTCGCCCTTTTTAGAATTTATTAATACTTTTATGAATATTGATGAAAGGATAGATAAAAAAGCGCAACTACGCGGAGTGAAGGGGAGATAACAGGTTGCTTAAGTGTTACTGAATGTAAATAAAAGATGTATGCATTTAACATCTTAACCATCAGGAAAAGAGTTCGAGGGTAATCATATGATCCAGATGCCGCTCAAATGCGGGATCGGCCATTTCCTGGATGCCAAGCACATACATACCATCAAGACCGCACACCAGCGCGATTAAGCGCCAGGCAACGTCCGCAGGTGTTGCACGGGTAGAAAACTCACCGGCGGCGAGTCCTTGTTCAATAAGCGCGGTGGTTTCCTCATGCCACATTCGCATGGTCAGAAGATAGGCGCTTTTAATGTCCGGATCTTTGTCCGCGAGGATTTGCGCTTCCCGCCAGAGCTTAATGTAGGGTTCGAATCCGCCGTCGTCGCTACCCAGCATCGCGTGTAATCGCAGGCGCCAACTGGCGTCATCCGGCACCACCCCGGCATCAAGCAGCGTTCGAATAAGGCGAATAAAGGCCTGAGACTTCAGTTCTCCTGCGCAGGTGAAGTGGTGATGGACTTGTCCGGTCGCAACGTTAGCCTCTGTGGCAATTCGCCTGACCGTCATGGCAGAAAAACCCTCTTCCAGGGCCACGCGCATGGCGGCCTGTAAAATAACGTCGCGACGCTCGTCTTTGTTCAGATAACTCATACACCATCCTCATCTTCCTGATGGTGCAGTGTAACAATAAGCTGGACAACCGTTCAATTGTGACAGGCTACAACTGAAGCGAAAGCTCCATGGCGGCTCGCCGCAGGGGGGCCAGCGCTTTCTCTTTCAGTGCCGCGGCGCTCATTGACGATGCAGGAACGCCCACGTTCAGCGCGGCGACCACCGTACCCGCCCGCGAGAGCAGTGGAACGGCGAGCGAACAGAGTCCGACTTCCATTTGCCGATCAGCCAGGGCGTATCCCTGAATACGCACTCGCGCAATTTCTTCCCGCAGTGAGGGCAAATCGCAGAGGGTGTGCGGGGTGTAGCGCAGTAGCTGTGCTCGTGACAACGTCACTTCAAGCTGTTCCTCTGGCAGGGCGCTAAGCAATACGCGCCCCATGGAGGTCGCCCAGGCGGGCAATCGGCTGCCGCGGCCGATGTCGATGCTGAGCAGGTTATTGACCGCTGCGCGGGCGATATACAGGACGTTATCGCCATCGAGCGTGGCCGCCGAGCAGGATTCGCCGAGCGATTTTCCCAGATTATCCAGCACCGCCTGTGCCACTTTTGCCAGCGGCGTGCCCGCGAGATAGGCATGCCCCACGGCGAGGACGCGTGGCAATAATTCGTAACTGCGTCCATCAGGGCTGTGCACCATTCCCAGCGCCGCCAGGGTATAGAGACAACGACGCACTGCGGCGCGGGAGATCTGCGTTTTCTGGCTTAGCTGGGAAATGGTCAGCCGCTGACGCTGGGGGGTAAAGGCATTAAGCACCTCCAGACCGCGGGCCAGAGACAGCATAAAGTTAGGATCTGACTTCACGGCATCATTGCTGATAACCGACTGATTTTTATCGCTCATTGAGTCTTTCTCCTGCGCAATGCAAATCTTCAACCGCTCAACTATACCGTGAGTCGTGGTGCTGGCAGGGGAATATCCCCGTTTTACCACAGGGATCACATTATTAACTTCAACGTAACAACCGCGCCGATTATCGCACAACATTTCGATAATCGCCGTTGACCATGTCAGTAACGCGCACCTATTGTCAGAAGCATCGTCACCCCAGGTTATCGCCGGTGACACAAAAAGTGATGACATAGCTGCTCAGGAAGAAACGATGACTGCGACCATTGAACGTATTGAAAGCTGGCTGGTTGATGTACCAACCATTCGCCCGCACAAACTGTCTATGACCACCATGGGCTGCCAGACGCTGGTGATTGTCCGCCTCACGCGTTCTGATGGAATTTTCGGCATTGGCGAAGCGACCACCATTGGTGGACTGAGCTACGGCGTTGAAAGTCCGGAGGCCATCCAGTCTGCCATCACTCACTATTTCACTCCACTGTTGAAGGGGCAGCCAGCAGACAATCTCAACGCGCTGACCGCACGTATCAATAGTGCAATCAAAGGCAATACATTTGCCAAATCAGCCATTGAAACCGCGTTGCTGGACGCGCAGGGGAAAGCGCTGGGGTTGCCGGTTTCCGCACTGTTGGGCGGCGCGCTGAACACGACATTATCCGTATTATGGACGCTGGCGAGCGGAAATACCGAGAGCGATATTGCGGAGGGGCAGCGCCTGCTGGACGAAGGGCGGCACCGGGCGTTTAAGTTGAAAATCGGCGCCAGGGAGCTGGCGACCGACCTGCGCCATACCCGCGCCATTGTGGAAGCGCTGGGCGATCGCGCCAGCATCCGTGTGGATGTCAACCAGGCGTGGGATGCCACTTCCGCCGCCAGAGGATGCCGGGAATTGGCCGCCATGGGCGTTGAGTTGATTGAACAACCGGTGAGTGCTCAGGACAGCGATGCGCTGGTTCGTCTCAGCCAGACGATTGAAACGGCGATCCTCGCGGATGAATCGGTGGCGAGCCATTTCGACGGCTATCGCCTGGCCCAACACGGTTTCAGCGGGGCGTACGCGCTGAAAATTGCCAAAGCGGGCGGACC
>OKVW01000279.1_pt1 | contig 33224 bp, 25 predicted proteins | sample 1606991 | NCBI WGS metagenome assembly OKVW01 (sample SAMN03281021, study PRJEB24777) | human gut metagenome | isolation source: fecal sample PR177 from 1 month old male Malay infant, vaginal delivered... | reverse complement strand
TCGCCCTTCATTCGGGACAAATCTCCCACAAACTGGAACGCACAGCTGCCAGAAAGCATTTTTCAAACACGCTCTAGTGTTTCCTTCTCTGAATGGATGGATTTTCCAAATCTTTGCCATAAATATACTGAAATTTTTTACTATATTTTCAAATGTTTCATCTTGCCAATTATATTCTTTCATTTCTTTTAATACGTTATCAATGTCCCTGTCGATATCGAAAATATCCGAATATTCTATGGAAAGTTCGCCAAGAATAACTTCTGATTTTTCTATATTAATGATACGTGTCTTACCTGCCCACTCATATACATCCTGGAATATATGTTTATGCATGGCACAAAGGTCCCTAAAGCTAAAGTCGTTTATAAAATTGTTTGAAACTATTTCTGAAAGCCGGTATAGTGTATAATCTGCTTCCATTTCTTTTAATGTTTCTTCATTTCGTATACCGGCTAAGTTTTTTAGAACATCTGAAGATGGATATAAATAAGGATCTCTCATAAGTTATACCTATTGCTTCATTTTATATTTTCTATCCAAAGCTTTCTTGACTTCAGCCATAGAAATCTCGCCTTTTTTTTCCTGTGCAATCAATTGCTTCATTTCCTGGGTAGGTTCTAAACCGTCTACTTTAATCATACCGAGTGCATATTCCCATTTTTTATCTGCTTTTACTAACATATAATCACTCCTTTATAGAAATCTATATTTTAATTATACCACAGTGTGGAAAGATTAACTATAGTAAGTCAATAAATCCCCTTGCCTATTCAAAAATAGTTAAAATACATAAAAAAACCCATTGACAAATCCATTCATTGTTGATATTATATAGTAAATACATCAGACGTCTGATGACATGACGTATACGGAAGGAGGGCAGCACTAACTACATTTATAGTGTTCCAGAAAAATAAAAGAGGGTTTTACAAAAGAATGGAGGAGAAGTATGTTTGAGAATTTGTTACAGAATCCCGTATATATGCTGGGGATTGTTGCGGCAGCAGTTATTATTTTGATTGTATTGGTGATGAAGTTTAAGGTTAATGCATTTGTTAGTTTATTGATCGTGAGTGTACTGAGTGCATTTGCTGCCGGAATGACTCCGGGAGATACGCTGGCTTCCATTACCGGGGGGATGGGCAGCACGCTGGGCGGAATTACAATTATCGTTGCATTGGGGGCAATGTTAGGTGCAATGCTGGAGGTATCCGGCGGCGCGCAGGTAATGGCGAATACTTTGATTAAGACTTTTGGAATTAACATGGCGCCTTTGGCACTGGTGGCAGTTGGTATTATTGTTGGAACGCCGGTTTTCCTGGATGTGGCATTTATTATTCTGATTCCGGTTGTCTATTCCCTGTCGAAGCAGACGAAGAAGTCGGTGCTGTTCTTCTCACTGCCGCTGCTTGCCGGACTGGCGGTAGGACATACGTTGATTCCGCCCACACCGGGACCTGTTACGGTTGCCAATATCGTAGGTGCGGATCTTGGAAGCGTTATTATGATGGGATATGTAGTGGGGATACCGGCAGCGAACTGCGGCGGCATTTTCTATACGAAATTTATTGCGAAGCGTATAAATGTCAATCCTCCGGAAGTTCCGGAAGTGGCAGTGGAAGACGAGCGGAAGCTTCCATCCTTCGGCATCGTGGTATTGAACATTTCCCTTCCATTAATATTAATCGTAATCAGAACGGCGTCTTCAAACAGGTACTAATTGACAGCGGAATAGGAACAAGTCTGGCTGATATGATGTCACAGGCAAGCATCAGTCCCATATTTATGGCATATTTAATTGCTACGATGATGCGAATTTCCGTTGGATCTGCAACGGTATCCATGACTACGGCAGCAGGAATTATGGCGCCGGTCATCGCTGCAACAGGCACAAATCCAACGCTGGTTGTAATGGCAATCGGATGCGGGGCAATCAACTTTGTACATTTTAATGACAGCGGATTCTGGCTGATCAGCAAATATTCCGGAACCAACGAAAAAGAAACTTTGAAGACCTGGTCTGCGATGGCAACGATTATCGGTATTACCGGAATGATCATTGTAATGATCCTGTCCATATTTATAAAATAGAGCACCGGGTGTAGTGTATTTGGCAATTCATTAAGAAGTCTGAACGTTCAGAGCGGTGGTATGAATTAGAAAAATGAGAAACAGATACAGAATGATTTGTGGAATGATTGGAGGAACATATGAATTCTTATGAACGAGTAATGGCGGTATGTAAACATGAAAAACCGGATGTGGTTCCGGCAGGTCCCTTTCTGGGAAATCACGCAGCGAAGATCTGTAAGGTCCCGCTGAGCAAATATTATACGGACGGAAAGGTAATGGGAGAGGTTTTGTACAAAGCCTGGGAGGAATATGGCTATGATATTATTTTCACCCACTCCGACGGCTATTACATATCCGAAGGTATGGGAGTGGAGACCAGAAAGGAAGGGGATGACCTCCCTATTGTAACCAGGCATGGGATAAGCTCCCTTTTGGAAGCCGGGAAAATCAAGGTACCGGATCCATACCGGGATGGCAGAATGTCCGTTTATCTGGAGGCAATTGCCTATCTGAAATCCAAACTGGGAGGCAAAGTAGCCATAAGAGGAACCGGAACTGGGATGTTCTCCCTGGTTTCCCACATATACGGCATACAGGAACTGCTGCTGGACATGGCTGAAATGCAGTATGCGGACGAAGATGAAGATGCAAAGGAAATGGAAAAGTGCTTTTATGAATTAATGGAAACCTGTACGGAAACCCTGATCCGGTTTACAACGGCAGAGCTGGAAGCAGGTGCCAATATCATTCATCTGGGAGATTCGCTGGCATCGCTGGATGTAGTTTCACCTCAGATTTTCCGAAAGTATATCTATCCCTATCTGAACAAATTCTTTACCAGGATGAAACCGGAGTTTGAACGGCATAGTGCTTTTGGTCTGCTTCATATATGCGGTAATAATACGGCGGTTCTGGATGATTATGCTTCGACAGGTGCCGATATCTATGAGGTGGATTATAAAGTGGATCTTCAGGAATGTAAACAGCGGATTGGCAGCAAGATGATTTTAATGGGAAATGTAAATCCGGTGGAGCTGTTGCAGGACAATGAGGAAAAAGTAAAAGAACTCTGCAGAAGTTGCCTGGATGTGGGGACGCAGGGAGGCGGATTCATTCTGGGAACCGGCTGTGAAACTGCAATAAATACACCGATGGAAAACCTGAAACGGATGGTGGAGGAAGCCCATAACTACCGTTATACTATAAAGAAAGGATACAGGAAATGAAAATTACAAATTTGAAATTATATATGGTGCAGCCCAGATGGCTTTTTCTAAAGGTTGAAACGGATGAAGGAATCTGCGGATGGGGAGAGCCGGTTATCGAAGGCAGGGCAGAATCTGTTAAGGCATGCGTGGAAGAAATGAAAACCTATTTAATCGGCAGTGACCCTAGACGGATAGAAGATATCTGGCAGGTGCTCTACCGGGGCGGATTCTACCGGGGGGGTCCTATTTTATCCAGTGCTATATCCGGAATCGAACAGGCCTTATGGGATATAAAAGGAAAATATTACAATATGCCGGTATATGAATTCTTAGGAGGCACGTGCCGGGATCACGTTGATGTATACTGCTGGATCGGCGGAGACCGTCCCTCTGATGTGGGCATTGAGGCGAAAAGGCAGGAAGATCTGGGCTTTAAGGCGATCAAAATGAATGCTACGGAAGAAATGGCATATATCGACAGCTTTGCAAAGGTAGATGCAGTCTGTGAACGTGTGGCAGCTATCCGTGAGCAATGCGGTAAGTACTTTGGCATTGCTGTGGATTTCCACGGCAGAGTACATAAGAGTATGGCGAAAATCCTGGTGCAGGAACTGAATCAGTTTCACCTCATGTTCATTGAAGAACCGGTATTGTGTGAAAACTATGAGGCACTTCGGGAAATTGCCAAATACACGGCATCCCCAATTGCTACCGGAGAGCGGTTATTTACCAGGTGGGATTTTAAGAAAATCTTCGAACAGGGTGTTGTGGATATTATTCAGCCGGATTTATCCCATGCAGGAGGTATTCTGGAATGCCGGAAGATATCAGCGATGGCGGAAGCCTATGATGTTGCAGTGGCACCTCACTGTCCCCTGGGACCCATTGCACTGGCTTCCTGTCTGCAGATGGATGCCTGTACACCTAACGCATTTATTCAGGAACAGAGCCTTGGAATTCATTACAATCAGGGCAGTGACCTGTTGGATTATCTGGCTGATCCTAAGGTATTTGAGTATCGGAACGGAGTAGTGCAGATACCTTCAAAACCGGGACTTGGAATTGAAATAAACGAAACCTATGTGGAAAAGATGGCAGAGGCAGGTCATGACTGGAAGAATCCGGTATGGCGCAACAGTGATGGAACCGTGGCGGAATGGTAGAAAGGAAGTGTTTCGGATGGAAATGACGGCTAAAGTCATTCGGGATTTTAAAGATAAAATTTCAAAGGGACCGGTGCTTGGACCCTTTTGCAAAACGCTGGATCCTTCCTTTATTGAAATATTGGGATACAGTGGATTTGATTTCTGCATTCTGGATATGGAGCATGGTCCGGCAGCAAGTTCCAATCTGTCTGATCTGATCCGGGCATGTAATGTAACCGGTATTCTGCCGGTAGTAAGAGTGCCTGAGATATCGGAGCAGGCAATCGGCAAAGCACTGGATCTCGGAGCCGGAGCGGTGCAGATTCCCCAGATCACTAATGCACTTCAGGCAAAAAAGGCAATTGAATTAGCCAGGTTTTATCCCAAGGGAGAACGGGGGGTATGCAGGTTTGTGAGGGCAGCGCATTATTCGGCAATGCCCAGAGAAGAATATTTTGAAAGCTCCAATGAAATCCTTGTTACCCTTCAGATTGAGGGCGTAGAAGCGATTCATAATCTGGAGGAGATCATGGAAGTGGAAGGGATTGATATTATTTTTATTGGTCCTTATGACCTTTCACAGTCCCTGGGAGTTCCGGGGCAGATTGACCACCCGAAAGTTTTGGAGTATATGAATGCCATTGTCGATATGGGAATGCGCAGGAATATTCAGATCGGAACATTTGTGGATACGAGACAGGGTATGAATAAATGGATCGCCCAGGGTGTACGGTATGTCTCGTATTCTGTGGATGTGGGCATTTTTATGGATGCCTGCAAAGAACTGGTGGGAGATTTTGAAGCAGCGAAGAACTGATCAGACAAAAAAATACCTTTTTGTTTTAAGAAATTCAGATGATATCTTAAAACAAAGAGGTATTTTGCGATATTATTTATAAATGCAAAATCATTTCAGAAGTGTAATTTATTTTCGAAATGTAAATTCCTTTATATCCATTAAGCGCCTGTCTAAATCATTTCCATGGAAGGTAAGGTACAGGGTTCTCACGCCGGTTACCGGGAGGAGTTCACAGGTAAAAGACTGCCAGACGTTCCATCCGCCGGTTGGCGGTACCAGGCAGGAACCGATGACCTCGTCATCTGCCCATATTTCAACGATTCCACCGTTTATGCGGGCAGCGGCGGTGACTGTAAATGACCGGGGAGCTTCAAAGGAAAAATAGCGGTAAGCAGCCCAGGAATTACTGCAGATATGGGAAAGGATTTCACCGCCGCCGTTTTCGTCGGGGCAAAGGAAGGGTCCGTTTCGCAGCTGGCAGGCAAGGGAAGCCGCATATGTTCCGTCAGCTTTCAGGGGTTCAGAAGCACCCTGGGAAGTCATAGGAACCTCCGGAATACCGCCGTTTTCATCAAAATAAATTTTCTCGATACACATTCTGCGGTTGAATTTGGAATTCTGGGAGGAGCGGTGGTAGAACACATACCATTGATCTTTGTATTCAGCAATACATCCATGATTGTTCCAGGTCTGGGGATCGCAGTAAATATTGTCGATGATCACGCCTCCTTTTTGAAAAGGACCTAAAGGGGAGCGGGAAACGGCATAAGACATGCAGGTTGCCCTGCCTCTGGCAGTGTCAGTGTACACCAGGTAGTAAAGCCCGTTCCGTTTGCGCATGGAGGCACCTTCGTGAAATCCATGGCGCTTTTCATCAATCAGACAGGAATTTAAGGAAGACAGATCCAACGACTTCATATCGGGCATCAGTTTTGCGCCGGACAGCTGGAACTGCCCCCAATAATAGTAAGCCTGGCCATCGTCATCGATAAATACGGAAGGATCAATGCCGGAACCGTCTGCATAAGGAATCGGAACGGGATCAGTGAAATATCCACAGGGAGTATCGGAAACAGCCACGCCTTCATAGGAATTGGTCATACAGAAATAGAGATAGTACTTCCCGTCTTTGCAGATACAGTCCGGGGCATACATCAGGGAGCCATCCTTTGCCCAGGGGATATCACTGCTTTGCAGACAGATGCCATGGTCTGTCCAGTGGATGAGATCATCCGTTGAAAAAACATGCAGCACATCGCTGCAGTATGTGGTTTCGCCGCTGATATCATAAGAACCATAGAGGTACATGCGGCCGTCGGGCATAAGGCGGGCTTCCCCGTCAGGTACAAAATGTGTTAAAGGCAGTATCGGATTCATAAAATCAGTTCCTTTCTTATGTACTTGCTACTCGAGTAGCAAAAAATAGTAACTTCACAATAACATATAGAATCGACTGCTGTCAATGATCTGTTTTTCTTTTATATGAACCCAGGACCCTGAAAAAATAAAAAATATACTCGGGTAAATTATTTGCTAAATAACTATTGACAATAACACGTATCTCTGGTAAGATCTACTTATACAAAAAGATCAAATTCGATAATATTTTACACAGAATTTGAAAATAACAATACATAATATACAAAAAATACCAACGGGGAATGATTTTATCATTCCATTTATTTAAAAAAATAATTTACCCGAGTAAATAGGAGATGAGTGTATGAAAGCAACCAGATCAGATGTGGCAAAGCTGGCAGGAGTTTCGACAGCTACGGTATCAAATGCTTTAAGTAATCCGGAAAAGGTAAAAGATGAAACCGTGAAGAAAGTACTGGAAGCGGTGAAAGTCCTGGATTACAGGCCGGACATGATAGCGAGAAGCATGTCTACAAAAAAGACCATGCAAATTGGAATTGTATTAGAGAATATTTCGAATCCATTTTTTGGAGACATCGTCAGAGGATTTGAAAGTGCGGCAAATGAAAAAAATTACTTCGTAAATATCTGTACCGGTTTTAATAAACTGGATGAATATTTTGACAACTTTATTACCAGGAGGCTGGATGGAGTATTTGTAACAGCCATTCCTTATAAGTTCAATATGGATAAGCTATACCATTTGGTTGACAATGGGATTAAGGTATTGGTCAGCGGCAATGTTGGAGCAGATTTCAGGAAAGTTTCTTCTATAGAAAATGACCACATGGCTGCCATGCATGAAGCTATGGAATATCTATACAGCCTGGGACACCGGGACATTGCTTACTTAAGCGGACTTGGAAGGAATCTTCCCTATGATTTGAGAAGTATCGGTTACCGGCAGATGGTGGAACGCTTAGGACTGCCCTGCGGGGAAGACTTATTGTTTGACGGAAAGTACCCTTATTCCACGGATATGACAGACGGTTATTATTACGCTAACGAATTAATGAAATCCGGCAGAAAGTTTACGGCTGTGATTTGTGTCAATGATCTGATGTCTCTGGGAGCTATAAAAGCATTTAAGGAAAAGGGGTACCGGGTGCCGGAGGATGTGTCAGTTATGGGATTTGACGGGATTACATATGGAGAATACTGGGAGCCGTCTTTAACGACCATGAATCTGGATAAAGTGAAATTCGGTGAAAAAGCTTTTGAATTACTGTATTCCAATATATCAAAAGGAAATACAGGATATTTTGAAAATAAGCTGAGCCTGATTAAGAGAATGTCAACTGCAAAATGCAGATGATATATAATGCGTGCGTAAGATCAGTGAAAGGAGGTAAAAAAACTGTTTCCCGCATATAGGAACCGGTGGAACGATAGCCTAAAGGAAAACAGTGGATAAATTATAACATAGATACGATAAACACGCAACGTATTCAGTATAAAAATTTAACAATTTAAAATCAACAATTAAAAATCAACAATCAAAGGAGCGAAGTCATATGAAAAAGAGAAATAAAATGGTAGCATGCCTTTTGGCAGCAACAATGATTTTGTCAAGCTTTTTAACCGGATGCAGCGCAAACGGAGGAGCTGGGGAAACACAGAAAGGAACATCCAAAGAGTCCGCAGCGGACAGCGAAGCAGCAGCTTCTGATAAAAAGGATACGGAAAATGGCAGCGAGGGTACAACAGCTGGAAGTACATCCGATGCTGGCTGGGACACCTCAAAAGAAGATACCATAACCTTAGCGGTAATTAATAATTTCTATACTGCCGGCGAGAAAAAGCTTGCAGAAGAATACATGAAGCTTCATCCGGAAACGAAAGTAGTTGTGGATGTTATATCTGACAATGATTCATACATAACCAAAATGATGACAGCGATGAGCGATGACAGAGAAAATGCACCGGATATCGTCCATGGTAATTTCCTGGCTGCTGCAGTTGCAAATAATAGTGCTGATATTGCAGTGGACAAGGGATACCTGATCGATATGACAGATATGCTGGACGAGGTAAACCCATACAATGATGGCAAAAAAGTGAGAGAAGCCTTTGATGAAGATGACTTTTTGATTTCCATTAATTCATCCGGCGGCAGACATTTGACATATCTTCCGTTTGATAAAATTGGAGTTGCTTTTTACTATAATAAAACAATTTTTGACAAACTGGGATTATCCGTGCCCACAAGCTATGAGAATCTGATTGAAATCTGTGAGAAATTAAAAGAAGCAGGATATGATGTTCCGATTACAGCAGGAAATGAAAGCGGATGGCTGATCAATTCAATGGCTGATGCATATTACCGCACGACAGAAGATGAGTTTTTGGTTCAGCCCGGAGATGCAATCTGGGATGAAAATCTTATGAAAGCGAATAAAGATTTCAAATTTGATGAAAATAATCTGGACTGTGATGCTAACGTAGTAGGCAGTGCAGAAAGACAGGCAAAATATGCAACCGAAAACGGCATCAATACAGAGGGCAATAAGAAAGTCTGGAGTGAATTCCAGAAACTGGCTCAATTTTTCCCGACAAACTGGATTGCAGCAGACGGTTCTCAGATCATTACCGACTTTGAATCACAGGTTTCCCCGATTTTATTCAACGGAAGCTGGAATGCAGGATTGATTTTAAATGACGTAAACCAGCTGCCGGAAGATATGCAGTTTGGATGGGCAACTTTCCAGCTGCCGTCCTTTGACAAAGCTCCCGAGGGCTTCAGCCAGACTATCCGAGGCCTTTACAGCCTTGGTAATGCCATCAGTATCGTTCCAAACAAAGACGATGATCATATGGCACGTGTAAAAGATTTCTACAAATACTGGTATTCACCGGATCAGGCAAAGCTATGCTTTGAAGAGACGCTTGCAAATGGTAATTACGTTCAGGGACCATGCGTTGTAAAGGGCGTGGAATTAAGTCCGGAATTAACATCTAAATTAGAAGGCTTTATTGCTACCGGTGTTGGACGCGGTGCACAGTGGGTAACCGGACAGGATATGGTTACACAGGCTGACAAGCCAAAATACAATGATTTAATTCTTCAGTTCTCAGAAGGAAGTATAGATGTAGACAGCTTCCTGGAACAGATGGATCCAATTTACCGGAATTATTACAAAGATGTAGTGGACAGAGCCGGATATGACTTAGATCCTGCAACAGCAGATACTGCAAAATAAAGGAAATCAGAAAAGGGTGATGGTAAGGAATTGCCTTCACCCTTTTCAAATTGCATTTTGCAGGCACAGCATACTGCAATACTGCAAATAAAAGTGGTGTGAAAGCGTATTTTCGTCACACTGCTCAATCAGAAACGAGGAGGACCATATGAATAAATCTCTGAAAATGAAATTATTGCCATATTTCTTTATTGCACCAACCTTTTTATTGCTGGCGGTATTTTCTTACTTTTCTATTGGTAATGCATTTTATACGTCATTTACAGATTCAACATTCGGAATATCATCTAAAATGGTGGGATTTGAAAATTATATTGCAGCATTTAAAGATGAAATGTTTTTAACATCCTTTAAAAACCAGGCAATTATTACCGTTGCAGCCGTTTTCTGCAGTGTCTTTTTCCCGCTGCTGGCGGCAGAATTATTATTTTTTATTAAAAGATCTAAAGTAGCAAATATTATTAAGACAGCATTTGTAGTTCCCATGTTAGTTCCATCGATTGTAACAATTTTAATTTGGAAATACCTCTATAATCCGAATTTTGGTTTTAACTCCATTTTAAAAGCCATCGGTTTGAACAATCTTACCCATAACTGGCTCAATGATAAATCCACGGCGCTCTTATGTATCATTCTCGTGGGCTTTCCATTTGTATCCGGCATGTACTTTTTGATTTTCCATTCCGGGCTGAATATGATTGGTGAGGAACTGTATGAAGCAGCCATCGTAGACGGGGCAACACAGTTTCACGTGGTTAAAGATATTCATCTTCCCAATGTAAAACCATATATGAAAATTGTGGTAACTCTCTCTTTAATCGGAAGTCTCTCCGGCTTTGGACTGGTTGCGGCTACTACGGGAGGCGGCCCCGGTTATGCAACGATGATACCGGCGATGCAGATGTATAAGATTGCCTTTGGGGATGGAAAGTTTGGATATGCTTCTGCATTAGGAGTAATTTTGTTTATCGTCATTATTATTTTAACGCTGCTCACCAGAAGATTCTTGAAGGAGGAAGATTAGTATGCACAGTAAAAGAAAAATCGGAGTCGGGTACGTGATCAGCAGACTGCTTATTATTGCGCTGCTGATTATAACATTCTTTCCCTTCGTTATGCTTATAAATATGTCACTGAAACCCAATGTAATGATTGCAAATGATTTTCTGGGGCTTCCAAGAGAAATATACTGGGTTAACTTTGTCAAGGCTTTTAAATTTGTTTTCCGGCCTATTTTAAATTCCCTTTATGTATGTGGAATTTCTCTGGTATTAATTATCATAATCGTGGCGATGTCAGGTTATGCATTTGGAAGGATGAAGTTCAAAGGGAAAAATATTTTATTTTCACTTTTGATGGCGGTTATGATGGTTCCTTATACACTGCTGATTATTCCTAACTACAATATTATTAAAAATCTTCACATTTTAAATACTTACTGGGGATTAATCATCCCTTATGTGGCAGGACAGCAGGTCTTTGGTATCATCCTGGCTGAGGCATTTTTCAAGGGACTTCCCAATGATATTTTTGAAGCTGCAAAGATAGACGGTGCCAGTGAAATTTATGCATTTGCCAAGGTTGCAGTGCCACTGTCCAAACCAATTCTGATTACCGTTGGAATTACATCAGTTGTAGCGATGTACAATGATTATATCTGGCCCACTATTGCCATGACCGGCGGAGATGAAGTGAAGACTTTCTGTCAGATCGTATTTAATAATGCGGCAGGTAAGGGAACAAACGATATGGGATTAATCGCAGCAGCATTTATTATAGGAACAATTCCGCTATTAATCGCAACATCCAGCTGCCTGAAATATTATATTCAGGGTATGATGGGTGGAGCTGTCAAAGGCTGATTCCTATGGATAATGCTGACAGAAAAAAGGGAATGTTTGCCCAGGTCCGCACCTTTAATGGAAATCAGAAGAAGTTCATGGTATCCCAGATTGTGGGGTCTGTCTATAACAGTATCGTGTCAGGAGTTCTTATGACCGGATTCCTGCTCTATACAGGGGTACCCGCCGCAGGGGTTGGCGTAATTTTATCCATTCCCCTGCTGGCAAATGTACTCCAGGTGCCTTTTGGGAAGATATGGGATTTTTTCCGCAATTCCAAGCAGGCAATTAACCGGATGGTTCTGCTTGCCAGATTACTAATCTTATCCATTGTATTTATTCCACTGCTGGTATCTGAGGGTTCTCAAACGCTGATGGGTATCCGGGTGGAGTTTCGAATTGCAGCAGTATCAGTGATTTTGTTTTTTGCATATATTTTTGCATCCAGTTCCGGGATACGTTTAAACTACTGGATGGTAAATTCCATCCAGCCTGATATACAGGGTACATTTTTTGCATTCCGGGATCGAATTGTAGTGGGTTTGACGACCCTTATTTCTTTCGGGGCAAGCACCTGTATTGACGGGCTGCAGCGAAAATCCAATGAATATATTGGTTTTGCAATTATCTTTTTTATAGCGGCAGTGATCGCAGTGATTGATTATATTGTAATCAGGAAGATTCATTATGAAGAACAGCTGGATGGGCAGTCTCAGATATCCCTGAAGCAGTGCATCCGGATTTTCCATGAGGATAAAAGGTTTTTGCATTTTCTGATTTATATGTTCTTACTTAGCTTTTCCATGAATATGGCGAATCCTTATTATAACGCCTATATGCTGGAAGAACTGCATTTGAATTATACAAATATTATTATGCTGACAACTCTTCAGGTAGGAGTTCAGATCGCAGTATCCTCCGGCTGGGGAAGGATCGCACAGCATATTCCGTGGAAGAATATACTGACTATTGTCACCCTGGTTCTGGGGATACAGTTTTTATTCTGGCCATTGGTAACGCCGGGGTCTATTGGACTGATTCTGGTGATATTTATTACCAGCGGATTAATTGCCACGGGACTTGCAACGGCACAGTTTATGCTTCCTTATCACTATGTCAGGCCTCACAATGCAATTAAATATCTCAGCATTAATACGGCGCTCAGCGCATGCGGAGGATTTCTGGGGAGTCTGACAGGGTCAAAAATAATATCGGCATTTAAAAATACAGACTTAAAAATTGGTACGGTTTCCATTGGATCTATGCAGATGAATATGATTATTTCCGGTTTGCTGATTCTGGGGACGGTATGCTATGCAAGATTAAAAATGAGGGATGAATCGTGAGATGGAAAACTGCAGACGGCAGGAATATTTAAAGAAAGTAACGTTTATGGTTTTGGATTCTGCGGGATTCATGTGGCTAAGGCTGGGAAAAAATAAGCAATAGAAAGGAAGCCACTATGTAATTTTTTCAGCCTGTTAATGTGTGGCAGTATTACAGGCATGCCTGTAATAGGAATAGGTATAAATATGATCGAAAATAAAGGACAGAATAACAACATTTTCCGTATACTGGACGACAGTATTCTGGAGGATTGTGAAGAAGATAACAGAAAAAGAGTATATATGACGCCCCGGAAAATACTGTGGGAGTCCCAAGGAGATAATTGCCCGGTAAAAAACAGTTCGGCTTTGCTGGAGAACCGTTCCCCCCAGATTTCACTGGTTCCGGCAAATCCGTGTATCTTAAAAAATAAGGGGGAAATTGCCGGTATCCTATTGGACTTTGGCGTTGAAATTCATGGCGGCATTTCCCTGCTGGTATGGAAAGCAAGCCTGCCCCAGGGAATGCGGGTGAGGGTTCGTTTCGGGGAATCCGCCATGGAGGCCATGAGTGAAATCGGGGGCGAGACCAATGCCACCAACGATCATGCAAACCGGGATATGATCGTTGAAGTGCGGGATATGAGCATGAATCGGATTGGAGAAACCGGATTCCGGTTTGTAAGGATTGATTTACTGGACGAAGGAGAACTGGAAATTAAGACAGTGAAGTCCATTTTGATCTATAAAGATATTCCATACAAGGGTAGCTTTACCTGCAGTGATCCCATGCTGAACCGCATTTGGGATACCGGGGCATATACCGTACATCTGAATATGCAGAATTACATATGGGATGGAATTAAAAGGGACCGCCTGGTCTGGGTGGGTGATATGCATCCTGAAGTTACCACTATACAATCTGTATTCGGATATGATGAGAGCGTACCCAGAAGCCTGGACTTTGTCCGGGAGGAAACGCCCCTGCCGGGCTGGATGAATGGATTTCCGGCATATTCTATGTGGTGGATAATCATACAGCATGACTGGTTTATACACACCGGTGACCTGGCATACCTGAAAACCCAGAGGGAGTATCTGAAGGGACTTTACAGACAGCTGTCAAAAGGCATTGATGAAAATGGCAAAGATAATACACCGGAAGTACGGTTTGTTGACTGGCCGTCTTTCCAGAACCAGCCCGTTGTAGATGCGGGGCTGCAGGCGCTGCATGCCATGGCAACACAGAAATTGCAGGAAATCTTCACGGTTCTGGAAGAAGAAGAGCTTGTCCGCCAGTGTGAAGAGGACTTGAAGAAACTGGCGTCATTTGATGCGGATTATAAGGATGCAAAACAGGCAGCGGCACTTTTGGTTATGGCGGGACTGAAAGATCCGGTGACGGTAAATGATCAGCTGTTGAAGGTTGGCGGAGCAAAAGGAATGTCTACTTTTATGGGCTATTATATTCTCACAGCCCGCGCAATGGCTGGAGATATAAAAGGGTGTCTGGAATGTATCCGCGAATACTGGGGCGGTATGTTATCCCTGGGTGCGACTACCTTCTGGGAGGATTTTAATGTAGACTGGCTGGAGAATGCTGCGCCTATTGATCAGATTACAGAAGCTGGAGAAGAAGTTAACGTACACGGCACATACGGGGGACACTGCTATGTGGGCTACCGCCACAGTCTCTGCCATGGATGGGCATCGGGAGTAACGCCCTGGCTGATGGAAAATGTTCTGGGCATCCAGATTCTGGAGCCGGGCTGTAAAAAGGCAGCAGTAAAACCGGACCTGGGGGATCTGAGCTGGGCAAGCGGCAAATATCCCACTCCATATGGAGAAATCCAGGTGACCTGTATAAAACGTCCGGATGGATCAATAGATGTTCAGGTGGAGGCACCGGAAGAAATTGAGATCGTTCAATAAAGGAGAAAGGCAGTATTGTTGCAGAGCAATATAAGAGGTATCAATATGATAACACAGAAGCTGAGTGAAAACTGGTTTTTGCAGATCACGGACCGGCAGGAGCTAATTCCTGCCGCCGTACCCGGGTCTGTGTACAATGACCTGCTGGCTGCGGGTCAGATGGAAGATCCATTTTGGCGCGATAATGAAATGCAGGCGCTGAAAATCATGGAAAATGACTTTATATACAGCTGTGAATTTGCAGTTACAGACGATATCCTGGAAGCAGATGCAAATATGCTGCATTTTGACGGGATCGATACTATTGCGGACATCATGCTGAATGGCAGCCATCTGGGAAATGCCCGGAATATGCATCGGATCTGGGAATATGATGTAACCGGAATGTTAAAAAAAGAAGGGAATCTGCTCACTGTACATATCTATTCCCCAACAAAATTTATTAAAAAGTGTATGGAGGAAGTGGTTACTTTAGGTACGCCGGATTGTATGGAAGGCTTTCCGCAGATTCGAAAAGCCCATTGTATGTTTGGATGGGACTGGGGTCCAAGACTTCCGGATGCGGGTATCTGGAGAGATGTAACCATAACCGGGATATCCTGTGGGAAAATTGACAGTGTCTATATCACCCAGGTGCCGGAAAATGAAGCTGTGAGACTAAGCTTGGATGTGGAGCTGGCTAAACTGCCGGATCAAAAGGATACGGAATTTACCTATGAGGTGCAGATTACAGATCCAAATGGGAAAATGACCTCATATTCCCAATCACCCAAAGAAATGTTAATAGAAGACCCCCTGCTCTGGTGGCCAAACGGCTTTGGCAGACAGCCGCTGTATACCGTGGAAGTGATTTTATCAGCAGACGGCTGTATCGTGGATTCCTGGAAGCGCAGAATCGGTCTGCGTACTATGGGCATTCAGCAAAAAAAGGATGAGTTCGGGGAAAGCTTTGCCCACGAAGTGAATGGCATCGCGATCTTCGCAATGGGTGCGGACTACATTCCGGAAGATAATATTTTTCCCAGAATAACGAAGGAGCGGACCCGGACATTACTGGAACAGTGTGCAGCTGCCAATTTTAACTGTATCCGTGTCTGGGGCGGCGGTTATTATCCGGACGATTATTTTTTTGATATCTGTGATGAATTAGGATTGATTGTCTGGATGGATTTTATGTATGCATGTGCGGTGTACGAGCTGACAGATGATTTTGATGAAAATATCCGGGCGGAAATCGAAGAGAATGTAAAGCGTATCCGTCATCATGCGTCTCTTGGACTCTGGTGCGGTAATAATGAAATGGAAATGTTCGTAGATGCAGGTGACTGTGTAAATACGCCCAAACAGAAGGGAGATTATATTAAAATGTATGAATATATTTTCCCTCAGATAATGAAGCGGTGTGATCCAAATACATTCTACTGGCCGGCAAGCCCCTCATCGGGAGGAAGCTTTGATTTCCCCAACGACCCGGACAGAGGTGATGTACATTACTGGGATGTCTGGCACGGAGGCAAGCCATTTTCCGAGTTTCGCAAGTTCTACTTCCGCTATGCCAGTGAATTTGGATTCCAATCCTTCCCCTGTGCCAAAACGGTTGAGAGCTTTACCCAGCCTGAGGACCGCAATATCTTCTCCTACGTAATGGAAAAGCATCAGAGAAATAATTCGGCAAATGGGAAAATCATGAATTATCTGTCCCAGACTTTTTTGTATCCGAAAGAGTTTCCGGTTCTGCTTTACGCTTCCCAGCTGCTGCAGGCAGAGGCAATCCGTTATGGGGTAGAGCATTTCAGAAGAAACAGAGGCAGATGCATGGGTGCTGTCTACTGGCAGTTAAATGACTGCTGGCCGGTAGCATCCTGGTCATCCATTGACTATTTCGGACGATGGAAAGCGCTTCACTACGCGGCGAAAAGATTTTTTGCACCGGTTCTGCTGTCCTGTCAGGAAGAGGGATTTTTAACACAGAGTGCAAATATAAACGAAGAGCCAAAAGAATATGAGAAGAGTATCCGGTTCAATGTCTCAAATGAAACCCTTAGGGAGAGAGTACTGACCGTTGCTTGGTCTGTGCGAGATGCCCTGGCAAATGTGCGCAGGGAAGAAACCATAGAGCTTAAAGTTGGTGAGCTGGACAGTGTTTGGTGCGAGAAGATTTTATTGCCGGATATCAATATTTATGATGAATATGTCAGCTATGAACTTTTGGAAGATGGAAAAAGCGTGTCTTCCTCCAGTGTTATTTTTTCGGTGCCCAAGTATTTTCATTACGAAGATCCAAAGCTTTCCTGCCGGGTGCAAGGTGATGAAATTATCGTGACGGCGTCAGCCTATGCGAAAAGTGTAGAGATCCGAAATAAAGAAGAAGATTTGATATTATCGGATAATTACTTTGATATGGATGCGGGGACGAAAAAAGTCAGGATTATCAGCGGCGTGCCCGAGGAACTGCAGCTGAGAAGCGTCTATGATATCAGGTGATTCACAATTCTGACTGAGATGAGTAATATACATGCTCTGCCAGCGGATCCAGTCGGTGCAGTTAGCTGTGCCGACTGGATCTGGAATTCCTGCTGTGAGACGGACCATACAATGCCTCCGAAAAACTGGAATAATGTATTAGTTTGAACTGTCAGGTTATGGGTTCGAATATAACTGTAATGATGAGCTTTTGGCGCAACTGTCAGATTATGATTCCGGTTTAAACTGACAGGTGAAGGAATCAAAATGACCGATTCCGCACTCGGTGAACATCCCAAGGTAGGTACCCACGAAGGTTAATGAATAAGTTCCTTCTGAGCAGAGTCCGGCTGTCATTCCCTTACCAAGTGTTGTGCAGGCAGCTCCGTCTGTACCATATAGAAATGTATAAAAGTTCCGGTCTGCGACGATTTTCAGATGCATCTGCTTGAATTCTTTTTCTATGGGCTGAGACGTAATTACTTCCAGATCATGCACCTGCCTGCGCAGGCATACCTGATATCCGGTGTCTGATTTCTCCAGGTAGAGGTCATAGTGATAGGAATCATTGTAATAGGCAGTGATACCGGTTTTTTGCCCCGGTGTGAAGTGATTTAAGACTACACACTCTGCCTCGGAACAGAATTCTTTCTGCCGGATTCCGAGAAATGACGGGCTTTTTGTACGGGTAGACAGGGATACCCCGGTAGGATCCCTCATTTCCAGATATTGGCCGTCTGTATGGATCTGATAATCAGAACGGTTTGGATTTTTGATGAAATTGTACTGCAGGTTTATCACATTATCCCGGAAAGAATCTGTAAAAGAAGTTATTTCCGGAAGCTGCGGGGATGTGATGGGTCCGTCCATGGTGTAATCAATGGTTCCGTTCTTACCAATTACGGGCCAGCCTTCTTCATCCCAGTAAAGGGGTGTGAGGAAAGTTTCGCGGCCCAGATTATGCAGGGAAGGACCTAACTGGCGGATTCCAAGACAAACCATCCACCAGTTGCCGGCTGGATCGGTTACCATATGTCCGTGTCCGACACACTGAATGGAGGAATCGGAATCTTTATGGGAGAGTACGGGATTGCGGGGACAGCTTTCATAAGGTCCGTAAATGTCCTTGCTGCGCAGGATCGTGACCATGTGCCCATAGCAGGTTCCTCCCTCAGCCATAAGCAGATAGTACCAGCCGTCTTTCCTGAAAATATGAGGGCCTTCCGGTGCAATACCGCCGTTTCCTCTGGAAATTAAACGGCTGTCTGTCAGCATTTCCCCTGTCCGGATATCAATTTCGCAGAGATAGATACCATGGGTTTCTCCGATCAGTGCAGAGGTGGAGAAGTAAACGTGTCCGTCTTCGAAGAAAAGAGAAGGATCGATGCCGCCCTGCTTTACAAACACAGGATCCGACCAGGGGCCTGTCATCTCTCTGGCGGTTACGATAAAATTTCCTCCATTGGAGACATTGGTGACAGTCAGATAGAAAATCCCGTCTTCAAAGCACAGGGAGGGGGCATAGATTCCGCCGCTGGCATTGTCTGGGATAGGGACATATGAGGTTCGGTGCAGCAAATCCACCTGGGAGTCCCGGTCCAGACAGTAACTGATTAACTGCCAGTTTACCAGATCTCTGCTGTGATAGACTGGAATTGCAGGGAAATATTCAAAGGACGATGTGACCAGATAGTAGTCATCTTCCACGCGGCAGATGCTGGGGTCTGGGTTGAATCCTTTTAAAATAGGGTTTTGATAATTCATAGGATTTATCCTTTCTTTTTACTGTTATACGTGTAGCGATTTAAAAAAACATAGCATATCCATGAGAGAATGTCAATATAAAATCAGTATGTTTCTTGATTTAAGTTTACTTGACGCTTGCTTAGCTCTCTCTTATAATAAGGTTATAGCGACACGTATAGCTGAAAATCAGTGATGGATTCCGTCACATAAGTAAAGGATAAAAACAATGAAAGTAACCAGATCAGATGTAGCAAGAGCAGCGGGGGTAGCTCCGGCAACCGTATCATATGTATTGAATAATTCCAGGCAGATTTCCGAAAAGACCAGGCAGAAAGTAATGGATGCTGTGGAAGCATTAAATTACCAGCCGGATCTGATTGCCAGGGGGCTGGTGACCAATCAGACTATGCAGTTAGCCCTGATTCTAAGCGATATCGGCAATCCCTTTTATGGAGAAATAGCAAGGGCGTTTGAACAGAGTGCTTTAGAAAAAGGGTACTTTGTAAGCATTTGTTCTGGGGAAGGGAACCAGGATCATTATCTGGAGAATCTGGTACGCCGCCACGTAGATGGAGCCGTAATATTTGCCAATCCCACCCATTATCAGATGGAGAATGTGAAGAAGCTGGTTGACAATGACATTAAGGTTGTAATCAGCGGAAACCAGGTGCCGGATCAGATTGCATCCATTGAGAATGATTATGTATCCGGAATGGAACAGGCGCTTACACATCTGACAGAATCCGGACACCGCAGAATTGCTTACTTCAGCTGCTTCGGAAATCAGGTACAATACGACACCAGAATCGACGGATTTAAAAGGGCTGCAAGTAAACTGGGACTACATCAATCCGATATACTGCTAGTGGAAGGAAAACCGCCATACCATTCCGATTTGGAAACCGGTAAGGAAATGGCACAGGAAATTATACGGCAGGGAATGCCGGTGACAGCGGCTGTCTGTACAAATGATCTGATGGCTTTGGGTGCCATCCAGGAATTTCACCAGAGTGGTATCAAAGTGCCGGAGGATATATCTGTGATCGGCTGTGATGACATCATGCTTGCTTCCGCCATGATTCCACCGTTAACAACCATCGGAATTGATAAAGAAAAGCTGGGCAGAGATGCTTTTGCATTGTTATACCGCCAGATAAAAACCGGAGAAATCAAACATGAAAAAGTGACTGTAGAGCTAAAGGTACGCAGTACTACAACAAAGCCGGGAGTCAGATAGACTGCCTGGCAGTACCGGATAGAAGCGTATGATTTTAGCGGGTATTTTATTATTTTAAAGAGTATTGCAAGGGCATTGAGTATTGAAAATGTATTGCATGAGTATTGTATGGGAATTTTTAAATAAAATCGCTACACGAGTAGTAAAACCTGTAATGTAAAGAGGAGAACGCATATGACAATGGAAGAAAAACAGAAATTATTTTCAGACCCACCTGCAGAGTACCGGGGGAAGCCCTTTTGGGCGTGGAACGGAAAGCTTGAGGAACAAGAGCTTTTACGCCAGATTGATATAATGAAGGAAATGGGATTTGGTGGTTATTTTATGCATTCCAGAACCGGATTGGAGACTGAATATCTGGGGAAAGAGTGGTTTGAACTTACCAATACATGTGCCGGTTATGGAGAAAAACAGGGAATGGAATCCTGGCTTTATGATGAGGACCGCTGGCCCTCAGGAAGTGCGGGAGGAATGGTAACAGAAGACGAGGCGTATCGTGCCATGTTCCTGGAAATGGAGCTGGTGCCACCCGGCGTAAATATGCTACTACAGAAGCAGACGGGCAGCAAGTCCCAGGATAACTCCGCTGACAGGTTGAATACCATAATTCGCTTCGCCTGCAGAATAACGGATTCGGGGTACAGAGAAGAAAGAATACTGAAGGAAAATGAACTGCCTTTAGCGGGAGAAACAGAGGTTATTTTTCGAACCAGGTATTCAGAATGTAAGGATGTGTATAATGGTTTTACCTATCTGAACACAATGGACCAGGCAAGCGTAGAACGTTACCTGGATGTGACCCACAACGCATATGCCAGGTTCTGTGAAGGAAATCTGGGATCATCTATTACCGGGATTTTCACGGATGAGCCGCACAGAGGAGCTTTATTTTCTACCTTTTCCGAAGGAAGGGAAAATGCAGTTCCCTATACGCCGGGGCTGTTTGAAGAATTTCAAAAAAGATTTGGGTATGATTTAAAAGAACATCTCTTAGAACTGTTTTTGATCAGGGAGGATAACCGGATACGAAAGGTTGCCAGAGACTATATTGAGCTTTGCCAGGAACTGTTCCTGGAGAATTTTACAATACCGATGCAGCGCTGGTGTCAGGAACATCAGCTGAAATTCACCGGACATGTGCTTCATGAGGATTCTCTGACCACACAGACCGTTATGCAGGGTTCCCTGATGCGCTTTTATGAATATATGGATTATCCCGGAGTCGATGTGCTTACGGAAGAAAATGAATGCTGGTGGATCGTAAAACAGGTGGTATCGGTGGCGCGCCAGCTGGATAAAAAATGGATTCTGTCAGAATTATACGGCTGTACTGGCTGGCAGATGAACTTTGAGGCTTATAAAAATGTTGGGGACTGGCAGGCATTATTTGGCATCAATCTAAGATGTCCCCATTTATCGTGGTATACCATGAAAGGTGAGGCGAAGAGAGATTTCCCCGCAAGTATCTTCCATCAGTCAGCATGGTATGGGGAGTATCATTATCTGGAAGATTATTATTCCAGAATCCATACTTTTTTATCAGAAGGAGAGCCGGATCAGGAGCTCCTGGTATTAAATCCCATTGAGAGCGTATGGGCAAGGGCGTACTCCGGGGCTTTTTCCGGTCTGGAAGCCAGAGATTCGGGAATATTGAAATTAGAAGAGCAATACCGTCAGGTATTTCAAACTTTAGTGAAGAACAGAATAGACTTTGATTATGGGGAAGAAGATCTCTTATCCCGTCACGGCAGAGTAGAAAATGGCAGGCTTTTCATAGGAAAATGTGCTTACAAAAAAGTACTGGCGGCGGGCATGGAAGTGATCCGTTCATCCACCCTGGAGCTGTTAGAAGAATTTGCAAAGCAGGGAGGAACGGTTATTTTTGCAGGCGGCATACCGGAATATGAGGACACAGTACTTTCCGACAGAAGCAAAAAGCTTGCGTCAGCAGCCATTTCCATACCATTTCGGGTTGAAGATATTGCAGAGGCATGCAGAAGCGGCAATGAAATCGGCATACAGGGCGAAGGGGAAGAATATATCTTTGCCCAGGTTCGGCTGGATGGCGGAACTAAGTACGTAATGCTGCTCAATGTTAACCGGAAGGAAGGATACCGGGATCTGACCATCTGCCTGGGCGAGGGAGAATCGGCTGAATTATGGGATGCAAGAACGGGTCAGGTTTCAGTTCCGGAGCAATTCCTGGAAGAAGGTAGCCTTTTTGTAAAGACAGATATAGAAAAGGGCGGAGAAAAGCTGTATGTTGTAACGGCAAAGAAGAGAGATCTGGCGGAAGGAAAACAGAAGCATTTAAAATATAACCGGATTGTCTGCGATAATCATAAGTTTTCCTATCAATTGGGAGAAGCAAATATCTGTGTACTGGATAAGGTATCGATAGAGACAGAAACGGGTGAAGTGATCCCCTATATGGAGGTTCTGAAAGCCGATCAGAAATTGAGGGATTTCTATGGCATTCCCCACCGGGGAGGCGAGATGCTGCAGCCCTGGTATGAAAATAAATACGGCAGCTGCAGCGCAGCCCTTGGACGTATCAGACTCTGTTATAAATTTGAAGCTGAACAAATACCGGAAAGCCTGTCGGTTGCAGTGGAAGATCTGGAACATATATTGGAAATAAAAATTAACGGGCAGCCTGTTATAATTAAATCTAACGGAAAATGGCTGGATATCTGTTTTGACAAAATTAATATTCCCGGATCTTTGCTTCAGCCGGGGAAAAACGAATTGTGTCTGGACTATGATTATTACAGAACATGTGGCGTGGAGGCAGTATATCTGCTGGGAGAATTTGGTGTGAAAACAAATGCACAGGGAGCACTTGCAAAGCTGACATCATTGCCGGAAAGGCTTTCCATCGGCGATATCACATTCCAGGGACTGCCCTTTTACAGCGGACGGCTTTCTTATTTGATAGAAGAAATAGAAGGACTGGATAAAGAGTATGTTCACATTAAGATACCGGAATGGGAAGGTGCATGTCTGAAGTTCATCGGAGATGAGGTAAAGACCATTGCATTTGCTCCTTATGAGGCAGATATCCGCGGATTAAAAGAAATTCAGCTGTTTCTTACCAGAAGAAATACCTTTGGACCGCTTCATCAGCTGCCGGCAAAATCCATTGCCTACGGTCCCGATAATTTTCTGACCCGGGGAAAGGAATGGTCGGATGCCTATGTTCTTTATCCACAGGGAATTATGGGAGAACCGGAATTTTATCGGGTCTCTGAGGACGGAATGGAATAGAGGTTTTATGTAAAGGTTTGATTTAAATAGGAGATATAAATAGGTAATTCAAAAAGAAGATATAAATGTGTGATATAAATAGGTAATTTAAATACGTGGTATTAATACACAAGATATAAATATTTGGGCCGCGAAAAGACTTATAAGATATTAAATAATTAAATTAATTAGTCTAATGCGATTAAACAAAAAGAAAAAGGAGAAGTGATATGGGAGAAATATTTAAAGCAGCAAAACAGATATTTATTAAAGATATGGAGCAGAAAGCAAACACATATGCCTGCTTTTCAAAAACGTTTGAAGTCTCGGATATACAGGAGGAGATAATTCTTCTGATCAGTGCCCACGTTTTTTACCGGGCATATATAAATGGGACTTTCTTAAGTCATGGTCCTGCTCCGGCTCCATTTGGATATCTTAGAGCGGACAGGATCCAGATAAACAGCCTGGTAAAAATGGGGACAAACCGTCTGTCCATAGAGGTCATGGGATATGCGCCCAGGGAGAACAATTATGCTACGTTTGAGACCTCCTGCCTGTGTGCCGAATTATATCAGGGCAGTGAGATTGTAATTGCTACAGACAAAACGTGGGATTGTAATACTTTTAACCAGAAGTTTCTGGAGACGGAGACACTGTCCTTTGGGAGAAGAGTACCGCTGGAATGGTATAAACTGGATTGTAGCTATGGCAGCTGGAGAACAGATGGAATCCGCAATGGACTGGTCTGCGAAGAGTTAAACCGCCCATGTACCTTTTTAGAGCGGGGGGTATCTCTGCCTGAATTTAAAATAGATGATGCACCAGTTTTCACTATGGCGGTAAGCATGAAAAAAGGAATTGCTGACGGTCCGGCAACGGACTGGTGGGAATCGGAAACGTATTATGACAGCGTGGGCACGAAAGCTTTGTACAGACCCTCTGCAGAATGCGGCGCGTTAAAAAATACGGCATATGACGGGGCAATTCAAGTAGAAGATAACTTTGATAAGCAAGGTGCTGTCATCCTTAATAATTATACGGCGCCGGCGGGACTTGAATTTGCTTTTGAAGAGGCAGAAACCGGTTTTATTGGCATTCTATTCGAAAGCCCTGATCCGGTCCAGATTGATATTCTCTTTAACGATTATCTTACGGAAGAAGGCGGGGTTCCGGCAAAAGCGGATAGTGTCAACAGGGTAATAAGACTTCAGACAAAGGGAGGGGAATATGCGTTTGAAGCGTTTGAGGCACATTTTTTAAAGCATGTAAAGCTGATTGTAACCGGAGGAAATACCTTTACTCTGAAGAAGCTGTATCTGCGTTCATACCGCCATCCCGATCAGTACCGGGCAGATTTTCGCTGTGATGATGATTTGCTGAACCGCATTTACCAGTCAGGGAGACAGACCTTGCTGACAAATTCCCTTGGTTTTTTCCTGGATTCGCCGGAAAGGGAACGTGCCGGCTGGGCAGGAGACAGCTATTGGACCGGAAGAGCTGCACAAGTTTTGCTGTCAGATGTTAAGATCGAACGCGCAATGCTGGAAGATTTCCTGCTGGCAGAACCCACTAAAATGATGCCCTTTTCTTTCCCAAGCTGCTGCTGCGGGGGAGAATGTCAGGAAGAAGTCATGATGCCCACCTGGAATATGTTTGTTCTGCTGGAATTAACGGATTATTACCTCCGTACAAAAGATGATGAGCTTCGGGAAAGATACAAATCCCGTGTCTATGGATGGATGAATGCCATCACAGTGTATGAAAACGAAATGGGCTTATTGGAAGATCTGCCGGGCTCCTTGTTCCTGGACTGGTCCGCATCCAATCAGGAAGACTATAACCGGCCTATATCTACAGCGATCAATGCATTTTATGCGTTTTTACTGAAGCGCATTGGAGAATTGTATCAGGAAGACAGTTTTCAGGAGAAATCAGAACGGGTTTACCGGACCTTACGGGAGATGTACGAAAGCATAACAGCTGCCAAACATGAAGTATTCACCATGTTTCCATATATTTCGGATTCCCTTTTTACAGAAAACCATCAGCTTAAAGAGAAAAAATTTTACAGCGAAGCAGCCCAGTATTATTATTTCTGGAGCGGTTTGCTGGATGAAAAGCGTGCACCTGAGCTGGCAAAGAGTATTTTAACCCAGCTTGGTCCATCACCGTCAGAGTTTCGCGGCACCGCCCACTTATCCTTGGGAAATGCGGGAATCTTCTTCGGCTATATGCTGAGGCTTGAGGTTCTTAGTATGCTGGGTGAATTCCAGCAGCTGAAAAAAGATATCAAATATCTGGGAAATTATATGGTGTCCAGAGATCCTCATACTTTCTGGGAAACCTTAGGAGGGACAGACAGCAGAAATCATGGCTTTGGTGCCCACATTGCAGTCGTCCTGGTTAGGGATTTCCTGGGTATAGAAATACCGGACCGGATAGAGAGAAAGGTAAAAATAGCCCCCCATCCCTGCGGACTCAAATGGGCAAAGGGAGGTTATAAAACCGTTGACGGACCGGTACAGGTACAATGGTATCAGAACAAAACAGAGTTTCAGCTGATTGCAACAATTCCACAGGGCTACCAGGCAGAAATTACGCTGCCGAAAGAGCTGATGTATGCAGAAAAAGTAAGGGTAAATGGAGTTCTGCAGGAAATGGAACGGGTTGTGACGGTGGAAGGGAATGTGTCAATCTGTTTATAGCTTCAGAGCGTGTTTTAAACAGGCTCCAGAGCAAACACCTTTCCCTATTCCCTGCTTCGATATATCGTGGGAGTACAACCCATACATTTACGAAACACTTTTGAATAATAGTTGGAATCTGCAAATCCCACCTGGAATGCCGCCTCTGTAATGGAACAATCTAAATTCATCAAATGGGGAAGGCTTTTCTCGATACGGTATCGCAGTAAATAATCAAACAGGGATTCATGCATATGCTTTTTAAAGAGTCTGCAGCACTCGCTTTTACAAAGATGTATGGATCCCGCAATATCTTCCAGACTGATTTTGGCTGCGTAGTTTTCCTGTATAAAGGAAAGAATGGTTTTCAAGCGATCCAGATTCTTTTCGTTTATATAATTATCATCATTTAGTAAATCAGAATAATGCTCTAAAATGATAAGCCACAGCTGATGCAGGATAACCTGTATCTGCATTTCAAAAAAATCTTCTTTTTGGCGGCTGAGATGATGGATTTGGACAAGCGCATCAATTACATCATGATGCCATGCTTCCTGCAGGTCAAAGCAGATGGAAGAAAGCTTTGGGTTTTGAAGCAGCGGGGCTACGTACTTTGTGTGGAGCAGGCTTTTTTCATATCCGTAAATCAGCTTCGGGTCGAATGTGAGGGAGATATAATGGCAGTCTAGTCCATGGAGCATGTGACCGGTATGTAAAGTATTTGCGTTGCCAAACAGTGCCTGCCCGGATTTTAAGTGAAAGTCTGATTGATTAATCCGGTAAAGCATTTCGCCGGATACGACCAGGGTAAATTCTATTTCCGGATGCCAGTGCCACATAAATGACCCTGATTCATAACGGGATAAGATCTCGTCACTTACCAGAACCGGAAAAGGAAAATTTCCATGTTCTTTCATTTCTTTTTGATCTTGGTTAATCTGTATCTGCATAGGAAACCTCTGTTTTTTTCTTAATCTAATTTGTATTTTATGTCTGTCTTTTTATTACCATTATAATTTATTTACGAATATAGTCAATAGATCATTTTCTCAATATATTCCTTGTCTCGCCTATGATTTTCAAGGTTGTTTTTTTGCTTTCCTTTATACTGAAATCAGACAGTATCGCAGGCGGAACCTGCGGTGTGCAGGAGGAGGTATAAAAATGACTAAGAACTATAGAAAGAAAAGTGCAATGGAAAGTGGAATGAAAAACGCAATGAAAAATGTAAAGAAAAGTGTAATGAATAGCACAACGAAAAACGTAACGAAAAGTGCGATGAATAGAACAATGAAAAGCGTAATGAAGCGTAACGAAAAGTGTCTGGAAAGAGAAAATGAACCTCAGTTATTTAAAATGTCACTTCCTATATTTATTGAATTGCTGCTGCAGCTGCTGGTGGGGAATATTGACCAGGTGATGATGAGCCGGCATTCCCAAAATGCAGTGGCGGCAATTGTAAATGCCAATCAGGTAATGAATCTGGTTATTATCCTGCTAAATATGGTCAGCATGGCAGCAACTGTAATCTTATCCCGGTATCTCGGGGCGAAAGACGATGAAAATGCGTCCAGAACCTGTATGTTATCATTGTGTTTGATTAGCGTGATCAGTACTGTAATTACAGGAATTGTACTGCTTGAAAATAAGCAGATCTTCTCTTTGATGAGGACGCAGCCGGAAATCATGGGGGAAGCCAGGCTGTATCTGATGATAGTTGGCGGATTTATTCTTATACAGGGATTATACCTGAATTTGGCGGCAATCCTGCGCACGTATACGTTGATGAAAGAAGTCATGTATGTATCTGTGATTATGAATTTGTTTAATATTGCAGGAAATGCGGTTTTGATCAACGGGTTGTTTGGCTTACCTGCTATGGGTCTTGCAGGTGCGGCAATCTCCACGGTTATCAGTAAAATCATTGGACTGCTGATCCTGATCTGGATGTTCAGAAAAAAAGTACATGTGACGCTTGGCGTGGGGCTGTTAAAACCTTTCCCATCCAAGCTATTGAAAAATATGTGTAAAATTGCAGTTCCCTCCGGGGCGGAATGTTTTTCTTATCAAATGTCTCAGCTCTGCATTCTGGGAATTATTAATACATTTGGAACTGTGGTAACGGCAGCCAAGGGCTATTGCAGTATCTTGGCTAATTTTTCTTATGTGTATGCCCTGGCACTGTCTCAGGCAACCCAGATCGTTATTGGTTATCTCTGCGGGCAGAAGCGAATGAAAGAAGTTAAGAAAAAAGTGTTTTTTACCATGCGGGTATGCATGGGCATATGCTTTTGCGGAACGTTCTTATTGTTTATCAACAGTGATCTGGTTTTCGGGATATTCACAAATAACCCGGAGATTCTTGCATTGGGGAAAAAGATCCTGTTTTTGGAATTCTTTCTGGAGTTTGGAAGGTCCATCAATAATATTTTAACCAGAAGCCTGATTGCAGTTGGAGATGTAAAGACACCAATGATCGTGGGAATTACCGGTCAGTGGCTGATAGCCTTTTCATTTTCGTATGTGTTAGGAAAAGAAATGGGACTGGGGCTGCCGGGGATTTGGATCGCCATGGCTCTGGATGAATGTACCAGGGCACTCATATATGTAATCCGGTTTGGGAAAAGGAAGTGGTAGCGGATACCATTTATGGACATTCAGATACCAGTTACGGACATTTTGGCACAGCATGCATTTTTGAGTTAAGATTTCTTCATCAAGAACACAGCAAGAAGTCAACAAAAAGTCAGCAAAAAGACTACAAGAAAACAACAGGCTATATGAGGAGGTCATTGCAATGAAAGATGCATTGTGCGTAAAGAATTTGTCAAAATCATTTGAAGATTTTAAATTACAGAATATCAGCTTTTCCATTCCAACCGGTTCTGTGATGGGGCTAATTGGGAAAAACGGTTCCGGTAAAACCACAACGATTAAGTTAATCCTGAATTTACTTAGATGCCAGACAGGTTCCGTTTCTGTATTGGGGATGGATCATATCAAGCAGGAGCAGGAATTTAAAGAGCGCATAGGTGTGGTTTTTGATTCCCACTTTTTTGTAGACGAGTGGAAAATGCCGGATGTGGAAAAGTCCATGGGCATGTTTTATAAACACTGGGACAGCAAGATATTTTACCGTTATCTGAATGACTTTAGCATTGGCAAAAACAAACGTGTAAAAGAGTTGTCAAAGGGAATGCAGATGAAACTTATGTTAGCCTGCTCCTTTTCCCACAAGGCGGAACTTTTGATTCTGGATGAGCCTACCAGCGGACTGGATCCTGTATCCAGGGATGAGCTTCTGGATATCTTAATAGATTTTACAGAGGATCAAAATCACAGTGTGCTTTTTTCTACACACATCACACCGGATCTGAATAAAATTGCAGACAGCATTACTTTTATCAACAATGGAAAATTGTTTTACACCGGAAAAAAAGAAGATTTTACAGAAATGTATCTGATTGTTTCCGGTTTTAAAGGACACTTGACGCCGGATATCAAATCCCTGCTTCTAAGTACGAAATTGTCAGGGGATCATTTTGAAGGTCTGATCAAAGCAGAGCATTTGTCAAAAGTATCTCATCTACAAAACAGACAGGCGGACATTGACGATATCATAGTTTTTATGAATAAAGGAGAGTTTTAATATGGATAAGATTTATAAAGCTTCAAAACTGGATTTTATGCTGATACGTTATTATTTAAAATCAATCTGTTTTACGATTTGTATTCCCTTTGCTTTCGTATTAGTATACCGTTCCCTGATAACCGGAATTTCCTTTGCTATGTTTTTAATGGCTATGTCATCTATTTACACTTTTACCGTAGCTGAAAAAAATGATATGCACCGACTCTATGGAACGCTGCCGGTTTCCACCCCAGAACTGGTATGCGGAAAATACCTGCATCTGTTCCTGCTGGGAGCGTTTTCCCTGTTGGTATCCAGCATTGTACAGCCGTTCATTTTAATTGCACTGGGAGTAACTACATCACTTTCGGAGGTGCTTGTTGCTGCCCTTGTAGGAAGCATACTTTTTATTACCTATATTGCATTTCAGATTCCGGGCTATTATAAATTTGGTCCGATTAAAGGAAGGGTTTTCATGTATATACCAGTAGTTGGGGTCCTTCTTACCATGTTTGTGTTGGAAAAAGTCAACCTTAAAAATCTTGCATTCCTGGATGATATTAGTCAGAACAAACTAATGATGCCTTGTTTTATTTTGATATACATTGTATTAATGATAGGGATATCTGTAGTGGCTTCCGTTAAAATTGTAAAGAATAAGGAATGGTAGGTAAACATATGGGAACCGTTTTATTAATTGGATTACTGCTGATATTTGTGGTGATACCCAGGCGAAGGCGATACCGGGAATATCATGAGTGGAAAAAGAAGAACAGATAACGTTGAAAGTATTTTTAAATCAGGATATAATCAATATATTGTTTCATTGTTCATAGGAAATGAGTCTGTAAGATGCTGTCACATCTCTTTTACAGTATCTTACACTATGAAAAAGGAGTAGAAATATGAAGGATTATATTGCGCAGCAGGTACATAAACGATATTGGGACGATGATATTAACTGTGCCAGAACTGCACTGACCTGTCTGGCTGACTGCTGTTCGGTTACAATTCAAGACCAGACTTTAAGCTCAGCGATCGGTTTACATGGTGCCGGCGGTTTTCGGGCACAGTGCGGTTTAGTGGAAGGGGCATTGATGTTTATGGGAATTTACTTCCATTTAAATGGTAAATCTGATTCTGAAATTGCTGATATCTGCTATGAATATGCAGAGCTGTTTACCAGGAAGTTTGGCTCTCTGCGATGTTATGACCTAAGACCCAATGGTTTCAGTGAAAATGATCCGCCTCACGCCTGTGAAGAATTAACGGTGAATGCGATTTTTTTTAGTTATGAATTTGTTCGGAGTATAGGTTAGCATAAACTGGCTGATTGTCCCGCCCAGTAGTAGCGGATGTTATACGGTTATATCTTGTTTAGAAGGTTTAAATAGGTTATACTATATTTATGAAATCAAGAAAACTATATAATCTTTAAAGTAATAACGATGATGTAACAGAGAGGAGCATCTAACATATGAACTATAAACCATTGCCGATCGGTGTAGACGATTTTGAAGATCTGAGAACAAACGATTATTTTTATGTTGATAAGAGCCTTTTTATAAAGGAATTAATTGATTATAAAGGGAAAGTAAATTTGTTTACCCGCCCCAGGCGTTTTGGTAAAACTCTTAATATGAGTATGCTGCAGATGTTTTTTGAAAATACAAGTTGTGCTGTCAAGAATGAAAATTGGAGGCAGCTTTTTTCAGGTCTTAACATAATGAATACTGGAGATCGGTATTTATCTCAAATGACAGGATATCCGGTTATCAGTCTATCATTAAAAAGTGGGAAACAGCCTACCTATGAGTTGGCATACGCAAGCATAAAAGATGAAATCATCGAAGAATATAACCGACATAATTATATAGTAGAGAGCAACGTTCTATTAGAAAATGAAAAAATTCGATTCAAGAATATACAAAATGGTGTAGCGGAACCAATACAATATGCAAAAGCTTTGGACTTTTTATCAAAATGCCTGGAGAAATATCATAACGAAAAAGTAATAGTATTAATAGATGAGTACGATGTACCTTTAGAAAATGCTTATTTTTCAGGCTTTTATGATGAAATGATGGGATTCATCCGTTCACTCTTTGAATCAGCATTGAAGACAAACCCATGTTTAGCGTTTGCGGTTGTCACCGGATGTTTAAGAATTTCTCAAGAGCACCCTTCGGGTATACCATTATGTCCTGAAAAGAAGGACAATCAGTGGAAAAGTATCTTTACAGGTTTAAATAATCTAGAAGTGATCTCCGTAATCAATGATTTCTACTCTGAACATTTTGGATTTACCCAGGAAGAAGTAGAAGGAATGTTAGAATTTTATGGTCGGCCTGAAGCGTTTTTAACAATGAAAGAATGGTATGATGGTTATCTTTTTGGAAAGACTGAAGTATATAATCCGTGGAGTACAATCAATTATATGAAGGTATTATGGCGTGACAAGCATGCATTTCCTGAACCATTTTGGTCCAATACCAGTTCTAATAATATCGTGAAGGGGCTGGTTGAGACAGCAGATCTTTCTGTGAGAGGAGAAATAGAAGATTTAATAAAAGGTGGATCAATTGAAAAAGTCATCCATGAAGAAATAACCTATGCAGATGTATATGAGGCAGAAGATAATCTATGGAACTTTTTGTTTTTTACCGGATATCTGAAACAATCCGGAAGGCGGATGGAAGGTGACAGACAGTATGTTATTATGACAATCCCCAATACGGAAGTAAGATATATATATAAAAATGTTATTCTGAATTGGTTTGACAAGTCCATTAAGCAAAAAGATCTTACACCGCTGTTTATTGCAATAGAACAAGAGGATACGAATAAAATATCAAAGGAACTATCAATATCTTTGCAGGAAACCATAAGTTTCTATGATTATGCAGAAAATTATTACCATGGATTTCTGACCGGGATTCTAAAAAATATGAGAACTTATCATGTTATTTCTAACCGTGAATCAGGATTAGGAAGGCCGGACATAATCATCCAGGCACCCAGTGTGCAGGGAAAAGCGATTATAATAGAAATAAAGGTGGCAAAAATTTATAATGAAATGGAAGAAAAATGTGAAGAGGCCATTCAACAAATAACAGAAAAAAATTATGAGAGTTTTGTTCGTGATGAAGGGTATCAGGATATTATTAAATATGGAATTTGCTTTTATAAAAAAGAATGTCTGGTTAAAGTGGCGGACAAATAGAAAAGAATTTGTAGGATATAAATATCTATTCTACATGGTTTTGTAA
>OKVW01000278.1_pt1 | contig 33324 bp, 27 predicted proteins | sample 1606991 | NCBI WGS metagenome assembly OKVW01 (sample SAMN03281021, study PRJEB24777) | human gut metagenome | isolation source: fecal sample PR177 from 1 month old male Malay infant, vaginal delivered... | reverse complement strand
TCGTTGCCGCACCCGCATAGCGGGTGGTTTTATGATTCGCGACTACGTCGCGAACCAGTCTAAAGACAATAACAAAAGCCGAGGCAATCACTGCCTCGGCTTTCATAATTTATGTGGTCTAAATTTTATTGAATTGTTGGTGCATAAATCGCTTGTCGAAGATCCACCCTACGATGTTCTTCCATCATCTTAGGAATATCTTCTTATTCGGCTGGTTTCACGCGATTGTTGCCGTCTTTCATAGCTTCTTTCAAGCTAAAGATAACCATTTCATTCATGTAGAAACGTAATTCATCATCATGTACATTGGCCGTATTGCGCTCCAAGATATCTATGATTTGTTGTGCATAGTCCATCTTTTCATCGTCAGACACAGTCACATGATTCATAAAGAAGTCTTTATAATCATTGTACAAACGATCTAACGCCATGCGTGCATAGCTGTCTTTCTTATAACGATGACTCACAATGTACCAGCTACGACGAACGTTCATATAATACAATGCATTATTACGGTACCGTTCTTGGCCCTTCATAATACGAGAGTCGTCCATGATATATTTATCTTTTTGATCCAATTGGAATTGTGTGAAAGCATTCACTACTTCACGAACTTCTTCGCTAGGTACAGGAATAGCCACTTCTGCTTCAATCACGTTTAATGGTTCAGCTGGTTGTTCTGGCATCATCAAAGTATCCCGAGCCGCATCCGCCTGACCAACTGCACATACACAAGCAAGCGCCAATACAGGCATAATTTTTTTGAATTTCATACATCCTCCTTATGATGAGCCGCCCTCCGAAGGGCGGCTTTCACAATCCTTACATGAGCCATGAAGAACTCGAATATTCAGATTCGATTATTTTGTAAGACCTGCTTGTTGCATCAACAATGCAATTTGAGCCTTCATTTGTTCATTATCTTCCTTCACAGAGGATAATTCATCAATACGTTTTTGCATACGTGCATTATCATCCTTAACAGAAGACAACTCATGGAGGCTTTCTTGCATGCGTGCATTTTCAGCTTTCAACGCTGTTACTTCATCTTGCAACACATAAATAGAGCTGATAGGACCGCCCTTATAACGTTCAGGAACAGCTTTCTTCGCATCGGAAGTGCCGAATTTACGAGTTACACCGGCATTCACCATGTTATGGTGGCTACCTACGGACATCCCTACATGGAACATGGTATCTTCCGCCGTGTAATGTGCAATGCCTAGAGCCGCCGCCGTTTCACCGCGATAGTTGCCGATGCCGGCCATCACCTGAGTCGGTTCCAACGGATCATACTGAATAGGTTTCAATGCTGAAAGTGCCGCCGCATGAGCGCCCACACGTTGCGTTTCGCCCGCTACCGCATTAATGGCATTTGACAAGCCGCCAGTAGCATTTTTCAATTGATTTACATTAACCGCATCGGTACCGTTTACGCCAGGACCGACATTACTGATCGTATTGCCGCCGTTATCGAGACCGTCTTTTGTGAGGCTCACCTGATTGCCGCCGGCCGGAGTGATTGTCACGCCGCCACTGTTCATAACGGTTGTATTACCGTCAGCGTCCTTAGTCGTTACGGTTTCTAGACCTTTCAAGTCCTTCGCCATACGAACCTTAAGGTTATTGTTGCCGTCGGATACGACACCCAAATTATCTTCTGAGGTCAACTTATTGGCATCGGTAATGCCGCCGACTACATTCACCTGTTCGTTAAGCTGTTTCTTGATAACCGTACCGGTATCACCACCGTACTTCATACCGTCATCTTTGGTTGCCACCTGATGTGTCTTACCGTTTTCATCCCGGTATTTAATACGAGTGATTTCGTTTCCGTTAAGGTCAGGATCGCCTTTATCAACGGTAATATCCGCATTGCGGCCGTCCTTACCGCTTAAACCGATGTGACCGACACCGTCTTTACCGGACATGGATACAGCATCTTTACCGTCTTTGCCAGCAATGCCTACCTTGCCGTCCGTACCGTCAGCACCGTTAGGTCCTGTAATGGATACGCCGTCTTTGCCGTTTTTACCGACTTTCACCTTATCGGTAGTTAAGCTGTCAGTCTTTAGATCCTTCGCCATCTTGATCGTAACATTACCATTTTCAGCTACGGTCTTAATATTCTCACCGGAATATTTATCATCATTTTCTGTACCTTCACCTTTAATGGTAACCTTTTGACCTAAATCACGATGGAATTCGCCTGTATTACCGGCAAAATCCATACCTTTCTTCGTGATTTCATCGCCCAAGTTGGTAATTTTATTATCCAAGGTCTTGTGAGATTTCTGCAACTGGTCTTCTGTAGCAGCACGACCGCTTGAGATATTATCAGGGTCCCAATCTTTGTTTTCCAGACCTGTCACATAGCCGTCCTTACCGTCAACAGCAACTTTCCCTGCCGCAATCTTGCCGTCTTTGCCGTCGATCGTTACCTTGTCGCCGGCCTTAATGGTACCGTTTTCGCCGTCAATCGTTACATTGCCCGCTTTAATAGTACCTTTATTACCATCGATTTCAACCTTATCGCCGGCTTTGATTGTACCGGCATTGCCGTCTATAGCCACTTGTTTTGTCAGATCTGTGCCCATTGTCACCTGATCCTTAAGGCCCACTTCATAGTTTTTCGACCCATCCGCATTGGTGCTAGGTGTAACGATAATATTTTTACCGGCTGTCACCGTTGTACTCGCAGCCGCTATCGCCTTATCCAATTGGGATTTATTAACCGCATCTTTAGGATCCGTACCATCGGCTACATTCGTAATCTTATTACCTCCGTTATCGAGGCCATCCTTTGTGAGGCTCACCTTATTACCGCCGGCAGGATTGATTGTCATACCGTCACCGTTAATAACAGTGTTATTACCACCGTTTGTGAAAGTTGTAGACGTTAACCCCTGTAATTCTTTCGCCAATTTTACATTTAATGTACCGTTACCGTCGGATACAACACCGATATTATTGTCGGATAATTTAGCTGCATCAGCACCGCCTTTGATAGTTACGGTATCACCTAATTTTCTGTTGCTTACGGCACCGGTATCACCGGCAAAATTCAAGCCTTTTTCAAGAGTTTTATTGATATCGGAGATATCCTGTTTATTCTTATTGATATTCTGCGTATTATTGACGATATCTCCGGCATTTTTAGTGATGTTCTGTTTGTTACTCGCAATATCCTGTTTATTTTTGTCGATGTCGGATCTATTCGTATTAACTTTGTCGTTAACCTTCTTCAACTGATCTTCCGTAGCACCACGACCGGATACAGCCACTGGATTATCCACATTCCAATCCGTATTCGTGAGACCTGTTACATGACCTGTATCACCATCTACAGTTACAGGGTGGGCAGTACCAACATTGATTTTATTGCCTAAACCGACAGTAAATTCCTTACCGCCATTCGCATTCGTACCTTCCGTTACGGTTATATTCGCATCCTTTGCTTTCACAGTGGATGCCTTCGCAGTACCGTTGATAGCTTTTTGTAACTGACCATAGTTAACTGCATCATTAGAATTACTACCATCCGCCACGTTGGTAATCTTCTGATTGTTCGCATCAATACCGTTCGGCGTTACATAAGTCTTACCGCCTACAGTCAAGCCGTTATTGTTGATAGTCGTACTGCCGGCAGTAACGCTTTCTAGACCGGTTAACGTTTTCGCCAATTTTACATTTAATGTATCCGTTCCGTTGGATACAACGCCGATATTATTATCGGATAGTTTTGTCGGATCAGTCACGCCACCGACAATATTTGTCTGTTCACCAAATTTACGAGTAAATTGATTAGCTGTAGCCGATGCAGCTTTCACATCACCGGCATATACCACGCCCTTATCCATCTCCGAAGTAACTGCATGCAATTGACTGCCGTTGATAGCATCCGTAGAAATAGCGGAAATACGACCTGCCGCTACATTAGTAACTGTCCGTTCCATGCCTGCCTTGCCGACACTTACGGTAGATGACGGATTAATACCTGCAAAGTTATGTACAGCCCCGTTAATGGTTGCGGAAGGTGTCGCTACAGCTGCTGCCGTTTCAGAACCGGTCCCCAGAGCTACAGCGCTTTCATTATCTACCTTTGTATTATTACCAAGAGCCACAGCATTTTTCGCCGTCACGGAAGCATTGTTCCCGAGAACCATAGCCCCATCAGCGGAAACATTGGAGTTACTGCCCACTACATAAGAATTATCGGCCGTAATACTGTTCTTATAGCCGAATGCACCGGACATATTACCTTTAACAGTACCATCTGTAATAGTTGTAATTTTATCCTGATCGGCACCTGCACCACTGCCATTTGCTTCCGTCGTAGTCATAACAGTAGCGGAACCGATGGTATTTCCAGCACCGATAGCATACGCCTGATTACCGTAAATCGTATTCTTGGAACCAACAGCAGCAGACTCTTTCCCGGATTTAGAACCGTCTTTCATATCTAAACCGACCTGGTTAGTATCACCGATAGAGGATGAACGATCACCGTAAGCACCAACCTGCGTACCAAGAGCAAGAGAATTTGTTCCCCAACTACGTGTCATGATACCGATGCCGGTGCTGGCTACACCTTTAGTCAAAGAGTTGATACCGATTGCTGTAGAGCCTGTACCATAGGCTTCGCTCAATGTACCGATAGCCGTAGTTGCATCACCGATAGCCGCCGTATTTGCATATTTACCTTTTACATTAATAGATGCCGAACCAAGAGTGCCGGCGAATTTATCTTCAATTTCCTTGTTAAAGCTCTTTTTAATACCGTTTCCTGCAGCCAATTGAGGCACAGCTGTTTCCAATTCAGTGCGAGCCATATCGATATCATCACCGCCGATGGCAACAGATGAATTACCGATAGCTCTTGTATCTGCACCGAGAGCAAGAGACTGTGTACCATAAGTTTTCGCAGTGCTGCCGATAGCTACACCTTGCGCATATTTAGGGTTAACAGTACCGCCATCATTCTTAATTTTTACATTTGTTTCCGCAGATGCACCGATAGCCACATCACCACGAGCACCGTAGGAAGCAGCATCCGCCCCCATAACAACAGCGCCGGATCCAGGATTACCATGTTGCGTAGAAACAATACTCTTTGCGGAACGACCGATAACGATATCCCCGTTTTCTAAAGCTTGTGCCCCTTGACCTATAGCTATTGTACTTGTCGGGATATTCGTGCCTACAGTACTTTCACCGGCTGCTTTTGCACCTGTACCGATAGCAATAGAATTAATACCCCGAGCATTTGTGCTATCACCAATTGCGATACCACCGTCATTTTCAGCTTGTGCGCCGATACCATTTTTAATCGATGCCCCTAAAGCATCGGTCGGCATCATAACGCCCGTCAATAATGCGGATACCGCCATAATTGCACTCATGCGTGCCCAAGTTGTACCAATTTGTACGGATTTTGCTTTACCGCCACCTGTTTTTACGATTTCAGATACTACAACGTAGCATTTTTTAGTCTTACTCCAAATAACATTATAAATCCGATTCATGATATTCCTTTCCTACCGAGCTATCGGTAAAAACATCATCCGTCTGCATTTTCACACACAGTAAACATAATTTGAAATAAAAAAAAGAAATGATAGAGACGGGTGATCATCTATACTTCCAACACAACGATAATATTCAGATTAACGACCCGAATATTGTATTTTTGAATGATTATTCATCTTACTCTCACCCTAGACTACACAATATCAAAAAAATTCTATCTTGTAAATGAATTTTTCATCTTTTCTTCATTTTTATCTTTTAATTAATAAATTTAATAATTAGGATAAAGAATCTTCATTTTACGGGCATTTATACGATAAAATTCTTATTATATTTAGCGATAAACATCCTACAAAATATAAAACGTCCCACAAGAAGATGTACAAAAATTATCCCATATTCATGAAATATTAATTTTTACACAATTTTTCACACGACCGGACATCAACATGCACCGTATGTTGGCAGCGCATATTTTCCATCATATTCGCGCGAACCGATGTATTCGCATTCGACCGATGATTGCCGCCGAACCACGCCGTATCGACGCCGGCCAGACGGAACATGATCTTGCCGTATGGACTGCCGCTCTTGTGTTCCGGCTTGTTGTATTCAGTCTATATCTAGAAAAGGAAATTAGATCCAAAAAAACAAAATGGATGCCCCCTGTAAAATACAGGGAAGCATCCATGTGTTTAGATTACTATTTAACACTCTTTAGTTTTGACTGAACAATTTGCTCTACCATAAGCGCTGTACCCATAGTTAACGCTATAGGGAACAACATTTCTACAGAAAACCTAGATAACTCAAGCATAAATACACAAGATGTCATCGGCATCTTTTGAGCAAGGCCAAGGAATGCTACGGCACCGATGAAGGCTGCCATACCTAATGATATAGGGGCAACAGCAATAGACCAAATGGTACCAAATACTATAGCTAGCGTACTTCCCAACATCATAGATGGAGTAATACGGCCACCATACGCACCTGCTGCTAATGCGAGTAGTACTGCTACCCACTTAGAACCAAATAAACCTAATGCATAAGTCCATGTAATTTCATTGGTAAAGGTTAATTCATTGCCAGCTTTACCATTCCCAAGGATTTCAGGAAAATACATAGCTAATACACCAATAAGTGTAAATGCTACGATAGAAATGGGAATCATAACAGGACTGCTACGATGAATAGCCGGTAACTTACTTTGTGTAATATTAAATAAAACTACACCTAACGCAACAACAGCACCCAAGGCAATGGAGAATTCAACATAATGGCTACCCAAGCTAGGTTGAGCCATTGTATATTGAATAACATCCCCTACACCTGCCTGTCTCGTTACAAAGGTTGCTAATCCACAGCATATAAGAGCAGCACTCATAGCGCGTATATTCCATGTAAGAAGCAATGTTTCCAACGTAAAAATCGCTGCCGATAACGGTGAATTATAAACCGCTGCCAAGCCAGCACCTGCTGCACAAGCAATCAATAGTTGGCGATCTTCTTGTTTAATATCAAAATGTTTAACTAAAAAAGTTGTAATCCCTGCACTGGCTTCACGTGGTGCGACTTCTCGCCCTAATGGTGAACCAATACCTACGGTAATAATTTGTAAAGTTGCATGTAAAACAGTAGTAATAGGATTCATATCCATTTTACCAGATACAGCCGTTTTAATATCTACTACACCTTTACCATATCGGTGAATAAGTACCCAACCAACACCGCCTATAAGACCGCAAATAATCAGTGGTATCAATCGCTCTACCGGAGATACACGAGCTACAGCAGTGCCAAAACTCATATGATCAGCAGAAGAATAATGATATACAAAGTGCTGAATCCCATGTAATAAATGTGTATAAGAAGCCCCTACTAATCCCGCTATAAATCCAACGATAATTATGAGGCCTATTAAACGTTTATCAAATGCCATACTTACTCCATTGCTAATACGACTTCGCCTGTTTCTAATGTTTTCTTAACATCTATAATACGTTGATTAGATGACCCTCTAAATCGCAATGCTGGATCTTTTAGTTCATCTACAAAGCGACCGTCTACGAGAATATCAATTTCATGTAATAAAGCGCTTCTCAACTTATCTTCTAAGATATCATCTATTGTATAACCTGAATAGGCCCAAATTTTCTTGTCTGGCGCCGCCGCACGGACTGCCCGCACCACCGGCAATAAACCTTGTACATTTTGGAACGGTTCCCCACCTAACAAGGTTAAACCTGAGCATGTTGGACTTTTCACATAGGATACAACTAAATCAGTTTCAGATTGAGTCCACTCCTTACCGGCATTAAAATCCTGGTATTCTTCATTAAAACAGTTATAACAACAATGTGTACAACCGGTTACGAATATAGATGTACGAATACCTTCCCCATTGGCAATATCATATTGTCTTATTTGCCCATATCTCATAATTACCTCCATAAAAGTAATTATCAACTTTGATTAACACTATATAGATATATTTCTATTTCTTACAAACGCAGTAAAAGCTGTGCCTTAAGCACAGCTTTTACCATGTATTTATAGAAACTATAATTCTAATAATTTTAAATGTGCATTACACGATCTTTGATTTCTTTCGTACGCCCTTCGTTCCAGAAGTTTTCACCTAGGTAACCACAGGTGCGACGAATTACAGTTAATTTATCGCGGTTTGTGTTGTGGCAACGTGGACATTCCCATTCATTACGTTCATTGACCTTAATTTCACCATCAAAACCACATTCGTGACAGTAGTCGGACTTAGTATTAAACTCAGCATAAGAAATATGGTCATAAATATATTGAATCATAGTCAAAACGGCTGGAATATTATTAGTCATATTCGGAATTTCCGCATAGGAAATACAACCGCCAGTCGATTTCTTTTGGAATTCAGATTCAAAATTAAACTTATCAAATACATTGATTTCTTCACGAACATTTACGTGATAGCTATTAGTGTAATATCCTTTATCAGTGATATCTTCAATTACACCAAAGCGAGCACGATCTAGAGAAGAGAATCGATTTGTTAAACTTTCAGCAGGTGTACCATATAAACCAAAGCCAAGATTATGTTTATCATGCCATAGATTGATGGCATCATTTAAACGATCCATAATTTTCATGGCAAATACACGACCTTTTTCACCTGTGTTAGACTCACCGGTAATCAATCGAGTTGCTTCATAAATACCGATGTAGCCAAGAGAAATTGTTGCATAACCACTAGTTAGGAAGCGAGCGATTTTCTCTCCTTTTTTTAGGCGCGCAATAGCACCATGTTGCCAATGAATTGGCGATACATCACTCACTACATCCTTTAATAAGTTGTAACGTAATAGTAATGCTTTTTCCGCTAATTCAAGACGTTTATCTAAAATTTCAAAGAATCTTTCTTCACTACCGCGAGCTAAGATGCCAATTTGAGGTAAGTTCAAACTTACAACGCCCATATTAAAGCGCCCATCAAACTTATAGTTCCCCTTTTCATCCTTCCAAGGAGATAAGAAAGAACGACATCCCATTGGGCTAAATACATTACCTTCATAGTTTTCCTTCATCTTCTTCGCGGAAATGTAATCTGGATACATGCGTTTAGCCGTACATTGTGCAGCAAGTTCAGTTAAATAGTAATATGGACTATCAGGCGTTACATTATGTTCATCAAGAACATAAATCAATTTAGGGAATGCTGGCGTAATATATACATCAGCTTCATTTTTTACACCCTTAATACGTTGGCGCAAGATCTCTTCTGTAATAAGAGCAGCCTCTTTAGCGTATTCATAATCAGGTTTAAAATACATGAACAATGTAACAAATGGAGATTGACCATTTGTAGTCATCAATGTATTGATTTGATATTGGATAGTTTGAATGCCATCCTTAACCTCTTTACGCGTACGTTTCCACGCAATTTCACGGGCTTTTTCCATATTTGGTTCCATCCCGTAAATCTCAACTTGTTCTTCAATAACATTGTTAAGGATTTTTTCGTAAGATTTACGTACGAATGGCGCCAAAATGCGATCGATACCATTAATACTTTGACCGCCGTATTGACCAGATGCAACTTGGGCAATAATTTGCGTTGTTACTGTACATGCAACTTGGAAGGATTTAGGTGTATCAATTTTCTTACCATTGATAACCGTACCATTTGTTAGCATATCTTCCAAATTGATCAAGCAACAGTTAAACATAGGCTGGATAATGTAATCCATATCATGGAAATGGATAGCACCACTATCATGGGCTTCTAAAATATCTGTAGGAATTAATTTACGGCGAGCGATATCCTTAGATACTTCACCAGCGATTAAATCACGTTGTGTAGATACAATAGCAGCATCCTTATTAGAGTTTTCATCGAGAACGCTGACATTACTGCGATCTAATAAACCGATTACATCATCATCAGTGGTATTTTGACGACGTTTAAAAGCTTGAACAGCTTTGTAACCTTCATAGGCACGTGCCGTTGCAGGATTATGATACTCAATCAACTTATAATACACTTGATCTTCAATAGCATAAATTGTCATGTCTTTTTGGAGCTTTGTAGCATATTCTTCAATTTCATCAGCAATACGCTGTGCCAACCCCTCTTCGTACAACCCTGTACTACTATGCTCAGCTTTTTCTATAGCCAAAGCAATCTTATTCTTGTCAAATGGTACCTTTGTACCATCCCGTTTAATGACCTGCAACATATTGGCAACCTCCCCATTTTGTTACCGCTGAAATATATGTTAAGACATAGAAAAAAGTACGGAAAACCATACTTTTTATAAATTTATATGTAAAAATGTAAAGAATTATGACTAAACTCTCTATTTTTTACCGCTAACTCAGTATACTATATATGGTGGTTGTTTTCAAGAACAAATACAATATAAAGTAAAAATAGGCTCTTTTAGCCATGCCAATACAGCATGAATAAAAGAACCTATATAAATTATAATGTAAAACCAAATAGACGTGTCAAGAAATTGGATTTTTGACCTACCCAACTAGAAGGAACCGCTGGATAGAATGTGCGATCAGCTAAAAGATCGCGTTCATTGAGATGAATATTCAGCAACAAATCTTTTTTGTACGTACTATCTAATTTAGAAATAGCTTCTACGTAGCCTTGATGTGCTTGTACATCACTTTCATTACAGTAACCAGTACCAAAGAAGTGAATTAGACCATTGCGATATAATTCAATAGCTCTATGATAGTTAGCATTGCTATGATTAAAGGAAGCCATATTACATTGAATTAATATCCCTTTATCTACCCATTCCAACAATTGCTCTGGTTTAGTAAACAATTGACGATGTGTCTCTACTTCACTAATAATAGGAACAATCCCCATATTAAGCAAAGCTAGCAACCATGCATTAATGTGATGAACTTTGCTATTTTCAGGAATGGACACTAACATAAAATGGCTATTTCCCAATAGATACTGCTTCCGATGAGAAGCAATATATTCAATCATTTCATCACAAAGCAAAACGCGAGCACCACCATGAATAGTTACATCCACTTGTTGTTCCCCTACAGCAAGCTTCACATCATTCAATGTTGTTTCCATCTCATCCCATGTATTCATATCCATAGATACGGTTACATCAGGTGTACTAAAAATATCTGTAATACCTTGTTCAGCCAAGGATTTTATCATTTTTACTGATTCTGCCATTGTTTGTGGCCCTTGAGGCCCTAACACAGCTGGCAAAATGCAACCATGTAAGTCAACCACGCGATTCATATTCTTTCCCTTCTACTTACGATAATCCCTTACAGAAATCGTTCTCTTTATAAAGTTCATGTTTATCTCATTTATTTTTCATTTTCTATTCATGATTATATCAAGGGAAAAGTGGCTTGTACAGTGGTTTTTATATAAAAATAGATAAATTATAATATGTTCATTTAATATATTTTTTATATTTTCATGCTATCTTCATTAAAAATACCTCATAATCGCTAAGATTATGAGGTATTTTTACATATTTGTATATTATTAACAAATTAATTTTTAAATGTACTTCGTTTATACCTGATGTAATGGACTAGCTTCACTACTAGAATACCAATAACAACACCAACAGTATCAATCAAAATATCAGAAATCTGAGAGCTACGCCCTGGTGAGAACAATTGTATAAATTCATCAAGACCAGCTATCAACATGCCTAAACCTATGGTCTTTATTACGGTACCGTATGTAATATATCGACGTAGAATCGTATATAAAACACCACCAAGGATTGTAAACTCTGTGAGATGGGCTAACTTTCGAACAATCCTATTCAAGGTCCATATATTTCCATGAAAGCCTAACTTATTTACTATAGGAGCAAAGGTCTCTGCAAAGAGCAAGCTAAATCCATCTGAAGATCCGCCATTTTGCATCGAATTATCCCATATAAAAAATACAATTAGACCTAATAGAATATATAGTATCCAACGTTTCATATTACTCTCCTAAACGCCATAATACATATCTATCTTAATCGCGGTCAAAAATATCTCTTGTATAAACTTTATCCTTCACATCTTCTAAGCTCTTATCCCAACGATTAGCCACTATAACGTCACTAACACGTTTAAAGTCTTCAAAGTTGCGAATAACAGGTGAATTAAAGAAATCTTCTGCATCAAGAGTCGGTTCATAAACAACTACGGCAATCCCCTTTGCCTTGATACGCTTCATTACACCTTGAATTGCAGACGCTCTAAAATTATCAGAATTCATTTTCATCGTCAAGCGATAAATGCCAACAATTTTTGGATTCTTCCCTATAATAACATCTGCAACGTGGTCTTTACGAGTTCTATTAGCATCCACAATAGCAGAGATTAAATTTTGTGGAACATCATTATAGTTAGCTAATAATTGCTTAGTATCTTTTGGCAAACAATACCCACCATAACCAAAGGATGGATTATTATAGAAGTCTCCAATACGAGGATCTAAACAAACACCATTGATGATTTGGCTTGTACTAAGGCCACGAACCTCAGCATAAGAATCTAACTCATTAAAGTATGCAACGCGCAATGCCAAATACGTATTAGCAAATAATTTAATCGCTTCTGCTTCCGTAGAGTCCGTATATAATTGAGGTACTTGTTCCTTAATAGCACCATCAGCTAATAGTTGTCCAAAACGGCGGGCCCGTTCAGAGTCTTCCCCTACCACAATACGGGAAGGATGTAAATTATCATATAAAGCTTTGCCTTCACGTAAGAACTCTGGAGAGAAAATCAAGTTCTCTGTATTAAATTCCTTACGCATTTGAACTGTATACCCAACTGGCACAGTTGACTTAATAATCATAACAGCATCTGGATTAATATCTAATACTGTTTTAATAACTTGTTCTACAGAAGAGGTATCAAAGAAGTTCTTTTGAGGGTCGTAGTTAGTAGGAGTTGAAATAATAACATACTCAGCACCTTTAAAAGCTTCTACAGGATCTAATGTAGCTTTAAAGTTTAACTTCTTAGTAGCTAAATACTCCTGCAATTCCGCATCTACAATAGGTGACTCTTTACGATTTAGCATTTCAACCTTTTCAGGGATAATATCGAGGGCCACCACTTCATTATGTTGTGCTAATAAAACACCATTTGAAAGGCCTACATAGCCTGTACCAGCAATTGCAATCTTCATTTATTTGCCCTCCGTCATGTAAAACTCTTTATACCATATAGCAAAGTTCCGTAACCCTTCACGTAAAGATGTATTTGGCTTGAATCCAAAATCTTCTTCTAGAGCACTTGTGTCTGCATAGGTAACAGGTACATCGCCTGGTTGCATCGCCACTAATTCTTTATGGTCTTCAAAATTATAATCCTCTGGTAATACGCCAGCAGCAACTAATTCCTCTGAAAGAATACGCACAAAATCTAGAAGATTTTCAGGATGACTATTGCCAATATTATAAATAGCATACGGAGGAACTGGTAAACCATCGGCACCGTTGCGACGTTCTGGAGCCGCATACATAACCTTAGATACGCCCTCTACTATATCATCGATATAGGTAAAGTCACGTTTACAGTTACCATAGTTAAAGATTTTTATAGTGCCACCGCTCCGCAACGTGTTAGTAAAGCCAAAGTACGCCATATCCGGACGCCCCGCTGGACCGTACACAGTGAAGAAACGAAGCCCTGTACTAGGAATGTTATATAACTTGGCATAAGAATAAGCCAATAACTCATTTGATTTTTTAGTAGCCGCATACAGAGAAACTGGGTTATCTACTTTATGATCTGTAGAGTATGGAATTTGTTTATTCGCACCATACACAGAAGAAGATGATGCATAAACCAAATGCTCTACTCCACTTTCACCATTATCATAAGAATGACGACAAGCCTCTAATATATTGTAGAAACCAATAATATTAGACTCGATATAAGCATCTGGATTTGTAATAGAGTAACGAACACCAGCTTGTGCCGCTAAGTTAACAACAACACTTGGTTTATAAGTAGAAAAGATTTCTTCAATAAAAGCTTTATCTGCAATATTACCTTTTTTAAAGATCCACGTATTTTCATTATCTTTGCTCATCTCGTCAATTTGTTGCAAACGATAATCCTTTAAAGCCACGTCATAGTAATCATTAACAGAATCTATGCCGATAATTTGAGTTCCTTCTGCTTCAGATAAAAGGGACATAACAAGATTGGCCCCTACAAATCCAGCGGCTCCCGTTACTAGGATCACCGTATTGTTTAAATCTACATTTTTTGAAAGCATATGTACTCCTTTCATAGTTCTGTTAATTATGAGCGTCTTACTTTACGTAACACTTTATTAACGCCAGAAGTAATAATGGCACGCTCAGATGGAATGATACATAAAATAACTACATATAGTACTACGCATAACATCATACAAGCTATAGTCCACCACACCGCATCATATACATGTAAAACACTATATGCAATAGCGCCAACAATAGATGCGGTAATTAGATATACACCTATATTAGTAATCACCCGGAGAGCACTCATATGTATAAATAATGCTAAGAAAATCATGGCAACCATTAACATTTCCATGCGTACTATTGAGCGAGCATAGACAAATGTACTAAAGTCATACTGAATACAAATATAAATTACAGGTATTAATACAACTAAGTGCAATATTTGAGTCCAGAATGATAAATTAGGAACTCCTTTTGCACGGAATACTTCAGAAATCAAATTCGCTGTTACTGTCATAATAGCGGAACTCAAGGCCCAAGATCCCAATACAATACCTGCTAGTTTCCATTGTGGTCCCAATAAGAGATCAACAATAAAGTCTTGGAATACAAACAATCCTATTCCTATAGGCACTAAGAATAGAGCCATATAGCGTTGGAAGGTAAAGAATGTATTTGAAAATGCTTGTTGATCATTCTGAACTCGACTTAAGGCTGCAAATAATACAGGTGCCAAGGATGAAGTAGCCATGGCCATAACAGTCGTTACAATAGCCATAGGCATTTTGTATATTCCTAAATAATAGGCGTCTAAAAAGCGACTAATAATGAAGGTATCCACCCACGCTGTAAGCCAGATGGAAAATGCTTCAGCTAGTGACCATGCACTATAGCTGAACATCTTCATAAAGACCTGCCCACTAAAGAATAAATGGATTTGATTCTTCCTGCTCTTTAATAAGGCTAAAGCCGTGAACAACTGAGCCCCTAACATACCGGCGATTAACGACCAATAGTCATAGCCCATGAGTGCCATAGGTATGGATATCAATATAGGCGTTAGAATTGTAATGAGCCGGATATTAAGAAGAAACTTGAAATTAAAATCCCGTCGATATAGTGCCATCTGTACACTGCTAAAAGCAGATAGCGGAATCATGGCCCCCATTACAGCTAACGGTATACCTAAACCAGCATTACCGACCAATATAGCCAACTCATCACGACCGATTATAATAGCCCCCCATAAGAGTAAAGAAAGCACTAAGTTGGCAATAAAAGCTACATCTGTAGCCTCCTGTTTTTCTTTATCACTTTCAAATTCATGCTGTACAAGAAACTTTTGAAATCCCGCATCAGCAAGCATTTCTGCAAAGGATATAACCATCATAATTGTTGCTAATATACCAAACGCCGTAGGTGCTAGCATATGGGCCAATATTATATTTGTTAGTGGTGTAATAAGCTTTGCTAAAACCTCTGTTATGACAGACCATTTAGCAGCAGCTACTATTTTTGTATCCATTATTTTTTATTGATATTCTTAATGCCCCGCAAGAATAATTCATGGTGAGCTTCACATTCTAAGTAATTTTGAATTGCTAAATAACTTGTTTTTCCTAAAATGAGTTGCATTAATTTTCGTCCAAATAAGCCATTTATTGCGCGGATAATAAAGGATCTACCTAAAAATTCACGCAAATATCGCTTTACATGTGTATCAGCAAAATCCTTATATGCTTGTACTACGAAATGAGGATCGTTAATTGCTTCACTGCGCTGATTGTATGAATCCATAGTTTCAGACGCTTCTGATTCAGTAGCCAAACGGGTACCCCTTTCTGTACTACGAATTGGCACTTCAGAGACAATAAAACTATCCTTTGTTGCCTCTACACGGATTAATAAGGAATCTTTTACGAATTCCTTATGGTTTATATAAGATTCAGAATTAAAAATAAAGTTACCTTGACCATAAATAATGGTACCCTCACCATAATCTTCACGGGATCCTATACAATGACTATGTTGGCAAATTACAAGATTTGCCCCTTTATCAACAAATTTACGGCAATATCTTTGTAACATTGGCGATGGATAGCGATAAAACTCCTTCCCACCATGATATAGGACGATAACATAATCACAGGTCTTCTTTAAAGCTTCTACATCATCAAAGCTGTCTAATACATCAAATGGATTAGCACCCATTGTATGACAAGAAGCAACGGTAAACTCATGTTCTGCACATAAGTAAAATCCTATACGTATACCTTCTTTTTCAAAGATAAATGGCTTTTTAGCTACTTTTACATTAGCACCAGCACCAGCATTTTTAATATCATGCTTTTTTAATAGCTCTAATGTAGTTGTTAACCCTTCTACACCATAATCTAAGCAATGATTATTAGCCAATGTTAAAAATATAGGCTCTAAAGCCTTATAACCGTATATTGTTTTCGTAGGCGACTTTAAATTATTACCAAATTTATCAATCGGTGTAGATGCATCAGTTAAGGGTACCTCTAGATTAAATACATTTAAATCAGATTGCTTAAAGAGTCCTAATAATTCTTTACCAACTAAAGCTTCTATATTACCAGTTTCAAATAATACTCTATTTATATCCGTAGGAACAAAATCAGCTCCGATGTACAGTTTCAAGGTGTAACCACTCCCCTAATTCATAATCTTTTGACATAGGACGAAACTTTTCAAATCCAGCACCAGGGAAGAACGTTAACTCTCCAATAAATAGGCGCCCTTTTATTTCGTAAAAATCAACACGTAAGAACGGACAATCCTTACTTAGCTCAGCTGTGAGACGTTTCATCTCCTCATACGTAGCTGGCTTCGGAAACTCCGTAGGTAATGGAGGATAATGACCAAAATGAATTCCCATAGGCTCCCAATCAATATTATAGAAGTTCATACGCGTTCCAGTCTTTGAAAAGCGATCTGAACACACTACAGTTAGCTTTGGTTCTCCATGGAAGGAATACATCTTATAGTCTAATAAATCGTCATTGCCCAATTCAGAAATATATTCTTCTGCTATAATACGACGCGGTACATTCTGATAAGCCCATTCTCTGGCAATTTTAGAATAATCACGTTTTAGAGATGCTCTTAACTTTGCTTTAGCTGCCTCTCGATCAAGGGATGACTTATCTTTACAAATAACGATGCCCCCACTATCATGTGTACACTTCAACACAAATTGATTAGGTAACGCATCAAAGTCAATATCCTCTACGGAATCCCAAACAGCAAGTGTGGGAATTATATATTGATCACCTACACGGTGAGCAATAAAATTTTTAGCCTCATGCTTATCTACCATGACCGTTTGTATAGGCTCTCTATAATTAACCTTTAGCCATTGTAACTTTTCGCTGAAAGTTTTTGGATTCTCTAAATCTAAAGGATAGCCCATGTATTTAGGAAATACCTTCTTTAAAAACTCTTCATCAGATAAAGAGTCATAATAACCTAATTTGATCAATACTCTCGTGCGATAGTAAGGTTTTGTTAAAAAGGACATGCCAACTTTACACAACTTGCTGAGCTTCATTTTTACGTCCTTTCCGGAGCAATTGCACCTCTAAATAAAACATCATCATATAAAAATATGTACTCTTACTTTCATAAGAAACCATGCCCATATCCATAACGATTTGAGAAAGGAACAAAATCAGTACCATTACGTATTCATTACTATGAAAGTTCCGATAACGAATTAAGTTATAGGCAATGTATATATACATTGAGTAATATGCCAATAAGCCGATTACCCCTGTACCTGCTAATAGTTCAATATAGTTATTATGTAAGTAGTAATTCTCTTTACCGTATACGAAATAGGTAAATACTGAAGGGTTATTTACGCCAACCCCAGTTATAGGGGATTGATAAAATAAATCCCACCCAATATCAACCAAAGCCATACGGATAATAGTTGATGAATCGCCACCAGTACCAGAAAAGGCATCCACCATACTCGACATACGGTCTAGTACCTCTGAAAACATAGGCAATTGTAAGACTGCAATACCAACTAACGTAAGAGCCAATAAGGACCCTATAATTTTCACAATAGAATTCACTACATTAGCACTGCGTAAACTTTTAAACACAAATAGTAAGACTGTACCAACAACAACGAACACTAACGCTTTACGACTGCCGGTAGCCGCTAAAATTCCCAATGTAGGTAAGGCTATAATATTCCACCAACGAGGACGATCATACAACATATAATATAATGTCATAACGATCGCATTGGCCCCTAATAAACCTACTGTATTCGCATTTAATGCATCATTGGCAATTCGAGCAGAAGATGACAAAACGGTAATAAAATAATCTAAACCATAGAAATATACAGTATAAAAACAAACTATATAACCAGTCCACATACCAATCTTTAATAATGTGTCCACCGATTTTTTATCTTGATAACACATGTATAAAATGATAAGCATAAAGTATATCTTGACGATATCAAAGCTTCGACTGAGTGCTACAGATGGCTCTATAGCATTAATAGTACTCAGATAACAGGCTCCAATGAAGAGGAGCATATAACCATGCATCCAGGTAAGCCTAAATTTAATAACTCCCCGCTCTCGAATGAGATAACAAATAATAAGTCCAAATAGGCATACAAATAATACATAGGCACCATAATTCGCATCGCCAAGGGCAAAGGAAATGGTCAACGACAACACTAAAAAAATTAGAGTTATGAACCATATCATGCGGTCAGCAATAGCCGTAATATTTAACTTCAATGGTTCTCCTCCTTACAACTCATAAAACATCTAACCAACGTTTAGCAATTTTGCATAGTGGGAATTTGTCACGCACCTTAATGGCTTCTTGTGAAAGTTTAGTTGCCAATGCAGGGTCTTTTAGAACGCTACGCATGGCTTCATACATAGCCTGTGTATCTCCTACAGGCACCAAGATACCATTCTCTCCACTTGTTATGACCATACGAGCCCCACCTACTGGACAGTCTGTAACAACTGTAGGCAAGCCCATGCCTAGCGCTTCAAGCATAGAGTTTGAAATACCTTCAAAATCAGATGATGAAACATACATAGAACAAGGTGCGACCTTCTCTAAAATATTACTAGCAAAGCCAGGCAATAAAATTCTATCCTCTAAATTAAGAGATTTAATTTGAGCTCGTAGTTCATCCTCTAAAACGCCTTGCCCATAAATGACGAGTTTATACTCTGGGAACTCGTCTGCTAGCATACTAAAAGCATTGATCATCATAGGCAAATTCTTTTGCGGATGCAAGCGACATGCTGTAACGATTGTCTTTTCCCGTTCTCCCTCAATTGGTGGTGGCAATTTACCATTAATAGGATTTGGAATGATAACACCACGCTTTTGTACCGATTCAGGGAAATATGAACGAGCATCTTCCGTTTGGAATACTAACGCATCAGCAAATCGAAAAGCAAAATTACGCAGTGCTTGTTGATGCCAACCGATAGGTACCTTACGTGGATTATTTCGCTCTGAAAAGACAATGCGATTCTTTACAAACCAGGAACTAATAGCCAATATAAAGCTTGATGCAGACAAGAACGATAGACATGTCGCATTCGGTCTAGTCTTTAAAATCTTAATTAGCTCTTTTATTTCTTGCATAAAGCGAATCACTTTATTAGAACTTGTGGTATGAATTTCAATTTGCTCTATCCCATTTTCTAAGGCATATTCATTACCATAACGATTGGGACTAGTTTGGATGACCGTAATATGATGACCATCATGCACCCATTGACGAGCCAACTCTGTTAAAATTCGTTCAGCTCCATCATTACCAAGGGAGATGGTAACAATGATTATTTCCTTTTTCATAGGCCTTCCTCTTGGATATATTCTGCAAGTCTTACATACGCCTGCGCCATTGTTACCTTAGGCTGCCATCCTAAGGACTTTAATTTTTTTGAACTCAAGAACATGTGCACTGTCGGTGCATAGCCTAAGCCTTGAACATCATCAGGAATATCAAAAATGACTTCACTCTTATCATGACTTACATGAGTTGCTACCAAATGCGCAATACTTGCTATAGATCGAGTTTCCTCATCATGACATACATTGTATGCTTCACCAGCTTCTCCGTCCTTCATAAGGGTTAAAATGCCCGTTAATGCATCAGTAATATAGCAATAATTAGACATAGAATCACCCTTTGTATGAAGTACAATATTTTCATTTTTTAGAGCACTCTTAGTGAATTGCATAAATACGCGATTATCTGAAACAGGAACACCAGGTCCAAAAGTTTGTGCCAATCGAGCTATAACAGCTGGAACGCCAAATTCTACGGCATAAGATTTACAATAACACTCACATAATCTTTTACTTTCAGAATAAGAGCTACGCACATTTAAGTGATCTAAATATCCTAATCGCTCTTCAGTCATCACCTGTCCCGATTCATAAGGAACACCATACTGTTCCATGCTCGATAGGTATACAAGTTTCTTTACCGTTTTATGACGGCCTAGTTCAAGCATAGCTTCCGTACCATGAATCGAAGTACGAATCGTTTCTACAGGATGCTCCATAAAGAACTTAGATTGTGTTGGTGCTGCACCATGTAAAATATAGTCACAAGGCACATCAATAGATTCTAAAGAACCATCGATAAGTGTAATAGAATCATTATCTAAATAATCACCTAGAATAGCCTGTGCTTTGTCATGACTACGTACGTGACCTATTACCTGTATATCTAGACCATACGCTTCATTGGCAAGTATAAGCAGTTTTATAAACATAGAGCCAATGAGTCCCGTCGCACCTGTCACAAGAATGCGCTGATGGCGGAGGAAATCAAAGTGCTTTTTATCTTGTAGTAAAGCTGCTAACTCGCGTTTAATAACGGAATTACTCATCTTGTAATCCTCCTAATTCACGGTTCTTAATAATACCTGTGAACATATAATAATCAGATGGTGTCGTAATTTTTATATTTTCTGTCTCCCCTAATACTGGATACAATGTGTAACCATAATGCATCATCATGGACGCAGAATCGATAAAATCATGGATACCTTCTACTTTTGCTCGATCATGAACCGATAGAATATCGTCTAGTTTAAAGCTTTGAGGTGCTTTTGCCATAAGACATTCACTGCGATTTAAAATACGATTGATAGAACCATTATCCGTAACCATAACGGTTTCAATAGCAGGTGTAACAGTGATAGCAGACCCCTTTGTTTCTACAGATTCGATATTTCTCTCTATTGTTTCCTTATCTACAAGCGGTCTAACACCATCGTGAATCAATACAGTAACATCTTCATTAGGAAATAAACGCTTCGCTTCTGCCAATCCATTATATTGAGAATCTAAAGCACTTTCTCCACCTGGAACAATGGATAGAACCTTTTGTAACCCAGCCTCTTTGATAAGGTTCTTGGTGTGATCAATCCACTCTGCTTTGCAGGCTAGAATAATGCCATCAATTAAGTCCGTTTGTTCAAATACATCTAAAGTTTGAATCAAAATAGGTCTACCGTTCCATTCAAGAAACTGTTTTGGCGTCTTGCTGTTATTCATACGAGCACCTACGCCACCCGCAAAGATTACTGCTATTCGTTTCATAGGCCCTCCTTAAGGTTAAGCTTCGTTTTTGGCATAATGTATGCCTCTATACTCCTTGTAAGGTGTATGCAAATCAGCAAATACAGCATCATGTTTAGCTACGCGCTGTTCTACTGGTGGTAGTTGCATATAATCGCCCCAAATGAGACGTAAATATCTTTCATACCCTTTCATAACTGGTATTTGATGACCTTCAAAATCCTTATATACAACAGATTCGAAGTCTTCTCGAGGATGACGCAGCTTCATACCCTTCAAACTACCAATTAATTCAGTACACTCCTTACTCGTATTGAAATCGTATTTAGTCATTTGCTTTTCCGCAAAACGCCAAATATGATACCGTAACGACTGACTAGAAAATACCTTGTAAATACATCCTGCTAATGCACGATACATCGGTCCTTTATTATCAGGCAACCGTTGGGCATTGAAAAGTGCAAAGGTCATGGCCCACATAAGCTGCAGTGCACGACTGATTTTTCCTGGTGCACAGCCATCAATCGGCATAATTTCAAGAGCCAAACCATGACAAATATCTTCGTGCATACTATGACGATTAATAAATGTCGTGTTGTTATCTCTAATAGAAGCACCCGCATCATGATAGATATGATTTCGATCAGTTCGACAATAAGTATACCGTTCTATATCTGCATATTTAGGCCATAATTCAGCTAATTTTTCATAATCGGGACGTGGCATAAATAAATCTAAATCATCATCCCAAGGGATGAATCCATTATGACGTATAGCCCCAATGAGACCACCGCCACAGAGGTAAAAGCGCAAATTATGTTTGTCACAAAACTCTTTAAAGTACAGCAACATAGCAAGCTCTTTTTCTTGTATTTCCTTTGTCATAGATGTACTCATAGGGACCTCTTTCAACGTAATACAGCTAATACTGTATCAACCATCGTTTTAATATCTTGTAGAAAAGAAAATTCTTTAATACTCTTTAAATTCCAAGCCATCTTGCCTGGTAATACCTCATTAATATAGACTTCATCTACATTTTGAGCATTTTGTAAAAGTTGATCTTCATCTTTATAAGCAATGCTTGCCACACTAGTTACACCAGCTGGCAATAATAGGGTTGCCTTCATTTCATCGGTATAAGCCTCCACATAGCGAGGCACTTCTGGTCTTGTGCCGACAAAGCTCATATCTCCTAAAAGGATATTAATCAGCTGAGGTAATTCATCAAGACGACAACTACGAAGCATATTTCCAACCTTAGTAACACGCATATCATTTTGTGATGTCACTTGAGCACCTAATGATTCTGCATTTTTTACCATTGTGCGAAATTTATAGATGCCAAAGGTACGGCCATACTGTGTAACCCGTGTTTGACGAAAGAAAACCTCTCCTTCGCTATCCCGTTTAATCATAATAGCTAACACAAGAAATACAGGGCTCAATATAATGAGCATCCCTGCGGCCATAAGGCGGTCAAAAATACTTTTACATAAAAGGCTCCCACGCTTTTGATTTAACAATTCAAAATAAGGACGCACAGCTTCACACTGCAGCTCTTTTGGGAGATCGTGAAAGTTTTTTACTAGCATTCCGTAATAATCCTTTTAAACTGTTCAATGATATATTGCACTTCTTCATCTGTTAGCAATGTATGAAGAGGCAATGTGATTTCATTTTTAAACTGATTATAAGCATTTGGATAATCATCGATGGTAAATCCTAAATTCTTATAAGCCGTGTGCATCGGAATTGGTTTATAATGTACATTCGTTGCAATACCAGCTTCAGCCATAGCTTCAATTACCTTGTTTCGATATTCAGCATCTCGTCCATCTAAACGTACTAAATACAAGTGCCCACTACTTTGATGTTCATCAGTATAATGATGTAGCAATGTAACCGGTAAGTCTTTAAAAGCTGCATCATAAGCTTCGATGATTTCTTTACGACGTGCTAACAATTTTGGGTACCGCTCAAATTGAGCTAATCCAATAGCCGCCATAATATCGGTCATATTACATTTATAATAGGTACCTTTAATATCATATTCCCAAGCGCCTGCTTTTGTTTTAGCAAGAGCATCCTTATCTTGACCATGCAAAGATAATAATTGGAATTGCTTATAAATAGCTTCATCATCGATACCATCTATGTGTCGCCATGTAGCACAGCCCCCTTCAGCAGTTGTAAAATTCTTTACTGCATGGAAGGAGAAACTGCTGAAATCAGCTACATTACCTGTTGGTGTACCTTTATATGAGGCCCCAAAGGAGTGTGCACAGTCCGCTACAATAGGAATATGTGCCAATGCTTTTTGAATATCATTAGATGGTGTAAAGAGAGATTTCTTTTCTTCTACAATGGAACGCAAACGATCGTAGTCACAAGGGACACCAGCAATATCTACGGGGATAATAGCTTTTGTTTTTGGAGTAATAGCACGAGCCACTGCATCGTAATCCATTTCAAATGAATCTTTTTGGGTATCTACAAGAACTAATGTAGCCCCCACATGAACAACAGGACTTGCACTAGCTGTATAGGAATAAGCACTAGTAATTACTTCATCGCCGGGGCCAATACCTAATACACGAAGAGACATCTCAAGCGCCGCGGTAGCAGAGTTTAAACAAACAGCTTTAGGTGTACCTAACTGTGCCGCAATCTTTTTCTCTAATTCTTTTGTGCGCGGACCAGTTGTAATCCAACCACTTTTTAAGGCTTCTACAACTTCATTGATTTCTAACTCTGTAATATCGGGAGGGGAAAAATTAATTTTCATATACAATCACCTCATGACTTTCTGTACCTTATGGATACGCTTGATTTATCAAATCAAATTTATATTAATTACTACTACGCATCAATTACGATGGATCCTAGTAGAGGAATACCAACCTGAGTCAGTCGTTTTTTTGCTTCTATTAGATCTTTAGGACTAGCTACTTCATTTTTAACAACAAGCATAACGCCATCGGATTTTTCCGCTAATACAATAGCATCCGTAACATCTAATACAGGCGGTGTATCAATGATAACCACATCGTATTCATCGCGAATATATTCCCAAATTGTAGATAACTTACTAGAATCTACTACTTCAGAAGGATGCTCAACTATCTCGCCCGCAGTAAGCACATCCAAATGAGGAATTATATTACGATGAATGGTTAAATCTTCATCCATGATAACTGCATTTGTAAGACCTTTATTTTGTACATTGAATGCTACATGCTGTACTGGATTACGTAAATTACCATCTACTAAAAGAACTTTATTATTATTCTTTGATAGAGCTATTGCCGTATTGGCCGCCACCTCAGAGGTACCTTCTCCACTAGTAGCAGCTGTAATACAAATTATCTTACTTTTATGTTGATTGCATACGTATTGTAAATTGCTGCGCAATGTACGATATGCCTCTACTAGCGGTGTATCACCACGTTCATTAGAAATTAGTCTTATCATATTAACCTCTCACTTTGCGCCACAATGCTACGATACGATTACTAGGTTCTTCATATTCCTTTTTTTCATGATTTGGAATGACACCTAAGTTTTCAATACCAAGAATCTCATTGATTTCTTGTACGGATTGAACCTTGCGATTACAGAAGAACTGACCCAATGTGTAAAGGCAACCAAGAATAATTCCTAAAATTGCAGAGCCTAATAAAATAAGTACTTTACGAGGAGCAATAGCTTTTTCTGGCAATGTAGGAGCATCTACGATTTGCACTTCATTTGGCACCATTACTTCTGCTACCTTGGCTTCTTCTAAGCGTTTTGATAGCATTTCGTAAATATCTTGTGCTACATCTACATCACGTTTGGCTTGAATATAACCACGTTCTTTTTCTGGTAGGTTTTTCATAGCCTCTTCGTTTTCTTTATCAAGTTCAGCCAATGTAGACTCTTTACCTTGTGCTACGGCTAAAGCCGCTTCATTTCTGAATTTATCGGCCAACAAACCTTGTTGAGCAGAATTGCTAGATGGTGCTTGTTGGGTTGCAATAGCATTAATCTCAGCATTTAAGCCGCTTTTTGCTTCTTCAATTTGTTGGTTAAGTTCTTTCATCGCAGGATGCTCATCAGTATATTTGCCAACATAGGAAGCCCTACGAGATTCTAAATCGGCTAGTTGACCTTTATAAGCCTGAACGGTAGCACTGTCAGCAATACTTTTACCAGCAGAACCTAATTGCTCATTAATACTGCCCAACGCTGCTTGCGCTGTTTCTAAATCAAGTTGATTTTGAGCTTTCTCACGATCGATAAGGGTAATCTTATCTGTTAGCCCCTTCATTTGATCCGCCGTGGAATATACCTTATTGTCCACTTGGAATTGTTGCAATTTCTTTTCTGCTTGCTCCAATTCTTCTTTTGCAGTTACTACGCGTTTTTGCAAGAACTCACGTGTCGTCCGTTGCTCAACATGTGAAATGTCTGCTAAGCGCTTTAAGAATGTATCAATTAATAATTGATTAGCCTCTTGTGCTTGTTCTGGACTTTTACCAGTTACACTAACTTGTAATAATTCAGTTTCTTTATATGGTTTTGTTTCGATACGCGTTTTAACAAACTCTTCGTATGTAGGTGCTTTACCTGTTCCCTCTGGATCTTCAATAGCGGAAATAACAGGTTCTACAACATTACGACTCTTTAAAATTTCTGCATCTGTATTCATCAATTGACGTGCCATAGAATCAGAATAACCATTAGCACTTGATAATACAGAGTTACTTAAACCTTGAGATTGTTTAATGCGCAACATAGATGTAGATTGATAGGTAGATGGTGCTAACAGGCTATATGCACCACCTAATACAATACAAGCAACCGTTACATTGATAATTTTACGGCGCCGTTTAACGAGGACTCTACCGACCTCTTTTAAATCAATAATTTGTTCCACCCATATACCCCTTTCTGTGAAAGTTTACAAACAACAGGGTCTCTCCCTTTTAGGAATATGTACTGTATATCTCCCTCTCACGTAGATTACAGTTTTGAATAAATGATTATAATTAAATTGTTATACATTATGATTTGGATGATATGTTGGGACGATATCTTGTAATACATTGATTACATCCAAATCAGATTTGCATGTTTCAAAGCGCTCGATTTCACCACTTAACCAGTCTTGGTCTACATCTTCTAAGGCAGCTTCAAAGATTTTCTTATGTGTAGTTGTATTAGTACCTTCTTCAGCAGTTAATAATTCTTCATATAGCTTTTCACCTGGACGCAAACCAGTAAATTCAATGCGAATATCTTTATCAGGCTCATATCCAGAAAGACGAATCATATTCTTCGCTAAATCAACAATTTTCACTGGTTCACCCATATCTAATAAGAACACTTCACCACCATTCCCCATCGCACCAGCTTGTAATACAAGTTGGCTTGCTTCTGGAATAGTCATAAAGTAACGAGTCATCTCGGGATCTGTAACAGTTACAGGGCCGCCAGCTTCAATTTGTTTGCGGAATAATGGAATAACAGAACCGCGGCTACCAAGAACATTACCAAAGCGAACGGTAATAAACTTTGTATCATACTTATGATTCATACCAAGTACAACCTTTTCTGCCACTCGCTTCGTAGCACCCATGACACTTGTTGGGTTTACCGCTTTGTCTGTAGAAATCATAACAAACCGTTCAACACGATGTGCCCCTGCTACATCTGCTACATTACGAGTGCCATAAATATTATTTAACACCGCTGCAATCGGTTGGATTTCCATAAGTGGTACATGTTTATGAGCTGCTGCATGGAATACTACATCTGGTTCATAATCGGTAAAGATTTGATCTAACTGATTTTTATCTCGAATATCAGCAATAATGGGAACCAATGTACCTTCAGATACAATTGAACGCAACTCTTGGTGAATAAGATAAATACTATTTTCACCATGTCCTAGTAACAATAGTTTTTTAGGTTTTACCCGCAGTACTTGACGACAGATTTCAGAACCAATAGAACCACCTGCACCAGTAACAAGAACTACTTTATCCTTAAGATATGGTTCCACCTTAGATGTATCGAGATGAATTTCATCACGCTCTAATAAGTCCTCGATAGAAACAGGATGAAGATGGGATACAAGGACTTCGTCATCTAGTAACTGGTACATCCCCGGCAATGTATTAATCTTACATTTAAGAGGAGAGCAGATTTCCATAATCTCACGAATGACATCGCGCTTTACAGATGGCATGGCAATGATAATTTCTTCAACCTTATATCTTGCTACAAGCATTGGAATATCTTCACGATTCCCTAAAATTCTAAAGCCATTCATAAGACGGTTATGTTTAAACATATCATCATCAACAAACCCAATGATTCTTCGAGACCGCTTATGATATCGCTCTATTTCACGAGCAATAGTTGCACCAGCATCACCAGCACCTATAATGAGTGTATTTACTTGGCCACTTTCACCATCATCCCCACTGCTATAATGAAGCGCCACATAATGTAGCAACATGCGTCCCATACCTACTGCACCAGTTGTAAGGAACCAAGTAATAAAATAGATTGATCTTGGTAATGATTTACCAAATACAAACATAGAGGAGTAAAAGATTGCTGTACCTACTGTCGTAGCGACAAATACTGCCAATACCTCTCGCATCCCTGCATAACGCCAAATACGCGTGTACAAATGCATAAGCAAGAACATCAACATATACGAAATCAGCAATATTGGCAATGCGTCTACCATTTGATCAATATATCGAGGTTCTATATAGCCATCAAATCTAATAAATAAACTAATGAAAGCAACAATAACAATCGTCGCAATATCGGCAATAAATAGTATGGCTGGTAATAAATATGAACGCAAAAGAACGCCCCCTTATATGTGAGATAAACCCTATCCTTAATCCTTACCGATACGTGATACCATGTATGCACCAGTCAAAATTGGAGCAATATCACGAGCAAAGTTAATACGACTATTTTTAGTCAAGTAAAGAACATCCCCTTCTCGCATAATATAGTTTTCGGACATATCTCCAGTTTGTAACATGCGATTTAAATTAATAGGAATTGGTTTTTCAGGATTGTCTTGATGAATTAAGTAAATTTTCTTTTTAGCTGTATCCCAGTTAAAGCTACCAGCAGCACCAATCGCATCAATAACAGTACTAGACTTAGTCAATGTATAAGCACCAGGCTTATTAATCTCACCGAATACGTACACCCGAACTCCTCCGAGTTTTGTAACATTTACAGTAATATCCGGATTAATAATGTACCGAGATAAACCTTGCTGCAATTGGGCGGTAAACTCATCGACGGTTAAACCATCTGCTTTTACTGGTCCCACCATAGGGAATGATACATATCCGTCAGGACGCACAGTATACATAATATCGTTACCATTACGTGTACCAAGATCTGCTTGTTGTACAACTTGAATAGTTAGTTCATCACCTTGTCGTAGACGATACTCTTTATCAGAGCTCACAACAGATGCACTCGTTTCAAGTGGTGCATGCCCCTCTGATTGTAATATTTTAGAATCGTAAGACTGTTCAGCTGTTACATTAACAGGTGCAGCCATGGATGTTGTTGTGACACATAAGAATGCGGCCATCATCATATACTGTTTTTTATTCATATTTTACCTCTTTGATTTACATTCAACTCACTCAATACAACACTTTATTTTTTTAGAATTATTAATCCTAAAAAATCAGTTAAGTCATTTTATCATTATTTTAAACTTTCTTCCATAAACACAGACCGTTCTGAGCTAACTTCATTAAATCTTTAAGAATAAATCGCGTAAATATAAGGTTTTTACCATTTAATTATGTGTATTTTTTTACGCATTTCACTCATATTTCACTCGTTTTTTCATTAATTTTAGATATATAAATAAAAAATATATAAACTCAATTCATAGTCGATTCACAAAATCATCAAATACTCATCAATTTTATTGATTAAATAAAAAAATAAGGTGTATATACTAGTTTTCTAGTATATACACCTTATTAAAAATTTTAGATAAGTCTATCGACTTAAAGTATTAATTATTCAACACGACCGCCTAAATATGCTTCCATAACGCGAGGATCATGACGTACTTCGTCAGCAGGACCAGATAATACCATCTTACCTGTTTCCAATACATACGCATAATCAGCTATTTTTAATGCTTGTCGCACATTTTGTTCTACTAAGAGAACAGTAGTTCCTTCAGCACTAATCTCTTTGATAGTTTCAAAGATTTCGTTTACTACTAATGGTGCAAGACCCATAGATGGTTCATCCAATAATAACAATTTTGGACGTGCCATAAGGGCGCGACCAATAGCCAACATTTGCTGTTGACCACCAGATAGTGTACCACCTAATTGATAACTACGTTCATCAAGGATTGGGAAGCGTTTAAATACTTTTTTGATATCTTCTTCAATCTCATTATCGTTACGGATATAAGCGCCCATTTCAAGGTTTTCATAAACGCTCATATCTTGAAGAATTTGGCGACCTTCTGGAACTAAGGAAATACCACCATGTACAATTTGATGTGTTTTATGACCAGTAATATCTTGACCTTCAAATAACACTTTACCAGATGTTGGCTTTACAAGGCCCATTATGGTCTTCATAGTTGTAGACTTACCAGCACCATTAGCACCAATCAAGGATACAATAGAACCTTGTGGTACTTCTAAACTGATATCTTTTAAGGCTGTAATATGTCCATAACCAGCCACGATGTTTTCTAGCTTTAACATATTACGCCTCCTCTTTCCCTAAGTATGCTTCAATTACAGCCTCATTGTTTTGAATTTCTTGAGGTGTACCTTCAGCAATCTTTTTACCAAAGTTGAACACTACCAAACGATCACAAATATTCATCATTAATTCCATGGCATGTTCAATAACTACAACAGTAATACCAAGGTCGCGAATTTTACCAATCAATTGGCGTAACGCTTCTGTTTCACTATCATTCATACCTGCTGCTGGTTCATCTAGCAAAATTAATTGAGGATGCGTTGCCAAAGCACGTGCAATTTCAAGGCGACGTTGTTTACCATATGGCAAAGATGTAGCTACCTCTTCAGCATCTTCTTCAAGACCTACTAGCTTTAAGAACTCATAAGCAATGCCACGACAACGTTCTTCTTCAATGCGTTGGCGTTTAGTTCTTAAGAAACTAGCAATGAAACCAGAACCTGTTCGGCAATGCATACCTGTTAAAACGGTTTCCAAAGCTGTCATATTGCCAAAGAGACGAATATTTTGGAATGTACGAGCTATACCCATTTCAACTGTTCTATGTGGTTTAATGCCTACAACAGACATACCATCAAATACGATTTCACCAGAACTTACAGGGAATACACCTGTAATCAAGTTAAAGAGTGTAGTCTTACCAGCACCGTTTGGACCAATAACACCAAATACTTCGCCTTGTTTTACGCCAAAGGATATACCGGTGAGAGCTGCAACGCCACCAAAGCTTTTACTTACGTCATTTAATTCTAATAGCATTCAGTTCCCTCCTATCCTTGTTTTTCTTCTTGTTGTTTACGTTTATACGCTTCAAAACGTTCTGTTAATACTTGTGATTCAGGAATATATGGAGCTTTTTTAAAGCCTAATTTACGGCTAATTTTATCTACCATAGATTCTGTTAAAATACCATCTGGGCGAACTGCCATCAAGATAACAAGCAATGCACCGTAGATGATGTCCCGATAATCGGATAAGAAGCGCAATACTTCTGGCAATAATGTAAGAATAAAGGAGCCTAATACGGAACCCCATACAACATTAGAACCACCAAATACAGGGAATAATAAGATTTGTACTACCTTATGGTAGCTAAAGTCTGTAGGATTAATAAAGTTTGTAATATGAGCATACAAACCACCGCCAATACCAGCGATGAAAGCACCAATAATAAAGGCCATCATCTTGTAGTATACAACGTTAATCCCCATTAATTCTGCTGCATGATCATCAGCCTTAATCGCTGCAAAGGCACGACCAACGCGGCTATTATTAATGCGTACACAGAAGGCAATAATCAATACTAAGATTGCCAATAGGATAATGATAGCCATTAAGTTGCCCCATGCAACAGCATCAATACCCATCAAACCATCGATATCAAGTTCATAGGCTAAGTTTGTTAATTCTTGAGGAATGGATGGAATACCAGAAAGGCCTAATGCACCATTAGTAATATCCAAGTTCAAGAAAATAACACGCACCACCTCGCCAAAACCAAGAGTAGCAATGGCAAGATATAAACCGCGAAGACGTGTTGTTGGTAAACCGATAATAACGGCTACAAGACTGGCAACTAGGCCACCAATGATAATGCCTACAACGATAGGCAAATCAGCCTTCAAAGAAAGGATAGCGCCTACGTATGCACCAACGCTCATAAAGCCAGCAGCCCCTAAAGAAAGCTGACCACTTGCAAGTGTAAAGTAAATAGAGATACCCATGATGGCATTGATGATGAAGAACATCACGATCTGTAGATAATACGGGTTCAATAAATCCATTATGGTCTCCCCCCTTTATCTTTAGAACCAAACAAGCCTTGTGGGCGCCAGAATAATAATAGGATGATGAGGCCAAAGGCCACAGCATCACGGAATGTAGATGCGCCATAGGCAACAGAGAAGATTTCTGCTACGCCTAAAATGAAGCCGCCCACCATAGCGCCTGTAATATTACCAAGGCCACCCAAGATAAGCACTGCAAGGCCTTTAAAGCCGATGATAACGCCCATTGTAGGCTCAATAGCATTAAAGGACAAACCTACTAATACGCCTGCAGCAGCACCTAAGGCAGATGCAATCATAACAGTAACAGATATAATCATGGTTGGATTAATCCCCAACAAAGCTGCCGTTTCAGTGCTCATGGATACAGCGCGGATAGCCTTACCAATTTTAGTTTTCTTAATAACTACATTAAGAATTAACATTAACACAACAGAAACGCCTAAGCCAATAATTTGTACCATGGAAATTTTGAAAGCTCCAAAGTCGATTAGGCCACCAATATAATCTGGTGGGAAAGATCTTGTTTGAGGGCCCCAAAGCAATAATGCCAAACTTTCAAGGAAAATAGAAACACCAATGGTACTAATAAGTGGTGCCAAGTGAGACACCTTTTTCTTGCGGAGTGGACGAAGCGCCACAAATTCTAAAAGATAACCGAGGATAGCACCGACAGCCATAGCTACGATAAGGGCTACAAAAATGTTAACGTCAAAAACAGTTACCATAAAAAGACCAACGAAGGCACCTATCATAAAGATGCCTCCGTGTGCCATGTTGATGATATTTAAAACGCCAAACACAAGTGTTAAGCCAATAGCGAGTACAGCATATAAGCTACCGAGGGTTAACCCGTTAACTAATTG
>OKVW01000273.1_pt1 | contig 33647 bp, 40 predicted proteins | sample 1606991 | NCBI WGS metagenome assembly OKVW01 (sample SAMN03281021, study PRJEB24777) | human gut metagenome | isolation source: fecal sample PR177 from 1 month old male Malay infant, vaginal delivered... | reverse complement strand
GGGCGGCGCCAGCGAAAAATCACTCCGGGTCAGGGCCAGTGCTTCGTTAATACGGGCGCCGGTGTTCCACAGGGTGGCCAACAACATCCTGCGATGCAGATCGGGCACATAGTGGAGCAGGGCGCTGACTTCCGGTGCCAGTAGGTATTTCGGCAGTTCGTCCTGAACGAGAGCCATCTGGCGCAGTGCCAGCGCCGCCGGATAGTCGATGGACACAGGCAACTGAGCTACCATTCCTGGTTGCTGCCCCAGGGTAACGAGTCCGGTCATCAGTGTGACTCTCCGGCTGGAGGTATATTCAGTGCTGATGCGATGATTTCCCGGTTTTCCTCATTACGCCAGTTTCCGAAATAGTCCACTTCCAGACGCAGGGAATGGTCTGCAGCCTCTATCAGGTCCGACACTTTCTGCAGGGCATTCTGCAGCTGCGGCGCTGATATCTTCCTTGGCACATCATGTTCATCCACGCCGTTACGGTGTACCAGGTCGTTACGCCAGTCAGCGATGATGCCCAGCATCTCTGTTGGCCAAACGGGCGGAATATGAAGCACGGCCCCGAAATAGCGCTCAATGGTTTTAACGTTATGAAACGTCAGTCGGGAAACAAAGTTCCTCGCCGCAGGCCTGAACAGGGAAAGCTCCATCTCACGGGCAGCATGTTTTACCGGATTTTTGATTCTATCGGACTTCATATAAAACTCATCCCTGAAGCGTGTAAGCGGCCAGTCATGCTCCAGCAGCGCCCTCGCACAGTACATCAGGTACGCCTCCATGACCGTCACGGCATGGACGAAAGACATCCTGTACACCAGTTCAGGCTGCTCTTTATCTAGCAGGGCATAGAGAGCCCTCAGTTCCTGGTTGGCGTGCAGGTAACGCTGATGGACGTTGTTCAGGGACGCCACAAACAGCCCATGTTCATGATCCCACTGAGCCTGATCGGCAAGAGCATCCTGCTCCCAGTAGTAAAGGTTCGCGGCCTGTTCCCACTCGTCAGAGCCGGGAACAACATCCGGATAATTTTCCTCAAGCCATTCATCAAATCGTTCAGATTCAATATCCAGCAACTGCTCTTTCGCGCTTCCCATAACACCTGCACCTCTCTGTATAGCTTTATAATTGAGAAATCCCGCCCTGCCGTTTATCCCCGGACGTCCTCAGAATCCTTCCTTCATTCGCCGCTGCACCGAGAGCCAGGTGAGTTCTTCCAGCCCGTCCGGGACGATCCTGTCCGGATTCGTGTAGATGGCGCTGGCATCCCCGGTCAGCCACCATGAGCCGGAGACCCGGATACGTTCGGCCACCGTCAGACCGTCCCAGGTGACAATCAGCCAGGTGTTCACGCCGCGATCCTCAGGGGGACGGAGCCAGAGCCGGTGATGGCCGAGGGCGGTCAGTGCCCGCCAGGCCGCTTCAAGCGAAACCGTGACGCGCTCGCTTTCATGGGAATATACATTCATACGTAATAGTCACTCCTGGTTACTATTTCTGGTAACATCCCTGATGATGAGCGTCCTCAGATTACCATGTGGTAATAATTACATTACTTATAATAATCAGACATATAACCACCTTTTTAAATTACCGGATGGTCGTTTCCGGCAGATCCGATTTTCTTGCGTATCACAACTTTCCGGAAGTGTACCACGCGCACGGAATAACCACACCGGCCTGTTATGGTGGTGAGCGGGCGGTCACGGGGAAGAGGAGAAACACTATATATAGACGAAACTGCAGCTGACGGCATGGCATATATTGTGTTTCTGCGCCGCTGGGCACCGGGGCACTGAAAGCAGATCCGGAACTACCGATTTTCGGATCTTTGCAGGTAAAGAGAGATTTCTGCATATATAGAGCATATCCATATGTCTGGCATCTGCATATGTTATGGATACGCATACCCTGAACATCTGCATATGTCAAACCTATACATATGCTGAACATCTGCCTATACTGAGCATATGCACACACCCGGTGCAATGAACCTCATTCCGGATATGTGTCACACATCCATACTTACCCGGGAGAAAAATCATGAGAACCGTATCCATTTTTAAAAACGGCAACAACCGCGCCATCCGCCTGCCCCGTGACATGGATTTTGAGGGGGTGAGCGAGCTGGAGATCGTCCGGGAAGGGGACAGCATCATCCTGCGTCCCGTCCGGCCGACCTGGGATTCATTCTTTGAGCTCGAAAGAGCCGATCCGGACTTTATGGCGGAGCGCGAGGACGTTGTCATCGACGAAGGACGATTTAACCTGTGAACAAGATTTATATGCTGGACACCTGTATCTGCTCGTTCATCATGCGAGAGCAGCCGGAAGCCGTCCGGAAACGCCTGGCACAGGCGGTGCTGCGCGGTAACCGCATCGTGATCTCGGCCATCACCTACCAGGAGATGCGTTTCGGTGCCACCGGCCCGAAGGCCTCCCCGCGCCACGTACAGCTGGTTGACGCGTTCTGCGCCCGCCTCGATGCCATCCTGCCCTGGGACCGCGCCGCGGTCGACGCCACCACGGAGATTAAGGTGGCACTGCGCCTCGCCGGGACGCCGATCGGTCCGAACGACACGGCTATTGCCGGACACGCCATTGCGGCCGGCGCCGTGCTGGTGACGAACAATGTGCGGGAATTTGAGCGGGTACCGGGTCTGGTGCTGGAAGACTGGGTAAGATAACGCTGTAAAACAAAACAGGCGGTCTGCCACGGCCGGCCGCTCTTTCAGGCAGCGGTATAAAGGAATAAAAATGCCCCTGATCACGCGGCTTATGCTGCAAAACTTTAAAAAGTTTCCGGAACTGGACCTGCGCTTCACTCATGACCGTAACATTCTGGTCGGGGACAATGAGTCCGGGAAAAGCACGATTCTGCTGGCCCTTGACCTTGTGCTGAGTGACAGCCGGCACCGGGTCGAGGCACTGGGTGTGGAATCGCTCCTGTCCCAGTCAGCCGTCAGGCAGTTTCAGGAAGGTGAGCGCCGCGCCGATCTGTTACCCGTCCTGACAGCTGACGTTTTCCTGAGTAATGGGGGAGATCCTGACCTGAACGGCAGGCAAAATCTGGCGGGTACCGATGCGGATGGTCTCAGAATGCGCATTGCACCAATGACGGAGGAATACGGTCAGGATATTCACCATGTCCTGCAGCAGGATCCCGATAATTTTCCCTATGAATACTATTCCGTCCGGTTCAGCACCTTCTCCGGTGGTCACTTCGCCGGCTTCAGACGTTATCTGCGCCATCTGCTGTTAGACAGTGCACGCATCGATAACGAGCACGCCGCGCAGGAATATACGCGCACAGTTTACAGCGTCAATGTCCCGGTGGCCGATCGGTACCGGCTTGAAAACAGTTACCGCCAACAGAAATTGCACTTCTGCACCCGGCATCTGTCCGCCATAAACGACACGCTGGAAACGTATCAGTTTGGCGTGCGTTCCGGTGCTAAATCAGGTCTTGAGGCGAATCTGGACATTACCGAGGACGGTATTTCCATTCGTCACCGTGGAAAAGGAAGGCAGTGCTTCATCAAAACGGAGTTTGCACTGCAGCGGCATCAGCAGCAGGGAGAGCTCCACGCACTGTTGCTCGAGGAGCCGGAGAATCATCTCAGCCATGTTAGTATGAAGAGGCTGGTTAATCAGCTTGCCGCTGAACGGCAGACGCAGGTGTTTATTGCCACACACAGCAGCCATATCACCTCCCGCCTCGATCTGCGTAAGGCAATCCTCCTCGGGTCTGCCCGGCCGGTACTGATGAATGAACTTTCCGCTGAGACTGCCGCCTTTTTCATGAAAGCACCGGATAATAACGTGCTGGAATTTGCGCTGGCCAGACGCGTGCTGCTCGTGGAAGGGGATGCTGAGTTTATCCTGCTCGAGGCCTTTTATCGCCGCCTGTATGGCAGGGCACCGGAGGACGACGGGATTCATATCATTGCTATCGGCGGAACGAGTTTTCGTCGTTATCTTGAGCTGGCCCGTCTTCTGGAAAATCGCGTCGCGGCCCTTCGCGACAATGACGGCAACTATCAGCAAAACTGCGATGAACGCTATGCTGACGTGCTTTGTTCCCGCACCCGGGTATTTGCTGATCGCGACAACACCCGATCCACATTTGAAATCTGCCTGTATCAGGATAATGCTGGTCTGTGCGATGCGCTTTTCCGCGGAACTCGCCGGACACTCACGGTGCAGGAATACATGCTGGCCAATAAGGCAGAAGCAGCATTCCGGCTGTTACAGCTGCACTCCGAAGAGCTGACAGTACCTGATTATATTCAGGAGGCACTGGCATGGATAAGAGAGTGATATTTGCGGTTGCCGGATCGGGCAAAACGACGCTGCTGATACAGCGGTTAAGGGAGGACCGGCGGACGCTGATCCTGACCTTCACCGTGAATAATGAAGCGCACCTGCGGGCGCAGATTATCAGACGCTTTGGCTACATACCGGACGGGATCCGTGTGATGACCTGGTTTGAGTTTCTGCACGGTTTCTGTTTTCGCCCTTTCCTGCAGGAGCAGCTGGCATCGCGTGGCCTGAGCTTCGACCAGCCTCCTCCCGGAATACCGCGCACGAATGCCCGGCATTATCAGGATCCGGCCGGAAGACTGTATCACCGGCGGCTCGCACACCTGCTGACAGCCCGGGGGCTGCTGCCGGATATCCGTACCCGGCTTGCCCGTTACTACGATGAGTTGTTCGTCGATGAAGTCCAGGACTTTGCCGGACATGACTTTAATTTTTTGCTGGAGCTCTGCCGCGCGGAAATCTCTGTGCTGTGCTGCGGCGATTTTTATCAGCATACCTTTGACACAAGCCGCGACGGTAACGTCAATGCGACGCTGCATGACGACATAACCCGGTACGAGGCCCGCTTCAGGGCTGCGGGTATCATGGTGGATTGTGAGACGCTCAGCCGGACATGGCGCTGTTCAGCTACAGTGTGCGAGTTCATTACCGGACAACTGAACATCCGTATTGCAGCCCATGGAACCCATACCACCCGGATTGAAACAGTCACGGATACCGAGCGTACAGCGGTCCTGCACGCGGACGACACGGTGATCAAGCTCTTCTATCGCGAACATCACCGTTATGGCTGCCACTCACTGAACTGGGGCGCCAGTAAAGGACTCGACCACTTCCAGGACGTATGCATCGTGCTGGGGACCAGTCACTGGGAGCTCCTCATCCGGCAGACGCTGGCGGCACTGCCGCCGTCGTCCCGTAACCGATTATACGTAGCCTGCTCACGGGCGCGAGGCAACATCTATTTTGTCCCGGAAAGCCATCTGCGAAGGTTCAGAAACTGAGTCAGCTGCTTGTCTGTAGGCGCAGTCAGGCAAAAAAACTGTACGGTCAACGACGAAACTTCATGCCGGAAAAGTGCGGATCAAGTTTTGGTAATTTCCGGATCCAGGCGGAGGAGAAAAAGAATTGTTGCTGGGAAATTACAAAAAAGGGGGGGGGTTGTTAATTCGATATTATTGCCAAAAATGGCGAAATTTAAACTAATTATAAACCCCAGTGCAATTTAACAGCGACCCCATCAGGGGTCACCGTAATATTGATCAGCGATGTTCAAACCGCGCCACTGGTGTATCGGTGATTTCCATCTCCATTTCCCAGAGCGTTTTCATCACACCTTCGAGTGGATCGTCGCTGCTGCGGTAGAAGGTGTTGAAAAGGGTTCCATCCGGATACCTGAACAGCCTGAGTTCACCAAACGATTCAGTACTGACCATAAGCGAAAATTCCTGTTCGGAATTGAGAACAAGGTAAATAAGACAGTTATTGACCCTGAAGGGCAGAGAACGGATATCTCTGGCGTGCACATCAACATGTAGGCTAAACGTATCATGCCTTTCCGGCTGATGGACCAGCTCCCTCAGTTCTTCGCTAAAGCGGGAACCATAAACCACCAGAATGTAATTTTTCTTATCAGCGGACCGTTGCACTACTTCCATTAACAGCGTATCGAGTTTATTGACCTCAATCGTTAATTTAGCCTGAGATTTCCACAGTAAATAATGAAGTCTGTGAAGAATATTTCTCTTCACTTCTGATATCGAGGGGAAATCTCCGTAGACATTCTGATTAATTTCCCTGGCAACATAATCCCTGGAAACACCAACAGGAATGTATCTCACCAGCCAGTTGCGATCACATTCAGAATTTTGAGACAATGTGAAGTTTTTAAGTAAAGTATCTTCAGACAATGCTCCCGGAAGTTCCTTTGTCAGACGATTATCGGTGTTTCTGAGACGTTCAAGATCTACTTCGGCAGCAACAATATCTGCTGATTTGCTACGACTGAAGACTTCAATATATTTATCCAGAACATTATTAAAGAACACCACATTCGTTGCATACTCCACTTCTGAAATGATATAGCCTTCATAAGGGACTGATGGATCCCGCTTCAGTCGCTGAAGAACAGATATTATTCGGATCTTACTGGAATAGGAAAATATACCGCCAGCCAGAGCCTCACTAACACGCTGCGTAACCTGTTCAGCTGATCTCGCGAGCTTTATAGCCAGCAAAGAAAATGCTCCGTAGAGGCTCCCAACATCCTCATTTACTCCTGTATACACCCGCCCGGGAATGTAAGGCCTCTCATTATAAGAGTTCATGACCTCAATGGTTTCTGATAACTCACTGTGCCAGTTTGTATTCGCATGAAGATTACCGTTCTCAATTCTCAGTATCATATCAATGATATCGACAGAATATCTGAATGCAGGCGTCAGCGTATCGTGAGCGTCTCTTTTTTCATATAGTTCAGACATAATGAGATGATTAACAAGATCAGCTAAGCTTACATTTTCCTGCGGTTCGAAATGCGCGATAAGATAGCCTGCCATTAACAGTCGCAAATCAGATAAGGCATTGGCAAATATAATGGATAAGGCCGCATTCTTTTTATAGGGGCTTCCCCTGAGTAACATGTCCCACTGCGGATCTGTTTCCTCCAGAGACAGATAATCCGGAGTCAGGAAGAAACTGTGCCAGCGGTACTCTTCCTCCCAGTACCGTGAAAATCGGCGCTGGTTAAACCAGAGACAGAGAACGTCATGAGCATATCGCACGGAAGAAGCATTATCGGCAACCACTGACGGGATAAGCAGCCTGGCGGTGTTATGCAGATGATACATCAGACGACCGGGAGAATCTTCACTCCCGGGGCTGCCAATGATCCTGCCCATACTCCAGCCCTCCCACAGGCCGATAAAATCACGGATAAGCGCCTGGTGAGTCTGCTCCTGGCTGGCCGACAGAGGCCCCCCCAGTCCCGCTTTCCACTCGTTTAACACATGCCATACCCTGAAAAGCGAAAGTATAAATTGTCTGAAATCAGTAAAACGAGAGCTCTGTGTTTTTCTGTACACATGTAATGGAATAGCCATAGATTCACGGAAATATTCGCCAGAATATTCTGTTGACTTTACGGTTTCACGAAAAAATTTTCTCAATTCATAATGGAATGAATCACTGAATGCATGGCTAAAACCTGATTCTTTCACTTCATCCAGATAATTTCTGTCGCTCCCGTAATTGTAACTTCTTTTAATAGATGTATAGGTATCCGTTAATCGTTCAACACCAGTCCTGAATACACTGATGTTTTTATCGTTAAGTGCATCGTAAGCCTCACCAAAGAAATCAAAAGTAATATCATCCAGATCCCTTTTGTTCTCAGAAGCCCCTGTCATAAAGCAACGCCTCAATAACCACCGCCATACTCCTGAAACAGGTATGACACCTTTCAATGACAATAAAATCAGTTCACCGGAACGAACACCGAAAGAGGGCAAAATGATAATTTCAGCATTCTGTCCATCCACTGCTTTTAGCCTTCTCAGCAGGAATAAAAGTGGCTTAATATAGATATCTTTAACAACATCAGCTTTACTGACATTAAATTTCAAATGAGTCATTTCTTCCTCTTCAGATATTGAATAAGGAAGTATTTTAATTCTACCGGGACAAACCTCACCGATGTGAACCCCCGGATATCGCAGCCTCGCCACAATGCATGCACTTTGAATGTAACCATCCACCACCTGTGACAAGAAATATTTATTCATAAGACGATCGCGCTTATTCTCATCCAGAACACTCAGGCTGGAAACAAAGAACCAGATAGACAGAAAAATATTGAAAAACATCCACACAAATGCGGTAACGGCGAAAGCTGTATTAAGATATCTGTCACCAATTGATAACGTCATACCGCCTAATACAATAAATGCGGCAAGAGACAGACCACTCAGGCCAGCAAACATATATCCGGAGTGAAGTTGATACGCTGACTGGATATGGATCCTTGCTGATTTTTTTTGAAACAGAACACTAATAAGACCCACGACCAGTGGAAAAACAATACCGATAATAGTCAACTGGCTACCCAGTAAATTAGACATCCATCCTGAAAGGAGAGTAATCCCCTTTAGATGCTGAAGAGCGAACGGATGCAATACAGGGCGAAAGTATTCCGCCACACCAACAGCACCGACGGCCGCGAACCAGAGAAAAAGCATAGCCCGAATGTAATGGGTGGAGCAGGAAACCAGAACTCTTTCTATCGGGTTCCATGTGAGTTTTTTGTAATCCTGGTTCGATTTCAGGCTACGGCGCAACTCAGCCCTGACCTGCCATGAGACACTTGTGAGGAGTTTTCCAAACATAGTTATCCTGCATTATCCATAAGAAATTCCAGGAATAATAAGCCACAGAGACCATTTTTTCTTTGAAAAATGTCACCCGATAACCTTCATGCAAGATTCGTCATCCCGTTATTCTGTTCTGGTATTTTTGGGGGCCTGACGTGAAACGTGCGAAATGGGTAAGCGTACAGCGAGCGCCATCTGGCCATAATCTGATGTTCCGGACAAAGTGGAGCCCACCAAATATGTCGTTGGTCCAAGGTGTCAGTTATGCAGAAAAATGCTGACTGACAGAGTCTTTTTTCTGACTTATACTGGTGTCAAGGTGATGGCGTTCCACCTTTCCCAACCGCCCCGTCCGGGGCTGATGACGCCTGATATGACTCTTGAATTTCAGGAGGTATGTCAGGCCGTCCGTAAATCCTTCCGGCCTGTATACTTCCCTTAACGGGGATACATCGTTGATTAATGTTTTTGGTCACCTCAATCCGGACAGTGATGCCATCTGTACCGCCGCTGTCACAGCTGACTGGCTTTCCAGACAGGGCCGTCCTTCCCGTGCGTGGAGGACCGGTGAAGCGAACCCGGAAACCCGCTATATTTTTGAAACAGCCGGTCTCCCCCTGCCACCCCTTCTCGATTTCCCCCTGAAAGGGGAACGGGTATGGCTGGTCGATTTTACCGAACCGGCGCAGGGGCCTGCTGACCTTCCTGAGAGTAATGTCATCGGGATTATCGATCATCACCGGCTGGGGGGACTGATCACGTTACTGCCGCCGGAGGTCTGGATAAAACCGGCAGGCAGCAGTGCGACGGTACTCTGGTCGCTGATGGATGCAGAAATGCGCCGCACCATGCCCCCGACTCACGGCATCCTGCTTCTTGGTGCGCTGCTCAGCGACACGGTAAACCTGCGCTCACCCACCACGACTGCAGACGATATTCGCACCGCCACTGAACTTTTCGTGCTGTCGGGAATAAAACGAAAAGCTTTTGTTCACGGTCTTCTGGCCGCTAAAACTGATATCACCGGACAGACGGCCAGGCAGCTTCTGAATAAAGATCTTAAGACCTTTTCGATTGCGGACACAGATGTGCGTATTGCCCAACTGGAGGTGAGCTCAGCTGATCAGGTCGCTCCTTTGCTGGATGAACTGCGCAATACGATGGCGCAGATGGCGGTAAATACTGGCGCCGGGCTGATCGTGCTGATGGTAACCGATATCAGTAAATGTTTTTCAACACTCTATTTCGCCGGACCGGAGAGCAGTAATGCCACTTCATGCTCCTTACCGGGCATGGTCAGCCGCAAGAAACAGCTTCTGCCCTGGCTCGAGCATTTCCTCAGGCAACGCCGGAGACAGCCATGAAAATCTATACTCACGCACTTGTTCTGGTTCAGGGGAAAGAGGATGGCGTTCCCCTTCTCGCACTGGCGGCGACTCTGTCCCGTCTGCTTGAGATGAAAATCACGCTTGCCCACATCTGTAACGACTACCGGGAGATGAACTATGTCTCGGACAGCCTGATGGACGATGCCGTCTCCAGGGATGTTGTCCAGGCGAAGGCGCTGCTCAGTGAGCTGACATCCTCGGTGGATGAGCACGTTGATGCCCGTGAGCTGGTTACCATGCGGCGTTTCGAGGATATACAGAAATGCATCACCGACACCGGTGTCGATCTTGTGATTGCAGGACACCGTAACCGGTTTATGGGCACGTTGACCTCACGTTCAGCTGAATACGTTAACCACCTGAACGTGGATGTTCTGATTAAACACATTTACGACTGAGTTACAGGAGATTGCCATGAATTTTATACTGGAAAAAGTCACCGCTCGCGAAATACTTGATTCCCGCGGTAACCCCACTGTGGAGGTGGATGCCTGGACTTCTGACGGGTTGATGGCTCGTGCATCAGTGCCCTCCGGGGCCAGTACCGGTTCGCGGGAGGCAACTGAGCGCCGCGATGGTGACCCGGAACGTTTTGGTGGCAAAGGGGTGCTTGATGCTGTTAAGGCCGTCAATACAGAAATCTGTGATGCCATCAGGGGAACTGATGTGCGGGAGCAGCGGCGGCTGGATAATAGTATGCGGGAGCTTGACGGCACGGAGAACAAAAGCCGGCTCGGTGCCAATGCCATTCTGGGTGTATCGCTGGCAGTAGCCAGACTGGCTGCACAGGTCACCCGTCAGCCGCTGTACCGCTATCTTGGGGGACTTAATGCCAGTCTTCTGCCTGTTCCGTGCATGAATATTATTAACGGTGGCGTTCATGCCCGGGGTCAGGGCGCTGACTTTCAGGAGTTCATGATAGCACCGCACGGTGCATCAACGCTCACTGAGGCGGTTCGTCAGGGCAGTGAAGTCTATCAGGCCCTGCGTCAGATCCTTGTGTCGAGGGATCTCTCCGCCGCGGTGGGGGATGAAGGCGGATTTGCCCCGGCCGTCTCCTCAAACAGAGAGCCTCTGGAATTCATCGTTCAGGCCATTGAAAAAGCCGGTTACCGTCCGGGGGAAGACATCAGTATCTGTATGGACCCGGCTTCCAGCGAATTTTATCGTGACGGGAAATATCATCTTCGCACCGAACACAGCGCCCTGAGTGCTGAAGAGATGACGGATTATTACAGGGAACTGATGAACCAGTTTCCCGTAATTCTGCTTGAAGACGGACTCGCAGAGGATGACTGGGCTGGCTGGAAATATCTGCATGACAAACTGGGCGGGCGTGCTGAACTGGTCGGCGACGACCTGTTCGTGACCAATGTGAAGTATATCCGCCGTGGCATTGAAGAAAACCTTGCCAGCGCAGCCCTCATAAAACTGAATCAGATAGGCACGCTCAGCGAGACATTTGACGCAGTTTCACTGTGTCATGAAAACGGATGGGGGGCTTTTATTTCGCACCGCAGCGGTGAAACCATGGACACGTTTATCGCCGATATGACGGTGGCGCTGCGTGCGGGACACCTTAAAACCGGCGCCCCCTGCCGCGGAGAACGAATTGAAAAATACAATCAGCTTATGCGCATCGAGCAGGAACTGGGCAACGAAGCCCGGTATGCAGGTATAAGCGCCTTTGTTCGTCATCTCTGACGGGCATATCACGGGCATCAGAGCAGCGTATACCGGATGAGCCCGGTATACGCCTTATTTTCTTTTCCTTAGGTGGGGAACGCAGCATTGAGTCAGCTGGCAGCAATTATGATTGGTGGGGCCGCGGGATGTATTATCCGTTGGTTTTTGGGGATGAAACTCAACAGTTTTTTCCCGTCTCTTCCACCCGGAACCCTGGTAGTGAATTTGATGGGAGCATTTATTATTGGTGGCGCAATGGCATATTTCATTCGTCATCCTCACGTGGATCCGGCCTGGAAACTGCTGATCGTCACCGGTCTGTGTGGGGGGCTGACTACCTTTTCAACATTCTCTGTCGAGGTTTTCACCCTGCTGCAGGCAGGAAATTACACGTGGGCTTTCACCTCCGTACTGGTGCACGTGATGGGATCGCTGCTGATGACCGCGGCGGGTTTTTATCTGATAACGTGTCTTATATGATTCTCAGGTACCAGGCAGAATCAGGCACTTAATTAATGGTGTACCCTGAGAACAGCTGCGCCGGTGAAGGGCTCCGGAGGCAATGCCGGTAATCCGGCTAAAGACAATCGCAGCCCGTGACATTTACCTGGGCAGACATTCAGCTACTCAGACAGAGGTGGGTTTACAGAAACCCTCCTCAGTGGGCTCCTGACGCTGACACCGCAGGTACCCTGAGATACTAAATACTGCGCTGATTAACTCTCGCAGAAAGTGCCTCTGCACTTTCCTTACGTTCACTGTAGCGGTCCACCAGGCAGGCTGTTCTTCCCCGGGTAAGCAACGTAAACTTCATCAGCTCTTCCATCACATCCACGATCCTGTCGTAATAGGCTGAGGGCTTCATCCTGCCTTCTTCATCAAATTCCTGCCAGGCTTTGGCGACTGATGACTGATTCGGGATGGTGATCATTCGCATCCAGCGGCCAAGAATACGCATCTGGTTTACCGCATTAAAGGACTGGGAGCCACCGCTGACCTGCATCACTGCCAGTGTTTTCCCCTGAGAAGGGCGAACAGCACCTTCGCTCAGTGGGATCCAGTCTATCTGTGTTTTCATAATCCCGGTCATTGCCCCATGACGTTCAGGGGAACACCACACCATTCCTTCCGACCATCGCACCAGTTCACGGAGCTCGGCAACTTTCGGGTGAGTATCCGGAGCATCATCTGGCAGGGGAAGCCCTGACGGATTAAAAATACGGACTTCAGCCCCCATGGCGGTGAGCAGGCGTGCGCCTTCCTCCGTAGCCAGGCGGCTGTAAGAACGTTCACGTACAGATCCATACAGCATCAAAATACGCGGTGCATGCCCTGGCATCCCGGATACGGGGTAATCTGTGAAGTCCGGCACGCTGAAAATGTCAGGGATAATATTTGGCAGGCTGTCATTCAGTTTGTTCATTGCAGGCTTTACTCACGGGTTGATGTAACTGTTGAAACACTGGCTGCGCTGCCCATGCAACACTCATCCAGCAAAAATCCGACGATCTGGCTCAGTTGCTCATACTGTGGCTGGCAGTACAGGGTGCGTCCCTGCCTTTCCTGGCGTATAAGCCCCACAGACAACAGCGCCGACAGGTGATGGCTTAGCGTCGACGCCGGGATATCGAGACGCTTCTGTAACTCCCCGACAGGCAAGCCTGTATATCCAAATTTAACCAGTTCCTTGAAGATGCCGAGCCGGGTCGGATGACCCAGCTCCTTCAGCGCATCTGCCGCCTTAACAATATCCATAACACCTCCTGAAATCTGTATTTCCAGAATAATGGAATTTTTAGATATAGCAAACCTGCGAATCTGACAGCAGTAATGTCCAGGGGACATATTTATCGGCTGTTCAGAAAAAGAGATAAGCTGTGTAGCCTGCCATTATCGCCATCGAAATAATGACCAGCACGAATGCTGCCACTAGCCTGAACCTGAAAAGGGCGCGCAACAGGATCAGTTCTGTCAGGCTGGCACCTGCACTGCCGATGATAAGGGCCAGAACCGTACCGGCCCCCACCCCTTTGGCCAGTAATGCAGCCGCCAGAGGAATAACCGCTTCAGCCCGGATATAAAGGGGCACACCAATAATTGCCGCAACAGGAATGGCAAAAGGATTTGCCGGTCCGGCATACCGTTCAAGTAACGTCGTGGGCAAGTAACCATAAATTATACTTCCGATAGCTATCCCGGCGATCAGGTAGGGTAAAACACCTCTGAAGTCAGCCCAGGTATCACGCCATAAGCCGCCGTAACGGCGGGGGAAGGCATTAACGTCAGACTGCGGTTTACAACAATTCTCCGGTACAGTTGCCGTCATGTCAGCCTGACGGGAACGGATTACGGACAGGCGTTCGCCACAGCAGGGGAGTTCACTGCCCACATGACTGCCGCGTTCAACCGTCTGGCAGGGAGCCTCCCCCTCATACACCCCGCTGCGTATGTATTTATCAAACCCCAGAATCTGCAGTAACCATCCCGCGATAAGTGATACCAGAAGCGCGGCGCCGGCATAAATCAGCGTCAGGCTTAACCCAAATGTCGCAGCCATCAGGGCAATAATGACCGGGTTCAGTAGAGGAGATGCAAAGAGAAACACCATCATCGGGCCAAATCCGGCGCGGGCGCGGATGAGTCCCTTCAGCACCGGAATGGTTGAGCAACTGCAAAACGGCGTGATGGCCCCCAGGCCCGCCGCCAGAAAATAACTTCTGAAGCGGCCGGCACTGAGCAATGCCTCGATACGAGCCGGCGGAACATGCCTTTGCAGTACACCAACCAGCAAACTGATAAGTAAAAATAAAGCCGACAGTTCGACGGCGAACAAGGCAAACATGCTGGCGACATCCTGCAGTTCTGCGGACATATAACCCTCCTGTACTTCCGGATATATCGAATATTCAGAAAGAGTAATACAAACAATCATGACTGTAAACTATATTTCTGGAATTATGGAAATATTAACCAGGAAAAGAGAGGGGGCACTGGCGTACCGCCAGGGATCTTGACGCCGGAACAAAGCGCAGTGTCCGGCTTCCCGGGCATCTGAAAGACACATATCACACCACCGGACCATCAGGGGACAGGTTTGCCCCTGACGGATACGTTTCGACTGGCAGAACAGTCTGACCATTACAGCGTTGTTACTGGTAGCCGTATCGCCTGTTAAGATAACTGACCTGCACCGGCGAAGTCAGTGATTTTGGCCTGATTTGCTGAACCTGTTTTTTCACCTGAGCAGGCAGATACCCTGACTCGAGCATCAGGATAGCGGCCATCATCCCTGTCCGGCCAGAACCACCATGACAATGGATAACCATCGTTCCGCCGGACCTGACGATCGCCAGCAGATTCGTTTTTTCCCGGGCAAATGCCTGTTCAAATGGGGCTTCAGGTGCACAGCTGTCTTCTACGGGGAGGTGAAACCAGTCCATATAAAGGTTAGCGCACAGTGAAGGGAGGGCATCAGCCTCATTTTCACTGAGTTCAGCCAGCGTCATCATGGTGATTACAGCCTGTGCGCCGGCTTCTTTTAAGGATTTTAATGAATCAGCAAGGGACACCCCTCTGGTTCCCGGGCAGGGAGTAAATATCAGCCTGGCGCCATTGTCTAGGGTGAGAATATCAAACGGGTGAAACATCAATACAGACTCCGTGCTATTAGTTTATTAATCTTCAACGTTATGCCGTTACCTTATCCGTGCTGTCTGTATCAGCCGGGATAACGTTTTCAGGGCACAGTCAGGATTTGTAAGAAAGGGGGCCGGGCGGTACCGGATTAATGTTCGTCAGATCCGGTATTACCCATTGCCTGCAGCTGATGCTGTAATGAAAGCCGGTCGATTTTATCCAGGGGAAGGCTCAGAAAAAGCCGGATGCGCGTGGCTATCTGTTTTTCAACCTCCACAAAGGCGTGGTACTTCTCCTTATCGGTACCCTCTGCGGAAGCCGGATCCCTGCCCCCCCAGTGAGCCGTTATGGGGCCACCCGGGAACACCGGACATCCTTCTCCCGCCATCTGGTCACAGAGCGTAAAAATGAAATCCATTTGCGGTGCATCCGGATGTTGAAAGTTTTGCAGGTGTTTGCTTTTCAGGGATTCAGTACTGAATCCCTGATCATTAAGCACCCTGAGCGTCAGCGGGTGAGGTGAACTGGCTGGTTGAGTACCGGCGCTGAATGCCCGGAATTTTCCCCCGCCGAGCTGGTTCATCAGCACTTCTGCAAACAGGCTTCGTGCCGAATTCCCGGAGCACAGGAACAGGACATTGTATGTTTTACTTATCATCGTGGCTTACCTTCTGTCAGGCCGGAAAGGTATGATCGGGCCGCTCAGGTACTGACAGCCCGACCGCTGGGTTACTTCACGACACGCTGTCCCTGGGCATCAATCACCTGTTCGCCGTCCTCTTTGCTGAACGCTCCCTTTTGTGCGTCCGGCAGAATATCCAGCACCACCTCAGACGGACGGCACAGCCGGGTACCCAGAGGGGTGACCACAACAGGACGATTGATCAGGATGGGATGCTGCAGCATAAAATCAATCAGCTCATCGTCGCTCCATTTGTCCTCTGCCAGACCCAGTTGCTCATAAGGCTCCACATTTTTTCGCAGCAGGGCACGCACGCTGATCCCCATATCAGCAATGAGCCTGACCAGCTCAGCACGCGCTGGCGGCGTCTCCAGGTATAAAATGACCGTGGGCTCCACACCACTGTTGCGGATCAACTCGAGGGTATTACGGGACGTACCGCAGGCCGGGTTATGATAAATCGTAATTGCGCTCATAAATCACTCTCTTCAGGTTTGACAGGCACAGGTCCGTGACGACCGGTGCCAGGTTAATCACAACGAAATGGATAAACGTAATACCAGGGCTACCAGCGTTACAAACAGCACGGGCAGGGTCATTACAATGCCGACCCGGAAGTAATATCCCCAGGAGATCCGGATATCTTTCTGCGCCAGCACATGTAGCCACAGCAGGGTGGCCAGACTACCTATCGGGGTGATTTTGGGCCCCAGGTCGCTGCCAATAACATTGGCGTAAATCATGGCCTCTTTAATCACCCCGGTCGCGGTACTGCCATCAATAGACAGTGCCCCCACCAGGACGGTTGGCATGTTATTCATGATCGAGGAGAGGAAGGCGGTCAGGAAGCCCGTGCCCAGCGTGGCCACCCACAACCCCTGGCTGGCAAACTGATTAAGCACAGCTGACAGGTAGTCAGTCAGTCCGGCATTACGCAGCCCGTAGACCACCAGATACATACCCAGGGAGAAAATCACAATCTGCCAGGGGGCTCCGCGAAGCACCTTTCCGGTATTAATCGCATGTCCTTTTTTGGCGACCAGAAACAGGACGAGAGCACCGACGGCGGCAACCGCACTGACGGGGATCCCCAGGGGTTCCAGGCCAAAGAATCCAAGCAGCAAAAGAGCCAGAACCCCCCAGCCTGTCCGGAAGGTACTCCGATCACGGATAGCCTCTTCCGGCGTTTTGAGGCGCGAAATTTCATAGGTTGCGGGAATATCTTTCCGGAAATACAGATGCAGCATCACCAGGGTGGCAATAATGGCTGCGATATCAACCGGCACCATAACAGATGCATATTCATTGAACCCGAGCTTAAAGAAATCTGCAGAGACAATGTTCACCAGGTTCGAAACGATGAGCGGCAGGCTGGCGGAGTCCGCGATAAATCCTGCCGCCATGACGAACGCCAGCGTGGTGCCTTTACTGAACCCCAGTGCGAGCAACATGGCGATAACGATAGGCGTCAGGATGAGCGCTGCACCGTCGTTGGCAAACAGCGCCGCGACCGCAGCACCCAGTAAAATAATCCAGGTAAACAGCCATCGTCCACGGCCATTTCCCCAGCGTGCGACGTGCAGGGCTGCCCATTCAAAGAACCCTGATTCGTCGAGTAACAGACTGATAATGATGACCGCAATGAATGCAGCTGTCGCATTCCAGACGATATGCCAGACGGTCGGAATATCACCGGGGTGAACCACACCAGTAATCAGTGCAAGTAAGGCCCCGAGCATCGCGCTCCAGCCTATTCCCAGTCCCCGGGGTTGCCAGATGACCAGTACAATGGTCAGAATAAAAATAGCTGCAGCCAGCCACATAAAGCCTCCTGTCGGGCAGGACCCTTCCTGCCCGTATTTATTATTTTCCAGCCTGACGGGTAAGACGTTTGAGCTGTTCAGTACCTGTTGGCTCTTCCTGCTGGAGAGGGATCAGCGCCATGCGTGATGCCATCTCCGTCCTGACCTTATCGATCTGAGCAGCTTCGTGTGCGGCTCTCGTGAGCAACAGGGGGGATGTTGTTTCTGTCGCAACCAGGCTGTTATTGATGAGCCATGCCCAGGGTTCAATACCGGCCCTGCGTAAATCCTCCTGTAAGCCGGCAGCCTCGAGAACAGGGGTGGTTTCAGGCAGCGTTACGAGCAATATTTTTGTTCGCTCAGGATCCTGTAACTGCATCATTGGCGTCAGATAATGCCCTTTTTCACCCATTCGTTTAACCACTTCCCGATGGTAGGCTCCCGTGGCATCCAGCAGTAACAGGGTGTGGCCGGTAGGGGCGGTATCCATGACCACAAAACGCTTCCCGGCTTCCCGGATCACCCGGGAAAATGCCTGGAATACGGCGATTTCCTCCGTGCAGGGGGAGCGTAAATCTTCCTCCAGCAGCGCCCGTCCCTGTGGGTCCAGATCCTTTCCTTTGGTGGCAAGAACATGTTCCCGGTAGCGGGCTGTCTCGGTATGCGGATCGATACGGCTGACCTGGAGATGAGGCAATTGTCCGTTAAGCGTGCTTTCAAGGTGCGCAGCGGGATCCGATGTGGTGAGATGGACATCAAATCCTTTGTCTGCGAGGGCTACGGCTACCGCGGCGGCTAGCGTTGTTTTACCCACGCCCCCCTTTCCCATCAACATCACCAGACCATGTCCGTCACGGGCAATATCCTCAATCAGCATTTCCAGGGACGGTACAGAGAGAGGCTCTGACACGGATTTCACTGCTGGCAGTGAGCATGGCTTATTTTTTCCCGTCAGCAGGCGGCGAAGCGCCGTCACGCCAACCAGATTTTCCTGCTGAAGGCTTAACCTGTCCGTCGGAAGCGATGCCAGCACCTGCGGCATGTGGGAAAGAATACGTTGTTCACGCTGATACAGTGCGCTGGCCAGACTGTCCTGTGAGGCTTCTCCGGCAGGCATGAGCCCGTTTATGACCAGGTACTGGTGCTTCAGACCGACATGCAACAGTTCATCATGCGTGCGGGCAACCTCAGCCAGCGTTGACTGTTGCGCGCGGGCCACCAGGATTAACCGCGTCTTTTCCCCGTCTGCCAGTACCGACAGGGCATGCGCGTAGCGCTCCCGTTGTTTTTCCAGCCCGGCCAGCGGACCAAGGCAGGATGCACCATCAGGATTTGTCTCGATAAAACTGCTCCAGGCACCCGGCAGCTGTAGCAGGCGAATGGTGTGTCCTGTAGGGGCAGTATCAAAAATCACATGGTCAAAATCATTCAGTAACACGTCATCGGTCAGCAGACCGGTAAACTCATCAAAAGCGGCAATTTCTGTTGTGCAGGCACCGGATAACTGTTCTTCAATGCTGCGGACCACCTCGTCAGGCAAGACTCCCTTAACCGGATCAACAATACGGGCACGATACTGTTGCGCTGCCGCCTGCGGATCGATTTCCAGTGCGGTGAGTCCGGGGACAGCCGTGATGGAAGTCAGGGTATTACCAATCTGCTGCCCGAAAACCTGGCCTACATTGGACGCGGGGTCGGTACTGACCAGCAGAATGCGTTTACCGTCATCAGCAAGGTAAATAGCCGTTGCGCAGGAAAGCGAGGTTTTCCCGACCCCCCCTTTCCCTGTAAAAAAGAGAAATTTCGGGATCGCGTTGAGATAATTCATCATAATCTCCTGTCCGGCTGGTTCAGCAACATGACGTTTTGCCACCACAGCAGCTTTTCTCCGGTGCCACGCCTGTTTTCTCCTGATTAATCTCAAACCAGCGAGCCAGATCCTGCCGTGTCGGGTAGCGACCGGACAGGACAAATTCACCATCCAGCAGAATTAACGGCAGGCTTTCAGCCCCGGAGCGCTCAAGAAAGGCTTTGACTGACGGATTCTCGGCAAATGCCAGAGGCTGCTGCGACAGGTTAAAGCGTTCCACCGGCACACCCTGCTGTTTCAGCCATGTGACGTCTGCGGAAAATGACACTAAAGCCTGGTCCACTTCCGTCCCACACACGCCAGAACTGCAGCAAAGTGCCGGGTCGTACACTGACAGTGTTTTCATTCTCTATTCCCTCAGGTTTCAGTTAAAAAATGGTTTCACCGATCCGGTTCAGCTCAGCCTGAAGACGCTCTTCAGGACCGGACAGGACCGATGGCGCAAGCAACAGAAAGGCTTCAATCCGGCGACGAAGAATATGCCAGGCCTGTTCGAACGCAGCATCTATCTCTTCTTCACTTCCGGTCGCCTTATCGGGGTCCTCGACTCCCCAGTGTGCCCTGACCGCCGGAGCGAGATACGCAGGACAGGCTTCACCCGCCGCATTCCCGCACACCGTGATCACCACATCCGGGGTTACCGGGACGTTGTCCCACGATTTGCTGTAATACCCCTCCGCAGGTATCCCTTTCTTCCTGAGCAGGGCAAGAGAGCGGGGATGGATTTCTCCTTTTGGCTGGCTGCCAGCGCTGTAGGCATGATGTGCTGCTGGTGAAAGCGCGTTAAATGTCGCTTCGGCCAGGATGGATCGGCAGGAATTACCGGTACACAGAAAAAGAATGTTCATAACATCACCATATAAATTCGTAAAAACATATATGTATGGGTAAATTTTTAGAATGTGTTAAAGACAAACCGCTCTGCCACCGGTTGTCGCGCTGTTACGGGCTATCCGCCCGGCCAGAAGCGAAATGTCCTCCTTCTGGCTTAAATAAGCCTGCTCAATGACGGCTGCCGCCCAGGCTGGCATATGCGCAGAAAGCCGGTAGTGGATCCATTTCCCCTCCCGGCGGTCAACAAGCAGTCCACTTTCCCGCAGCATGGAGAGATGGCGGGATATTTTGGGCTGAGATTCCTCAAGCGTTCCGCAGAGCTCACAAACACAGAGTTCTCCTGATGCCCTGAGTAACAGAACAATTTTCAGGCGAGTTTCGTCCGAGAGATTCTTGAAAAGCTGAAGCGCGGTAATCGGGGGCATAAATACTCCGTGGTGTCGTTCGGTTTCATCTTAGACTTCATGGGATTGATGTCAATAACATATTCGATTTTATGAATATGAAAGACTATAATCATGAGACAGAGCAGTGGAGGTTACCATGCGTATCGAAAACGTCACAGGCTGGTTATTCAGGCTGATCCCGGAACGCGTTTTTGACGCGTTATCCGGGATCGTATGCGCAGAAATGGATGGTATTGTGCATGATCCTCTGCCGGAAGAGACAGAGCGGAAGGCCACACGCCCCGCAACAGGACAGATGCGGCGAAAATGAAAGGTCTGGCCGGATGCTGTCAGCCTCTCACATCGTCAGGGCCCCGGGTCCACCTCACTCTGCCGTGAGGCCCGTCGGCGACCCGACAGCAATTACGGAGATATCAGGGGAACGCTTTAATGGTGCAACAGACAGACTCACTGCCTTGCCTGATGAAGGCATGGAAGCTGCACGAACACGAACTTTATTGCTGGTTACTCAGACAAACGCGTAATCAGGCTGATACCGATGATCTGATACAGGAGATCTTTCTCAGGGCAGTACGGCAACAGCGGAAATTCTGTGCCATCGTGAATACCAGAGCCTGGCTGTTTGAAGTTGCCCGCCATCTTGTCATTGATAAAAACCGCCGGCGGCGCGCATACCAGCCGCTCCATGAGGGTATATGTATACCGGATAACGTCACAGAAACAGTCGACTCACTCGCCGAATGTCTGCCCCGGATACTCAATAAAATGACAGAAGCGGATCGGAATATCCTTATACTCTGCGATCTGGAAGGGATGAAACAGGCTGATTTTGCTGACCGAAAGGGTCTCACGCTTGCTGCAACCAAATCGCGATTATTACGGGCCAGAGCAAGATTGCATCAGAAACTCTCCACTGAATGCCAGGTCAGACTGGACGAGTCCGGTCGGGTATGTTGTTTTACTCCCCGGTGAAGACCTCAGGACATGCAGGGAACCTGTTTCTGCGGCATTTCATCCGTTGATTGCTGTGGTGATGACGTTATCAGAACAGAGAATGAGGCGAGCCGCTGCTCAGGTAAATCTTTCCCGCGAAATCGTAAAAATCAGCATCCTTTTCTGTCAAACAGCGTCTTCCGTGGAAACAACCATCGTGAGGCCTGTCCGTTATGTTCCAGATTTTCAGTGATTTTGCCACCTGGCTGGTCTATGAAAGGCTTAATCTCATTCCGTCAACCAAACTCGGGGACGCTCTCCATTTTTTTGTCGAAGACGTGAGCAAGATTTTCGTTCTGTTGCTGGTCTTAATCTACTTCGTGGCTATATTGCGGGCCTCGCTGGACGTCGGTAGGGTCAGAGATTATCTCGCGGGTAAGCACCGGGGGGCAGGATATTTTCTGGGCTCCTGCTTTGGTGCCATTACCCCGTTCTGCTCCTGCTCGAGTATCCCTGTATTTCTGGGATTTACATCAGCGGGTATACCGCTCGGGATCACCATGGCCTTTCTTATCACTTCCCCGCTGATCAATGAAGTCGCCGTCCTGCTTCTGGTCAGCCTGCTCGGATGGAAGTTCACACTTGTTTATATTGTTGTCGGAATGGCTGTTGGTATAGCTGGCGGGGCTTTTCTTGATCATATTAAGGGAGAACGATGGTTAGCCGACTTTGCTGCTGACGCCCTCAGGGACGGGCAGCAACATCCAACTGATGGGATCCGCCTCTCCGCCGGGACACAGCACATGTCTCTCTCAAGGCGACATGCCTTTGCTAAAGATGAAACGCTCACCATTTTTAAACGAGTCTGGTTCTGGGTCATTCTCGGGGTCGGGATTGGTGCGGCGCTCCATGGATTTGTGCCGGACGGATGGATCGCGTTGCATCTTGGTGCCGGTCAGTGGTGGACCGTTCCTGTCGCCGTACTGGCTGGCATTCCACTCTATTCCAATGCGACCGGTGTCATCCCCGTAATGGAAAGCCTGATAACCAACGGCCTGCCAGTGGGTACAGCACTGGCTTTTTGCATGAGCACTGTGGCCGTCAGCTTCCCTGAGTTCGTTCTGCTTAAACAAGTAATGAAGTGGCAATTACTTTGTATCCTGCTGCTGATGTTGCTGACCGCATTCACACTGGTTGGCTGGGTTTTTAACGTGGTATTCCCACTGGTTTCCTGAAGAGGATGATAAAATGAAGCATGTAAAAATCCTGGGTACAGGGTGTTCCGGTTGCAAAACAACCCTCCGGCTTATCCGGCAGGTCGCTGATGAGCGTGGCGTCGCTGTTCAGCTTGAAAAAGTGGAGTCATTACCTGAAATAATGAAATACAAAGTGATGTCGACACCGGCAGTCGTCATAGATGACATCGTTGTACATGCCGGAGGAATACCGTCAAGAGATCTGATCGAAAGCTGGCTCTGATCTACCCTGCAGAGGGGAGCCGTGAGAGGCGTAAAGGTCTGGCCCGGAGATGATGACTTCACCTCCGGGCGCTCCCCAGCGCAGGTAACATACAGACGCTGATTCTTCACTTTTCAGGGCCGGTTAAGGACAGTGTTTTACTCTCCGGATACGGACAGGCTTTATGCCGCCTTTGTTCACTCCTTATGAGACGGCTGAAAAATTTATTCGTTCGCGCTCTGACGTTTCGCTTCAAGCTCAAGGATCCGGATGCACATCTGCTCAATAAGCTCAGGGGTCATCGTTTTTTTAAAACGGGCAATGACTTCAGCATCTGTGTCATCCATATATTTTAAGGGCTTCTCAAATGCCAGGGTGGCAAGCCGGGCAAGTGCCAGAATTTCATCAATCATAAGGGGGTTATGCATCTTTCCGCCTTCTCTTGCAGATTCAGGGGGAGTGCCAGTCAGGCACCAGGCGTTCCCGGAGTTTTCTCCGGGAACTGAGTTATCTGAGCATTAACAGGGGAACACGCGTCTGTTCGAGCATCGCAGTGGTGTTACTGCCGATGAAAAAGCGTCTCAGGGAAGAATGGCCATATGCCCCCATCACAATCAGATCCATATCGTTGTCCGAGGCATACTCGCAGAGTGCCTCCGTGACCGAACGTCCTTCCGCTAACCGGGATATCGCGCTGATGCCAGCGCTCTGCAGACTACGCTTCGCCTCTTCGAGGGTATGAGCATCCCCGTTAACCATCACGATATGACACTCCATGCCCTGCAGCAGAGGGCTTAGCGTCAGTCGACGCAGGTTTCTCCGGCTTTCCTCACTGCCATCAAACGCAAACATGGCTCTGGAAGGGACAGAAAAAGCTTCAGGTACAATCATTACCGGCTTTTTCTGCAGGCGGATGATGCTCTCCAGATTGCTGCCAACCGGGTGCTGTGCTCCCCGGCGGCCGAGCACCATCAGACGAATACCCTTCAGGTCAGCCAGGATGATATCCAGTGCGCCATGCTTCTGAAGCTGCTGAACATCCGGGATACCAGTCTGACTGAGCAGTTCTGCGCATCCGGCAAGAATGGCGCGTCCCTGCGTCATCAGCAGACGGTTACGCTCCCCCTCTATCCGGACAAGTTCCTGCGTCAGTTGCTCCCGGCTGTCAATACCGATAGCCCCCGTCAGGTCAGAAACTGCCGGTTGTTCATTTTTTTCAAGCACATGCAGCAGGGCAAGAGGCGCGTCAAGCTTCCCTGCAACCCAGGCCGCATACTCACACACGGAGCGTGTTGATGACGAACCATCCACGCAGGCAATAACGGTGTTTTCCATATCATTAATTTCTGACATTAATGACCTCCCATCAGTTTTTCGACTTCTTCGGGTTTATCGTGAACACCAAAGCGATCAACGATTGTACGGGTTGCTTCGTTCATCCCTCGGATCTCAACGTCTGTTCCTTCTCTGCGGAATTTAATAACCACCTTATCCAGAGCGCTGACTGACGTGATGTCCCAGAAATGAGCATGCGTCACATCAATGACCACTTTCTCTACGGCCTCGCGAAAATCAAAATACGCCATAAAGCGGTCGGCAGAGGCAAAGAACACCTGCCCGGTGACCTTATAGATCCGGGTTTCTTCCCTGAGTTCTGAAGAGACAGCCAGAAAACGCGCCACTTTAGTGGCGAAATTCAGGGAAGCGATCAGCACACCGGTGAGTACCCCGAATGCCAGATTATGAGTGGCCACCACCACCACCACCGTTGCCAGCATCACCACGCTGGTTGAAACAGGATGGCTTTTAAGATCCACAACTGAACGCCATGAAAAGGTACCAATTGAAACCATGATCATCACGGCGACCAGCGCGGCCATAGGGATTTGCGAGACCAGGTCCCTGAGGAAGACCACCATACACAGCAGGACCACACCGGCAGTGAGGGTGGACAGACGGCCCCGGCCGCCGGACTTTACGTTGATAACGGACTGACCAATCATTGCACAGCCCGCCATCCCCCCGATAAAGGAGGTGCAGATATTGGCGATGCCCTGTGCCTTGCACTCCCTGTTTTTATCACTGTGAGTATCCGTCATATCGTCCACAATCGTGGCCGTCATCATTGATTCCAGGAGTCCTACAACAGCGAGCCCAGCGGAGTACGGGAGAATAATCAGGAGTGTATCAAGATTCAGCGGGATGTCCGGCACCAGGAAGACCGGGAGGCTGTCAGGCAGTTTCCCCATATCCCCGACAGTACGCACATCCAGATGCAGCCACATGGCAATAGCCGTCAGTACCACGATACAGACAAGGGGGGAAGGGATTGTTTTATTCAGATACGGGAAGAGGTAAATAATGGCGAGCCCCCCTGCCGTCATGGCATAAACATGCCAGGTCACATTGGTGAGCTCAGGTAACTGCGCCATGAAAATCAGGATCGCGAGTGCATTAACGAATCCGGTTACCACGGAGCGTGAGACGAAGCGCATGAGGCCGCCGAGCTTAAGATAGCCAGCTATCAGCTGGAATATGCCGGTCAGTACGGAGGCAGCCAGTAAGTACTGCAGTCCATGATCCTTCACCAGGGTCACCATCAGGAGTGCCATTGCCCCCGTTGAGGAAGATATCATCGCCGGGCGACCACCAAAGAAGGCCATAACCAGCGGGATACAGAAGGCGGAGTAAAGCCCTACCTGAGGGTCAACACCGGCAATGATGGAAAAGGCGATCGCTTCTGGAATGAGTGCGAGCGCGACAACAATACCAGCCAGCACGTCTCCACGGACGTTACCCAGCCAGTCCTTACGCGTCGAGGACAGCAACATAGTAATTTCTCAGTTTTCAGATGTAGTTAGCCCCGGAGGACATAAGTTTTAAATACGATAAAGCACATCCGCAGACGGGATGTTATTGCGTGCGTGCTGAGGCTCGCTCAGTACGGCGGAGGAAGGAAAAACTCAGGGTGGCGTAATGCGCATGGTCAGCAGGTAAATCCTCGAAATCAGGCACTCAGCCCTTAGTGAACAGAATAAGCCAGCGTGATATTTAGTGCTGACCACATACTCTGCATGGTACAGAGTCTTATTACTATAAACGAAAAAACAGCACAATCAATGCACAGCGCCCCATACGGGTTGTTCAAACAACTTTATGCAGTCAGATTAAGCCTTCCGGGCATAAAGGAATTCTAAGTATCCAGTTGACCCTGTGTATCAGTTTCCCCCCCGTACACGTATCCAATATTTCTTTACGGCCTCAACCGATTCGTTTTGAGAGATCCAGTTTAATGAGTTTTCGGATCTCAGAAAGAGAGAAGAGGGATTATTGTATGAATGGCACAAAAAGCGACGGATTGTTGCGGTGAATAGATTATTGCCTTATGGGCAAAATTAACAAAAGAGTTTGCCTGAAATAGCAACAATTAGCGAAAGGGAATTTTTTTCAGTTATTTTTTCACTAACCGGCCTTAAAGGCCGCCCCGCGAACAGTAAATACCTGCACATCAACCAAGACATTAAGGAGAACATTATGTCTACATTTTTAGCTGCAGTATTTGCTGTAATCTTTACCCTAATCGGCATCGGCCACTTCATCTGGACAATCGTTGTCGCATACCGTGGTCTAACCTGGTTTTTGACCAATTTTGACGACCTTCCACATATCTGGAAGCGAAACGGGCGATACTATCGCCGTTTCATACTCCGACGCATCTGGAAGCGTATCTTCAGTCACTGATAATGTTATCGAGCGGCATCCCCAGTCCGGCCAGCCAGCACAGACAGCACCAGGTGGTGTACACCATCCGTGTCTGGCCGGATTTCCACTTGCGGATGGTGCGTTCGTCCACATCCAGCCTGTGGGCCAGCTCGACGTCGGTCAGTGGAATCAGCCCCCGGACCACGGCGATGTCCCGGACCGAAGGCCTCTGCCAGCTCTCTGTGCTGGCCAGGGTGTACAGGTTAAACGCATTGGTTTTGACCAGCGAGTGGATCAGCGTCAGGTGTGCTTGATTGCTCATCGTGCCATACACCTGTCAGGAGCCACTGAGGCCAGGAATCCGGTGCTGCAGGCGACGGGCTTCTTCCCGCTCCTTGTATTCGCGCCCTTTTTGCATCATTTCTGCAGTAGGCTCAGGCAGTGTTTCAAAAAACTCCTTAAATCGTTTAGCGACAGACTGCAGGGAAACACTGTCAGTTCTGGCGGTATTGAGATTGGTGTAGAGAAGGCGGGTAAGGGGTCTGGTCAGTTCCTTCTGTTCCATGTAGCGTTTGAAGATCCAGAGATAAATATCGACCAGCTCCAGCCCTGCGCTTTTCGTGCCCGACTGGAAGACCAGCGGTTTTGCCGGCATATTCTTCATGTCCATGACGGGTAAACCCGGGCCAAGCTCCCACGGCTGTTCGCGTATCTGGTAGTAAAACTCGTTCAGCTCCCGCTGAGTTGTATTGAACTGCGACTGCTGGTCAACAATGATATTGGCTTTCCGGTTCGGTGCCCCCAGACGGGCGCAAATCCCGTGCAGAACTGACTGGAATCCGATCATGTTGGGCATGATCTGCAGCTTTTCCTTGTTGGTTTTGCAGTTGTACCCCAGCTCATCAAAGTTGACCATCGCCCAGGACAGGGCATCTGTAATGAGTTCAACTGAACGGGCATCACTCAGAATGTGAACGCGCTGAAGCAGCTCACCACACACCTCACTGAATAAGCAGGAAGAACGTTCATCATGTGCCTCAAGACGGGCACGCCATGCCTTTTCAGCCAGCTCTTCATCAAAAAGAATGGCCAGATTCAGCAGCAACGGATAGCGCAGCGGGGTCCAGTAGGCAGTCCAGGGCACAACCGGATTCAGTCCCTGGTCAAATACCTGATCGAAGAATGAAATAATGGCGTGATCCCGTTTAACCACCTGCCAGATATCAAACCGTATCCGGTGTTTCTTCTGCAGAACAAGCAGGGTATCGACCACCTCATCAAGGCGGTACATGCCCAGTTCAGCGGCATGAAGACGTTGTACACCCAGTTTGTTTCGCAAACTGGCCAGTTCAGTTTCTGCAACCTTGTCCAGGTCATTGGGTGAAGACAGGACGCCATAAGAAAGTACTGGCTGGGTGCGGTCAAAAAGATTCGGACCGGTATGACCGGTTTCATCCACATAAAAGTGCATTCAGAGATCCTTTACCTGTCAGGAGGAAGGGAAACGGTATAACCCGGGCCAGATCACAGCCCCATTTTTTCACGTATTACATCTGCTAGGGCGGCAGAAACTCGATTTTAGCAATGGACGACCTGGACACCGATTTCCCTTCACAGTCGATGCCGATAGTTGCATGGCAGTCCGGCGGAAGCGCCCGGACTGACGTATATGCATATGCCAGGGCCGTTTCAATCGCTCCTTTTTCATAAGAGATATCCGCCTGGAACCAGATAATGCAGGGATGCAGCACCTTAAGGTAATAGGCCGTAAGATCGTGACCATACTGCTTCAGGTAGGCGTTACAGACATCCTCTACCAACTCAGGCAAGCGGAGATAATCGTGTAGTCCGTTTTCTCGGGCATGAAAATGCAATTCCCGAACCAGATGGCCATAAGGCCCCCAGTGCATGCTGTCGCCGGTTCTGAGCTGAAACAGCACATCCGGAACACCTCCCGTTTCAAACCACTGCCGCAGGCGTTTACGGACTAACTCATCCGGAGCCAGGTCTACCAGCATCTTTACCGCAAGCGATTTTGAATGATTCAGCGCAAGTAACCCCTTCGGGAAAGTATTCCCGGCAAAAGTCCGGGTACCATGAAACCAGAAAGCCCGGGAGAAGGGACCTGGTTCGCCCAGTTCCGCGCTGACATAATCTTTCAGATACTGATTTGCATCCACCATAATGCTTTGATCTGTTTCGTAGATATGCTCCAGATCGAGCGACAGAAGCACCTTTTTAAGGTTTTCAGGGGAACAGCCAAACCCGGCAGACAGTGTATTCAACGCCTTAGAGCGTGAGGAGCAATCGAGGATCAACATTGTGCAAATCCCTTACAAATCCACTGCGTTAACAGCAGGGGCTCGACGACGAGCCATATTCCCGAGCAGCTGCGCTGCGTAATATTTCAGAAAGGGTAAAAGTTCCGGGGCGCTGAAAGTGGCGTAGGCATTCTCATCCTCAGGATCATCCCTGAAAGCAATCAGATCGACGAGACGCTCCTCGCTGACTGATACAACCTGGACGCTGAAATGAGCCACAGAGTTCCTCATTTTAAGGATAAGAGTACGCAGAGTCATCTCCGGTCCGGGTAGCTGCGAATCCTGTAACCCCATGCTTGTTTTAAGCTGCTGCGTTAAACGGTCAGCGGGCAGGAAAGAGAGCGCCCTCTCTTTCGGCAGCACGATGAGACCCAGAAGGCAATTCAGGGTCAGCGTGTAGTTGTACTGCTCCCTGAAGGGCTTGCCCTGCACTTCAATCATTTCGTTATACTGATCGATAAGTGCCAGTGTTCGCTGAACAAATTCGGTCTCAAAATCTGAATAATTTCCCATTTAACTCTCCCGTTCCGGTTCGAAAACCTACTATACCATCCGGCCTGCCTGACGGCTCAGGTACGGTATTTCCGAGTAAGACAATTTTCGGATCTGCGCGGCGGGAAAACCGTAAATGATATGATAATGAATCAGTACATATAAAATCATACAAGGTATGATATTTATAATTAATAATAAAATCATATCTGATATGATATTTACTCAGTGTGTTATAAATCATTCTAAGTATGATTTCTTACCTGACCGGACATTATCAGATGGAGCGTGCAGGATGGATGAGAAAGAAGTGAAGTTTTCACTCAGCTATGAGTTGCTGACGCAAAAGACAGAAGAAGAAATCAGGAAATGCGACCTTCGCCAGGACGGCCCGTACTACGTCCAGGAGCTGAACAGGGCCTCAGACATTCTCCGGTTCTGGTTTATCCTCGCGATGAGCGGATACCCGCGCCTGCCGGATATGGAGCGCATTGACGCTGACAGGCAGCGCCTTGAGGAGCTTATCAGCTGCGGAAACAGCGCAGCATGACCACGGCCAAAACCCGGCGGCCGTCGCCGCTGCAGAAAAGGATACTGATTGTGCTGGCCGCCCTCGGTGCGAAACGTCCGGGGCCGGTGGCCACGCGGGATATCGAGCGGGTGCTGGAGCAGGGCGGGGACGCCCCGGTGTACGGGCCGAACCTCCGCGCCTCCTGCCGCCGGATGGAAGCCGCGGGCTGGCTGCGCACCCTGCGCGCCCCGAACATGCAGCTGGCCGTCGAGCTGACGGACGCCGGCCGTGTGCTGGCCGCCCCGCTTCTCGCAGACGAACAGGCGCGGGTCCTGGCGCAGCAGCGTGCCAGCGAGGTGAAGGTGCTTCCCCTGGTTTCGGCCATTCCGGCAGGCAGTCCGGGGCCGACTGGTGATGATGTTCTGCTCATGATTGATGGCGTCGCACGTACCGCATACCGTGGGGATTTTGTGATACGCCTCGACGGGACCACTTGCCTGCAGTTGTGGGACACTGGTGGCAGGTTAACCCGCCTGGAAGGCGATCCCCTGCAGGTTGCCAGCTGGCTGGAGGCGTGCCATGACGCTGGTATTGCCGTCGGGGTGCAGGTCAATGAGAGCACGGTACCGCACGACACTGAGCACGCTGATGCTGTGCACAAACCTACCGGGGAGATACATCCGTGAAATTCAGCCGGACAGACCGTGTGCTTCACGCCTTTGCAGTGGTGGCCTTTGCCGCCCTGATCCTTATTATTCTTTTTGGCCAGACAGTCAAAGACAGTGGTCCGGCCGAGTGGCTCTCCGCCGTACTAAATCTGGTGATGGCCGGGGCTGCCGTCGCTGCCTATCTTACCGCGCGCAGCTGGTTGCCTCAGCTGACCACTCAGGAAGGCTACAAGGAGGCGATCGCCCTGGTTAACGAGCAGTACATCCATCTGGGTCCGTTTAATACTCTGACGTCGGCCGCTGAAAAGGTCATGAAAGCCTTCCAGAAATATAACGAAACCTTGCAAGGTGACGATCTGGAAGCCTACACGGAAGCGGTAAATGAACTAACCCAGCTTCTGTACACAGCAGATTCAGTTCAGCAGTCAATCAGGGAAATACGGTTCCGGCTGAACACCTATGGTCTCAAGCCTGCGGAACCTTACGCTGCCAAGATTGAAGCCATGACAACCGCCTTTGAGCAGGTGCAAGGGGTGGGCGGTTGGTTGGTAACAAAGCTTGGAGAAAATGTAACCCGTCATTATCGGGCAAGGCAACCGCCGCTGCATTACTACGGCCTTAACTATGAAGCATTAATTCTTGGTATGAGGAAGGCAGAAACACAAGAGACCATAGAATCCCTGCATCAGCTTTTTACCGCTGCCCTGAAGGAAATGGTCGACTGCCATGATGCAATATTTGCGGGGAAGCCCCCGATCGGTGAACTGTTCACCGTCCGGAAATAACGACTGAACGCCCCCTGCAGGCCGAGCAGCTGATCCTGATCCGGGCACAGCCGAAAAGCGGGAAGGTGACGAAATGAAAACAGAAGTCAGCGACCACAGCCAGCGTAATCTCCGGCTGACCATCACTGAGGAGAAAAAGATGGAACTGTTTAGCTTTCTGCGGGGCAGAAAAAGTACATTCACCGGTACAGTTCAACGAACTGCGCATGTGATGACCGCCAGCGCGAACGGGAATGCCTTTTTTGGTGTCCTGCTTGGGGAAGAATGGCTGCGGGTGTATACAAACACTCTCTCACTGGCGGAATCCATCGCGTTTCTGCGGTCGGGTGATGTGGTGAGTATCGTGGTACAAGGGAGCTTTAAAGAAGACGGGCGGACCTGGTACCGACTTATCAGCGTCAAACCGGCCTGAACTGGGCTTCTCAGCAGCGATTAGCCGGTAGCCGATGAATGATGAACAGGCAGCCGAAAGCCTTAAGAAAAATGCTACTGATGAGAAAACAGAATGACGCGAGATCTAAAACGACGTATCCATGCCTTCCGTAATGCCCTGATGCTCGCGGCCGACACACGTTCAAATGAATGTTTTCATATGAACCGCTGGAATGAGCTGAACGAATTTCCCCACGGTTGCTGCGACCTGGCCAGCAACTTTCTGGCGCAGTACCTGAAAGACAGCAACCCTGCCCTAAAGCCGGTTGTCCTGCTGATGAAAACGACTAAAGACTTCCGTGATAACGAAAATTCAACTATCGAGGCACATGTAATTCTGGAACTGGATGGCTGGTATATCGATCTCACTCTGAACCAGTTTGCGGAGTACCAGCATCGGGTAGTGATTCAGAAGAACAACGAAACACTGGGTAGTCTGCTGAGAAAAAACAAGGAATACGGAGGCTCCGTTACAGAGAAGAAAATTCATCTCGACAGCGGCCTAGATGAAGACGGCAGCGAACTTTATGAATGGCTGCACGATACTGCAGAAAGCCTCCTTAATGGAAAAACAGTTTGACAGGGCAAGGTAACGTCCATCTCATCGTCACCTGCACGCGTCGAAAAACCGTGGCTGCAGGTGATGCGGTTTTTCCGGATGAGCGCGATGCCGGCAGGGCTTACGGGCTCTGGATGGAAAGACTGGCGCAGGCCCGTCGCGGATCGCCCCCCATGACCGCCGGCGAGCTGTATACAGGCCAGCACTGGAGCAGGGCAGCTGTGGCTGCGGCGCGTAGTGGTGCTGAGATATGGATTTTATCCGCAGGCCTGGGGCTACTTCATATCTCTGATCCCGTGGTCCCGTATGAAGCGACTTTCTCCACGATGCCGTTCTGCCATCGCACTCACTGGGAGCGGCTGACAAGGCGTCCACCTTCGGAACGACGGTGTACCTCCCTGAAGACGCTGATGCAGTCAAGGCCTGCCGATCGGTTTGTGGTGGCGGCCTCCCCGCTTTATCTGCGTGCCGTTGAGTCAGACCTGCTCGCAGGCATGAAAGCTCTCTGCAATCCGGAACAACTGGCAGTGGTCACGTCAAAAGGCTATCAGGGAAGCCTGAAGGGCAATACCAAGTTGGAAAACCCCGGCAGAAATCAAAGACCAATACCGCAGTGCCAGTATTCTTAAAAACAGGCGAGTGGTTTTTAATATTAAGGGAAATGACTACCGGTTAATTGTTGCGATTGCATACCAGCGAGGATGGATGTTTATAAAATTCATCGGTACGCATAAAGAATATGACAAAATAGATGCTGAAACTGTCAGCCTGGAGTAAACCCTATGCAGATTAAACCAATT
>OKVW01000271.1_pt1 | contig 33654 bp, 9 predicted proteins | sample 1606991 | NCBI WGS metagenome assembly OKVW01 (sample SAMN03281021, study PRJEB24777) | human gut metagenome | isolation source: fecal sample PR177 from 1 month old male Malay infant, vaginal delivered... | reverse complement strand
GCCAAGCCAGCCAATACGCTAGCTAATACTTTTTTCTTGCCGTTATTATTTTTAGCAGTTTCAGGTACTACTACATAGCAGCCTTTAGATTTGCTATAAACGACTTTAAAAACCTTATTCATAGAAACTATGAACCCCTTTCTCTCTTATAAAGAAAACACTAAATGCCTTATTCATACATTTTTTGTTTCATGAATGGTTTATGACACACGTTCACATACTATTCATTAAGATATTAATATAATAACAATTTATAAACTAATTGTAAATAGAAATTCCTGAAATAATTAAAATAAATTTTATATTTCTAAACAAGATAAACCGAATTTTCTAGATATGAGGAATTATCTACACATCCGCATAAAATAAGGCTTTTCTTTATAGATGTATTATATATAATATAATACATTATATATATAAGAGTATAAAATGAGTTGTTCCAGTTTATATTTACATTATATTTGAATATCTTATACAAGATCATCTTCATCTTACATATATAAACATTCTAAATTAGATGAAGTTTAAATACAGCAAACAAGCGCTTCTTCATAAATGTGTAAAAAAAGGTAGTTAATATAATCGGTCTATTATTTTATAATTGTTTACATTTACACAATTATTGGATCATGTAAGTATAGAAAACAATCCATAAACGCAAAAAAACAACGCCATCCTTTCGGATGGCGTCGTTTTGCATAAGGATTGTGTGCCCTAGTCGGGGGCCAGGGTACATCAAGGCCCTCAAACAATCGCCGTATGAGGGCCATATGTAGTTGTTCATTATATACACTGTGCGTCACACATCATCTTCCTAATTCATTGTATATCGTTTATGCCGAGCTCTCAGTGTATTAATGATTTATAGTTAAATTTACAAACCTTATTATTGAATCGCAGCGCGCAAGTCTACTTTTTTAGTTTCTTGGTTAGCTGGACGATTGATTGCTTCGCGAAGATCTACAGTGTGTTCATCTTCCATTTTAGGTTCTTCACTAGCTTTATTTTTAACAGTTTGTTTAGCTGCGAACCAAATTGTTTCGTTCATGTAGTGACGAAGTTCTTCGTTAGATACATGTTCTTGTTCTTTAGCCATTACGTCCAAAATAGCATCTTCCAATGCTTGAGCTTCGTCGTCAGTCATAGGACCGCCAACTTCTTTTTGTTTTTGAACGATTTCGTTGATTTGATCTACCATGCCACGCAATACATTGTAACCATAGCTGTTAGTGAAGCCATCTTTTTCATTGTATTTAGGCATTTCGAAATATTCGTATTCGTTTTTATTACGGTTTTCACCATTCCAGTTCAAGAACACTTCTTGACCATGTACACGACCGATAGAGTGTGTACGGAAGTAGTCAGCGTAGTTGTGTTTGTCATAGGAATGTAACCAGATTTTTTCAGCTTTAGTCATACGTTCATGGTTTTCGTATTTTACTTTAGCTTTTGCGATGTTGATTTCCGCATTTTGCCAAGCTTTCACATAGTCATGAACAGCAGACACTGTTTGTGGGCTAGCCACAGGTACCAATACTACATTGCCCAATGCTGGAGCAGATACAGGATTAGGCAAGATCAAATTATCGTCATATGTTGGAGCGGATTGTGCACCTACAACGCCTGTAGAAATAACAAGAGCCGCTGCACAAGCAAGTAATGTAGATTTTTTCATTCTATATTCCTCTTTTCTATCGTTAGATTATGGTGAAAGTATCTCTCACGCGTTTACACGTTCATATTTAAAAGCACTGCTTTTATAAACAATAGGGAGAGGCAGGCGCTACACGAGGTAGCGCATACCTTCCTTTGTTCATTCAGTTCTTACACTCACAAATGATTACATACCAAGTTTTGCCATCATAGCAGCAATTTGAGCTTTCATTTGTTCGTTTTCAGCTTTCAAATCAGATACTTCTGTTTTTAATCCAGCGTTTTGTGCTTTAACGGAAGCCATTTCTTGTTGCATTGCATAAGCAGAGCTGATAGGGCCTTTGCGGTAACGATCTGCTACAGCAGCTTCGCTATCACGGTTGCCAACTTTCCAAGTTACACCAGCGTTAGCCATCATGTGACGGGAACCACCTGCCCAAGCTAAGCCTGCATGCATCATTGTGGACTCATTTTTGTAATGAGCAACGCCCATTGCAATAGCGGAGTTACCACGGTAGTTACCATAACCAGCCATGATTTGAGTTGGTTCTAATGGATCGTATTGGATAGGTTTCAATGCTGCAAGAGCTGCACCTTGTGCACCAGTACGGCCGATTTCGTCTGTCAATTCATCGAAACGAGGGCTTGCACCAGTAGTCAAGTCGTATACTTTTGCACCATCTGTAGTTTCAGATTCTTGAACACCTACAGTACCATCAGTGGATTTAACGATTGTACGGGAATCTTTCAATTGTTTCAAGTTAACCGCATCTGTATCGTTAGTACCTTTACCAAGGTTAGTAATTTTGTTACCACCCATGTTGAGGTTACCACCAGTTACGGAAAGGTCACCAGCGTTGAAGTTCAATGCAGGACCATTGTCGCTATTCTTGATGGAGTTGATACCTTTAAGGTCTTTGTTCAATTTAACTGTTAATGTATCGTTACCATCAGCTACTACGTTGATGTTACCAGCAGCGGATTGGAATGCAGTGGATTGAGCCGCAGTCACACCTTCACCTTGAACTTTAACAAGTGTATTCAACGCATGTTTGTTTTCAGTGCCAGTGTTGTTACCTGTGAATTTCAAACCATCATCCATAGTTGCTACTTCACGTTTGATTGGGTTGCCATCAGTATCTTTTACAGGGTTACCATCTTTATCTTGTGGAGTATAAACGATACGTTGAGATTTATCAGTACCAGCTTCAGGTTTAACTAATGTTTGTTTACCGTCATTAGTGGAGATATCAACAGATTTACCATTGCTACCATCAGCACCTTTAGGACCAGTTAAGCCGATGTGACCTACGCCGTCTTTACCAGCGATGGATACAGCATCTTTACCATCTTTACCGATGGAAACTTTACCGTCGATACCGTTAGCACCGTCTTTACCGGAGATGGATACACCATCTTTACCATCAACGCCATTTTTACCAGGAACGCTAATGGAGTTCAAGCCGTTAAGATCTTTATCTAGACCGATTACAACTTTACCATCTTTAGTCATAGTTTTGATGTTGGATGCGCTGTAGTTGTCATCAGCTTTAGTGCCTTCGCCTACGATTTCAAGTTTTTCACCCAAGTTTTTGTGGATGTCATTACCAGATTGAGCACCGAAGTTCAAACCTTTATTGCCGATTGCATCAGCAGTATTTTTAAGGTCAGTAACGTTTACAGCACCGTTCTTAGTATTGTTGTCAGCAGCAGCTGCATCAATCTTATCTAAGAATGTATTACCAGCTTTATCAGCGATGGAAGAACCAACGTTGTTCAACTTAGTAGGAGCTGTAGTGGAGTCACCAGCACTATTCATGGAAGCGATTACTTCATTAGGTGCTACGACAGTACCAGAACCATCTTTAGCTGTATTGAAAGTACCATCTGGTTGTTTGTAAACTTTAGTGCCATCTTGTTTAGTGTATACCACTGGAATTTGAGCATTGTTTACAACACCTTGGTTATTGATCTTAATGTCATATTGGTGACCTTTAGCTGCATCATAAGTTGCAGATGTAGGATCATTTTTGTCAGTTACAGAAATAGTACCATCAGAAGATTCAACAGTTGTAACTTTATCTTTTAATTGTTTAACGTTTACTGCATCTGTATCAGCTTCACCAGCTTTAACGCCTGTGATTTTCTTATCGCCAGCATTGATGCCATCTTTCTTAACAGATGGGCCACCAGTGATAGTTAAACCATCGTTGTTAACAGTAGTGTCACCGATTTTTACGGAACCATCTTTAGTAAGATCAATGTCTTTAGCCAATTGAACTTTCAATTTACCGCCATCAGCATTTACACCAATGTTGTTGTCAGTCAATTTAGAGCTATCTGCACCACCAACGATATCTACTACGTTGTTAAGATGTTTCTTAATAACGTTAGGGTTAGTATCTTGGTTAGTTTGACCGTTGTCACCAGCGAACTTCATGCCATCGTCGTGAGTTGCAACTTCATGTGTGTTGCCATCTTTGTCTTCGTATACGATACGAGTCAATTTATCACCAGGTTGGCCATCAACACCAGGAACACCGTCTTTAACGGAAATCTTAGCACTTGCGCCATCTTTACCGTCAGCACCCTTAGGACCAGTCAAGCCGATAGAGCCATCTTTACCGTTGAGTACAACAGATGCGCCATCTTTACCGTTAACACCAATTTTACCATCAACGCCGTCTTTACCATCTTTACCAACAACTACGCTGTCAGCTTTAAGGTTTTTATCAAGTTTAACGTCGATTGTTGTGTTGCCGTCAGTATCTTGAGAGATGATAGTCTTAACGTTTTCACCGCTATATTCAGTATCAGCTTTAGCACCTTCACCTTGGATTTTCACAGTGGAACCAAGTTTGTTAGTTTTCACACCACCAGCGTTAGCATCAAATTTCAAGCCTTTTTCAATCAATGCATCAGCTGTATTTTTAAGGTCTGTTACATTAACTGCACCGTTCTTAGTTTTGTTGTCAGCAGCTGCTGCATCAATTTTGTCTAAGTAAGTGTTACCAGCTTGATCAGCAATAGTGGAACCTACGTTGTTCAACTTCATAGGAGTTGTTGTGGAATCACCACCATTGTTCATGGATGCAATTACATCAGCAGGTTGAACTGTAGTACCAGTACCATCAGGCTTAGTATTGAATGTAACATTACCAGTAGCAGGATCTACGATTTTGTAAAGTTTGTCACCATCTTTATTAGTATAAACAACTGGAGTTTGAGCTTTTTCAACTACAGTTTGGTTATTGATAGTGATGTCATATTGGTGACCTTTAGCTGCATCATATGTTGCAGATGTAGGATCATTTTCATCAACAACTTTAATGGAGCTATCGGAAGACTTAACAGTTGTAACTTTATCTTTCAATTGTTTCAAGTTTACTGCATCAGTATCGTTTTCACCAGCTTTAACGTTAACAATTTTGTTACCGCCATTATCTAAACCATCTTTAGTCAATTTAACATCAGTAGTAGTACCACCTGCAGGAGCAGTGATTGTTACACCGTTGTTATCAACTTTTGTAGCACCAGTAGTCAAGGAACCATCAGCATCCAAATCAACATTTTTAGCCAATTGAACTTTCAATTTGCCATTAACATTATTAACACCGATATTATCAGTAGAAGTCAACTTAGTTTTGTCTGCACCACCGATGATATCTACAACGTTGTTAAGATGTTTCTTAAGAACTTTAGTATCATCTGTTTGACCGTCGTCACCAGCAAACTTCATACCATCATCATGAGTTGCTACTTGATGTTCGTTGCCGTCTTTATCGTTGTAGAAGATACGAGTGATACCATCAACACCGTCTTTACCGTCAACGCCAGCTTTACCTTCTTTAACAGTAATATCAGCAGTTACATTTTTACCATCTTTACCAGCAGGGCCAGTCAAACCAATGTGACCTACGCCATCTTTACCGGAGATAGATACTGCATCTTTACCGTCTTTACCAGTGATACCAACTTTACCGTTGTTACCATCTGTACCAGCTGCGCCAGTAGGGCCAGTAATGGATACGCCATCTTCGCCATCCTTACCATCTTTACCATTAACAACTACTTTATCCAAGTTAGTTAAGTCTTTGTTCAATGCATAAGTGTAAGTTTGGTTATTATCTGCACCGATTTCTTGCTTGATAGTCAAGTTTTTACCTGCACCGAAGTTTACAGTTTTACCGCTTGGTACTTCAGTTTCAGTTGCTGTACCATTGTTTTCAATATTACCAGTAGCATTTGTTTTGAAGCTGTAGTTATTACCAGCTGCAGGGATATTCAAGTCGGAGAAGTCGATAACTGCTTTAGTATCAGATACTGCAGTACCTTTGCCATCATTGTATGTCAATGTAACTTTCTTAGTAGCTGCATCGTATTTGTATACGTTTTCAGTACCACTTACTACACCGCCTTTAGCTTCAGTGCTGCCGGCTTTAACTGCTGTAGGAGCAATGTGAAGTTCATTTGCACGTAAAGCATCAGCTGTAGATTTCAAGTCAGATACGTTAACAGCTGCATTTGGAGTCAAGCCATTAGCTGTATCCAATTTAGTTAAGTAATCTGCACCTGTTTGGTTTTTAATAGCAGAGCCAACATTATTAACAATGGAGTTACCACCAGTTGTATTGCCTGCTGCATCTTGGATGGATACGATAACATCACTTGCAGGAACATCATTACCTGGAGCACCATCAACATTAGTTGTGAAAGTACCATCTGGGCGTTTAACCACTTTAGTGCCATCAGCTTTAGTGTAAACAGCTGGAGTTACAGCATTTACAGTGTAAGTTTTTTGGCCAGTAGTAGCATCAGATGCTACAGTTACGTTAACATTTTCGCCAGCTTTTACAACAGAACCAAGACCAGTGATTACTTTCTTACCATCATTATTGATGTTGGAAAGATCATTTTTAGCAACGCCTTTAATAACAGCTTTTTCACCATTTACCAAGTTACCATTGCCATCTGTGTATGTCATAGTAACATTACCATCAGCATCTACTGTATATTCATTGCCAGCAGTTGTTGCTGTAATGTGTTTTTCATCAGCAAGGTTAGCTACTTTATTTACAGTTGTACCACCATCATTAGTGTATGTAATGCGGTCGCCATCTTTCTTAATTACAGTTTCGCCAGTACCACTAGGATCTTTCAACGTAATTTCTTTAGTAATTGTTTTACCAGTTGTTACACTGTCAAGATCTTTAAGGTCTTTATCAAGAGCGTATGCAACCTCTGTATTACCTGCACCGTCATTAGTTTGTTTAACTGTTAAGTTTTTACCAGCTTGCATTGTAACGGATTTGCCGTCTGCAATGTTTTGAGCTGTGTCACCAGCATGCGTACCTTCTGTAGCAGAAGCTACGCCAGATTTCAAGTTCCAAGTAGATGCTGTGCCAGCAGCTGCATTTACATGTAAGTCATATGTTACTTGATTGCCATTTTCTGTTTTGTTGATTGTTACAGATTTATCATTAGATGTAACAACTGTACGAGCTGCTTTCAATTGATCGAGGTTAACTGCATCAGTACCGTTAACTGCAGGAGCTACATTAGTGATTTGTTTGTTACCAGCATCAATACCAGTTTTAGTTACAGATGGACCACCAGTGATAGTTACACCATCGTTGTTAACTTTAGTATCACCAATTGTTAAGGAACCATTTTTAGTCAAATCAACGTCTTTGTTCAAGTCGTATTTAACTACACCATCAGCAGCTACGGAAGCTGTTGTGTTGGAACCGTTAGTGAAGTTTAGACCTTTGTCCAATTTAACTTTTTGGTCACCAGTACCATTAGCTTTATATGTCAAAGGAATTTGTTTAGCTGCTTTATCACCATCGAATTTCACTTCATATGTAGTGTTGTGAGTAGTATCATCTTTCACAGGGTTAACAGTGATAGGGTTATCTGCATCAGCTGTATAGTTACCACCAGTAGTTGTACCACCGTTGTTAACTGTTACTGCTTCACGAGCTGCATCTTTAACTGCATTACGGGAAACATTAACTCCGTATTGAGCATCTGGATCACCAGAGTTTTTACCGTTTTCAACAGTAATATCAGCCATGTTAGTATCGCCAGTTGCAGCAGCTTTTTTAACTACGCTTTCAGTAGAAGAAGCACCAGCTGCTGGAGTATTAGCAACAGCTACTTTATAAACTGTTTTATTAGGATCAGTTGTATCTTTAGTTACTGTTACATTATTAGAACCAGGAGCTACTTCAAAGGTATGGTTCAATTTAGCTTTTGCATCATCGGACAAATCAGCTACTACATCTGTACCAGAAGCAGTTGTTTTGATGTATTGACCGTTGTTAGCACCAACTACACCAAAGCTTAAACCACCAGCTTGGCTCAATTTTTGAGTATCTGTATTGCCAGTGTTACCAGCCAATTTAACTGTGTTGTTGAAGCCATCGCTTACTTTTTTCAATTGGTCTTCAGTTGCTGCACGACCGGAAACAACAGTTGGGTTAGTAATATCCCAATCTTTGTTTTGTAAGCCAGTTACATAGCCACCTTTACCATCTAAGGAAATAGGGTTATCGCCTTCAACTTTTACAACTTGATCACCAGCGAAGGAAATTTTACCAGAACCAGTACCATTTGTAATGGAGGAGATTTCTGTTAAATCGCCTGTTACATTTACCTTGTAAGGAGTAGCTGCTGTACCATCACCTGTTACAGTAGTATTTTTACCACCTTCAACTTTAGAAGGATCTGTGTTACCAGTAGCACCAGTGGAGCTTACTGTGTAGATATCATGACCATCAGTACCTTGAGATTTAGCTACAGTTACGCCGTTACCAGCTTTAACTTCAGTTCTCAAGCCTTTAATTTGGCTATAGTTAACTGCATCAGTATCATCTGTACCAGGAGCTAAGTTAGTGATTTTGCTACCACCCATGTTAAGTGGGCCGCCAGTAATATTGATGGAGTTACCACCAATTGTCATTTTAGGACCATTGTCAGTATTGGAAATGGATGTAATACCTTTCAAGTCGCCTTCTACATTAACTTTGTATGGATCGTCTTGCGTACCTTCACCAGTAACTTTAGTGTTTTTACCATCTACAAGTTTAGTTTTAGCGTCTTTTAATTGTTTTACGTTAACTGCATCAGTATCGTTTACACCAGCTTTTACATTAGTAATGTTTTTATTACCAGCATCGATACCAGTTTTTGTAACAGATGGACCACCAGTGATTGTTAAGCCATCATTGTTAACTTTAGTATCACCAATTGTTAAGGAACCATCTTTAGTCAAGTCAACGTCCTTATTCAAGGAGTATGTGAATTGTTTATCAGTTTGGTCTAATACAATGTTTTTACCAGCACTCAATGTTACAGTATCGCCAGGGCTTACTTTTTTGGATGCTTGAGTACCTGTTACGCTACCACCATTATTGGAGGAAACTACGTTCCAACCAGATTCGTTGATTGCTTTTGCAACATTGTCAGTTGTAGCAACACCATTTGTAGTAGGAGCTACTGCTTTACCATTGTTATTAGTGATTGGGCCACCTTCAGTAAGTTTTACTTTAATGCCATCTGCATCAGCACTTGTGGAGATTAAGCCTTCACCTTTAACGTTCAATGTACCGTCTTTTAACAATACATCACCATTGCCGCTGTTACCAGCGTATTTCAAGTTAACGTTTTTCAATTGAGCTACGTTAACAGCATCAGTATCTTCTTTACCGGCTGCAAGACCTGTAATTTGACGAGTTGCATTAGCACCGTCACCTACGGAAACTGCTGCCAATGTAGATGTTTTAGCATTACCTGCTAAACCAGCATATGTATTTGTACGGCTATCAGCTGGATTATAACCTTCAACGCCTTTATCTACAGTTGCTTTGGAGTTAGAACCAAGAGCAACGCCATCAGCTACGGATGCAGAGGATCTATAGCCATGTGCCACTGCGCGAGATGCACTTGTTTCAGCACCACCGCCAATAGCAACGGAGCGATCCCCATTTGCTTTTGACATCGCACCAACTGCTACTGCATAGTCTGCAGCTTCTACAGTTTTACCTTGAGAGGCAGAACCAAGAGCTACTGCATAGTCACCTTTCGCTTTTGTACGTGCACCTAAAGAAACAGCACCAGTTTTTGTAGATTCAGCTTCACGACCGATAGCTACAGTATCTTGACTTGTTGCTTTGTTGTCTAAACCGATAGCGATTTGAGAGTTTTCTTTATTTGCAGTTGTAGGGTCCCCAATAGAGGAGTCAGCGATATTATTTTTACCAATTGCGATACCGCCCATTGTATTAGCAGTATTTTTATTACCCATTGTAATAGTATCGCCAAGATTGGAATTATTTTGTTTACCGATAGCAATAGAGGCACTGCCTTTTGCATTAGATTGATAGCCAATAGCAGTCCCGAAATTAGCACTTACAGCTGCTTCACGACCCATGGCAATGCCACCCCAACCGTTGGCATCAGCTTGTGGACCAACAGCAATTGCATTAGCTTGGTTTGCTTTAGATTCACGACCCATAGCAATGCTATCGCCAGAAGAATTTGTTTCAGCCTTATGACCGATACTGATGTTATCAGTGCCTTTTGCCCAGCTTTCACGGCCCATAGCAATAGAGAATTGACCGCTACCTCTATCTTGGTTAGCCGGATTAGAGTTTGCACGGTTACCAATTGCAATAGAGTCTTCAGCAGATGCCATAGATACATTACCAATAGCTACAGAAGCACGTCCTGTCGCTTTGTTATAAGCACCAAAAGCAGCCGCTGCACCACCAGAAGCTGTATTACCATTACCAATGGCTACTGCAGAGTTTTCTGTTGCAGTATTTCCTGCACCAATTGCAATAGTGCCATCCTGACTATTTGTTGTATTTTGATAACCAACTACTATAGAGTTTCTTCCAGTAGTATTTGAACCATTATAAGCATCAGGAGAGATATTAACAGCACTACCACCATAATTACCACCTGCTTGTACAGGTGTACCTGCTGTAGCAGCCACCATAGCCAAACCAGCTAATACGCTAGCAAGAGCTTTTTTCTTACCACCATTGTTTTTTGCAACTTCGGAAACTACTACGTAGCACTCTTTAGTTTTGCTCCAAACAACTTTAAAGATTTTATTCATATTACTATGAACCCCTTTCTAAACAAGACACAATTACAATCCTTATAAAGTAATTAATAAAATACAAAAGATGAAAAAGCTCAAATTTCCCATACTTAATAAGCCTTTCTGAGTATCTTTCATATTCTCTTCATTTTGTGTCATGAACAGAATATCATATATCGAAAATGTTGTAAATAGTTTTCTTCATGTTTTTATCATAATCACCAATGTTTATTGTTAGAACCTTTATTTTGTTAAACAAAATTTAATATATGGGTGTTTTTTTACTCATTTTTTCGGTGTTTTATACGTATTTTATAAAATATAATCTATGTTTCTCTATGCAGTACGAGTTTTTTCGATAACCACATTAATGTAAGTTATAAATAAACGATTAATCAATTTAATAAGATTGATTTTTGTCGATTTTGAGACGTATTTATATATTATCTATAAAATATGGATCTCTAAAAAATCTAGATATGAAATTATAATAACCATTTGAAGACTATTTCATAAATTTTTCACCTATTATTCTATAAATGAAAAAAATATAATTGTCCCATCTTATTTGCAGTGAAAATTATGATATACTAAAGCATTATAAGGAACTTTAAATGGGTGTTAGTTCTAGAGGGGATATATTATGAGCAAACAACATATAACAAGCATGGATCAATCTAAAATAGACGCATTAAAAGAGTCTTATGACGATTTCCTATATGTGTCTAAAGCATTTTCTAATACATGTATTAGTTCTCTAATGGCTAAGGCACGTATTTATGGTTTAGACCCAGTACCTGTCGAAGAGGCCCGCGTATTAGAATTAGGTTCTTCTTGCGGGGGCAACATCATTCCGCAAGCGTTGTATAATCCAACAGCAACTTTCACAGGTATCGATTTATCCCCTACGCAGGTAAAGCATGGGAATGAATTAATTGAATCCATGGGTCTAAAAAATATTACATTATTAGAAAAGGATATCATGGATATTGATGATACATTTGGTAGATTCGATTACATTATCGTTCATGGTATTTGGTCTTGGGTGCCTGACGTGGTGAAAGATAAAATCCTCAGCATTTGTAACCGAAATCTATCCGACCGTGGCGTAGCGTATGTATCATACAATACATATCCTGGTTGGAAACGGCTAGAGCAATTGCGGGATATTATGTTATATTCTGAAAAGCATGCACCGAACGATTCATTACAAGAACGTACAGTGTACACAAAAAATGTATTGAAGCTCATTGCAGAAACAATGAAGCTAGATGAACGGTCTACCAAAATTTCTGATTATAAGATCAAAAATATAAATCGCGTACTCCAATCTAATGATTATTACGTTGGTCATGAATACTTAGAGGCCATTAACGACCCTGTGTATGTATCTGAATTTATCGAGCGTGCTCAACAGCAAGGCTGCGCTTATATCGGTGATGAAACTTTAAATCGTTCTTTTATCTCTTGGCTCGATAGCGATGTGGAAAAAAATATTAGAACATTGGCTCGAGATAGCTACATTGATAAGGAGCAGTACTACGATTATGTGTATGATACACAGTTCCGTATGGCTCTATTAACAAAGGGTAACAACAAAGATAAAATTTCTCATGATGAAATGGTTCAGAAAAAGGTTCTAGATTCACTATATTTCAATAATGCATTGGATGAAGAGCCTGGCGTTCCACCAGAATGGACCAATGTTATGCACATTAGTATCCAAGAATTAATGGATACAAAACGGCCTTTCAATGTGGAAGATATTTTAAAACATATTGAAGAGCACCATCCTGATTTTGAAGTGGATACTGATGCTATGTATAGACGTTTATTCCATCTTGCTATCGTTGGTCATGTCAACACGTATGCTAAAAAGTATGACCAATTGCCGTTTGTGGAAAACGAAACCTATATTCCAGAACGCTTCATTAACTATGTATCCACCCTCGTTGAAAAAGGTGGCTATCAATACATGTGCCTCGGCAATATGTATAATCAAATAGACTATTCTGTTGATGAAGGTTTATCATACGTCATGAAATTGATGGCAAAACCAATTTCTCGTCAAGAATTGATTGATACGATGAACGAAAATATGACCGTTGAAAGAACAAAAGATGATGGCACTAAACACATTGTCTCCTCTGAACAATATTTAGACGAATCCATCGCGCATATCCAAGCGTTAGGATATTTTGCAAAATAAATCCCAAATAATATAATCACAAACAATATCGAAAATTACATAATATGGAAACTACAAAAGGAGTAACTGATCATATCAGTTACTCCTTTTTTGATTCACTACTATGCGACCTCGGGGTGGAGTTGAGGTATGCATAGTAGTTACTTATTAAGTTGTGTGAACACTATAAATTAATAGTATCCTTATTTTTTGTTAACACGAACGCGTTCAATTGTTGGTTCGCCTTTAGCATTTTTCGCTACTGTATCAACACGGAACAATGCCATTTCAGGGCTGAATTCAGTTACAAGGCGATCGTTAACTGTTACGCCGTCTTGAATTGCACGGTATACGATTTGAGCAAATTCATAACGTGTTAACATGCGGTCACCACCGAATGTGCCATCTGGATAGCCTTCTACAAGACCACGGCGGGACAAATCGCTTACGGCTTCATATGCCCAATGGTTTGTAGGGATATCTGGGAACAATGTTGTATGATCAGCTTTCATCTTAGTACCAGCAACGCCGTTCAACAATGCAGTCAATTTTTGAATTTGTGCATTTTGTTCAGCTACTGTTTTCTTAAGAGCTAATACTTCTTTGCCAATCGCTACACGAGAGCGAGATACACCGCTATGAGCCCCTACTTTCACAGATAAACCAGCATTGAATACTGTTTCATCACTGCCTACAGTAGAACCTACGCTAAGTTGTACGTCTTCGTTAGGACGGTAGAAAGCACCGATAGCTGCTGCATCACCACTGCGGTAATGACCATAGCCTGCAGCGAAGTCCCATTTAGCATCTGGATCGAAGTCAAGTGGATGCAATGCTGCTAACGCTGCTACACCTGCTACAGATTTGTTGACACGTTTATCCATCTTGGATAAGTCGCCTTTGATATTTTTGATATCATTTGTATTTTTAGTGATGTTTGTTGTGTTATTTGTAATTTGGTCAGCAATATCGTCTGCAAGAGATACCTTGTAGTCGTGAGTATTACCATTTACAGTTGGTGTTACCTTAATATGGTCACCAGCTGTTACAGTTGTAACACTAGTAGATGCTGCAATTTGATCTTGTACGCGTTTAAGTTGAGATACGTTAACTGCATCAGTATCTGCTACACCGGCTTTTACATTGTTAATGATTTGATCGCCAGCGCTGATGCCAGTTGTAGTGTAGTAAACTGTTTTGTCCCCTTCACTTGCGTACATACCGTATTTATCGAATTTTGCTTGTTCTAAGGTATCTGTGTTTTCGATTTGGATACCTTTAGGTGTAACACCGATATTTTCGCTACCGTTAAAGAAGCGAGCACTGTCTTTATCAATACGAGCACGAACGTCGTCAGTTGCTTTGCCGAAGTTAGCAGAGTTCATCTCTACTAAGTCTTTATTAACAGCTACTTTATATTCAGCACCACCATTAGCGTTGGTACCAGGTGTAACAGTTGTATTATCACCTGCAATTACAGTCGTATGTTTTTTAGCATCTGCTTCAACAGTAGAGATTTTAGTTTCTACCTTTTTAAGTTGTGCTACGTTGACTGCATCTGTATCGTTTGTACCAGCTGCAACAGATGTAATTTGACGTGTTACATCATTCGCAACGTCGCCAACGGATACAGCAGAAGCTGTCGCTTTCCATGTGGAAGTTGTATCAGTGGATGCTGCTTTTGTGCTGATATCATAACCAGCTGCACCAGCTGCTACAGTCGCTTTGGATTTACTACCTAGAGCTACGCCACCTTCAGCAGATACTTCAGTATTATGACCAATAGCTACTGCATCGTTTACAGTTGTAGTTGTTTCTGCATCGCTAGAACCAATAATAACAGAGTTATTAGCACCTGTTACTTTACGGTTATCACCAACGATAACTGTATTCTTTGCATCAGATACTGTGTTCTTAGAACCAATAGCAGTTAAATGCTGTACCTTAGAAGCTGTATTACCAACGCCCATAACAAGGTTATCAGCACTTTCAGCTCGGTTAGCACCTGTTACAGTATTGTTAATACCAATCATGGATGTACGCAATGTGTAGTCAGCCTTGTTACCGCCACCAAGGGCCATTGTAGCGCCACCACCGTTAGCATCTTTTACAGCTGTACGCAATTTTTCAGCTAATTCCTTAGCGGAATTACCGCCATCCTCTGGTGCTCCATAAAGAGATTTAACAGAGTTTGTAATTTCGTTGCCAGCACCCATGATAAGAGAGCCATTGGAATTAAACGTTCTATTGGCTGTACCAACAACGCTATTAGCAACACCAGAGTAGTAGTTACTAGCTGTTTTAGACTCAATGCTGTTTAAAGAACCATTAATAGTAGCTCCCAAGTTCTTAACAGGATTTGCCATACGGCCACCGTTATATTCACTAGAGATAATATTATAAGTACCTGTATTGGTTGTAAAAGCACCATTACTAAAGCTATTGGCACCTACTGTAGTCGCATAAGCATTCAATGCATATGTACGAGTAGTCGATGTATCTACTGTGGTATCACCAAGGTCCCCCTTATAGTTATGGGAACCAATCATAGTACTGCCAGTACGAGCAAATGTATTGTCCCCAATAGCTACACTACCTACTACCTTTGTTGGATCTGCAGGAATTCTTGAAGAAGAGAACCAATTACCACTATACGTTGTTTGCCCTAATGCAAAGCTGGCCTCTACACCGCCAGCCATATTTTCAATCTTTGCATTTTTACCAATAGCTACACTACCACCTTGGCTAGCGTAGTTATTGATATTAGCATCCTTACCTACAACAATATCGCCTGTAGCAGCACTGGCACCATTAGAATAACCAATCTTAGCATTATTACCAATAGCTACGTTTTCTGCTTTTGGCGCGTTACTTCCTGTTCCATAAGCAACACCGCTACCTGCGCCTGTTGTTGTGTCTGCAGCACTAGCTACCATACATAAGCTAGACAACAATACACCGTTAATTAACAAGGTTAATAAACGTTTTCGTTTGTTCATAAGTTAGAACCTCCATTTACAAACTACAAAACCTATCATTCTCTCTTTGCATTAAAATTCACTTTTTATTCATGAGTCTTATATGAATATTGTAGCACGTATACGTAATTTGTAAACAGTAATTTATATATCTATTAAGAGAATATAAAAAAGGTAGTTAATCAATTAGGATTAACTACCTTTTTCAGTAAGAGGAAGGCGAACCTCTTACTGCCGCCGCATGATTTAAGTTTGTTATTAAGAGAGAGATTTTGAAGTAAATTCACCACAAAGATTATTGAATCGTTGGAGAGTAACTAAGATGAACGGGCGATCACGCGGCATCAAAAATAAGATAATAACTATATAATACATTACCATATAAGCTACATAACGTATTAAATATAAGTTACATAATAAGATATAAGCTACTCATTATAGTAGTATATATGTCTACATAATAAGATAATGGCTTTGTATAAAAGCCATTATCTATAAAGAACAATTGATATTAACACTAAATTCCCTTACCTAGAGTATATCACTTATATAGTAACAATAGTAGGTAAATTTTCATTTAATTTTCATTAAAATTATATGAATGAAAAAGATAGCATTACTATTCAATTTGTGTATTGAGTTATCAAAATTATTACTCAACAAAAACCGTATTTGTACGTCTTACAAGGTTGAGCATTTTATCACGAACTGTTGCAGATTCTTCTAAACGGTGCTTGCCGCCATACCAAGCCATTGGCGCCCCCGCCAAGCGGAAGGTAATCTTGCCATATGCACCACCAGAGCTGTGTTCCGGTTTGTTATACCCCATATCTACAGATACGCGCGGTGTCAGTTGCATCTCCGAACCGATACGCAAACCATTCTTATCGGCTTGTCGTTCTTGGTTCCAATGATAACCTTCTACATAGACTCTAGCCCAGCGAGCATTTTTGAAAGTCTTACCGTACTCTAAGGTATAACCATTAGCTACCCGTTCTAAGGTATGAAGGTTAGCATCTAGGACGCGCTCGTCGGAAGCAGAACCGTACCAATTAAATCGGAACTCGCTTTCACCAGACATATATTCAAGACCTGCACTGAGTCGATCATGGCGATTCAAGAAGCGATGGTCATAGAATAGATGTGCCCCATAGAGGCGACGGTCGTCCTTGGAGATACGACGATACCCAACGCCTACGTTGAGGGTTGTCCCTGTGTCTGACGCACGAGAAATACGCTGCTGCGTAAACCACACATCGCGAGACGAATTATCGTAATGACCTAAAGGTTGAACAGTCTCCACCGAATAGAGCGGCTTCCACCCTTCTTGGAACTGAAAGCTCAGTGTAGTGCGTCGCATCCATGGTTTACCTTTGGCACCGTACATAGCATTGGATACATTAGACATGGCTACGGCATTAATGGCGCGGTTCACGGCATCCACATTGCTATACTGCACGGTCTTAGTATCTTGGCGATCCATGACGAGCGGACCACCTTGGCCAATCACATGGTCTGGTGTAGCAGCAGGCGTAATGTGAAAGCCCTCTGATGCAGCCTTCATACGGTTTGTTTTATCATCAGAGTTTACCTTACCATCAGGCTTTACATGAGTAGCACCATCTATATGAGCCGCTGCCTGTATAGAACCATCTGTGTTTGCAGACACTACGCCCTTATCTGTATGTAATTGTTGTTTTTCTGCCTCAGCTGTACCCACACAACACAATAGGGCGCTCAAGGCGATACACACAATACGTTTCATTACTCTCTACATTTAAAATTCATGAACAACAAATGAAATATGTATAAGTGTATCGAATAATGTATATGCATGTCAAGATTAGGGCTCACTAATACCATATTATTTTACTATTATATGTATATATATGTATAAATAAAAAAGAGGTAATAACAATGTTATTACCTCTTTCATACCGTCTATCCTAAGATATTATTTTTATAAGCTATATAATAATACATTACATAGCGTATATTACATTTTAAATATCAGATATTAGATATCAAAACTTATTTTTCATTAAGTTTTTGCACAAGCATGTCTACTGTTTCTTGTAGTTTTTTATTTTGTGCTTCTAGTGTATCCACACGTTGTTCTAATGCGTTATAGGATGCAGGGGAAATCTTAGCGAGTGTCTTATTTTCACCGAATTTATAGGACACGCCTACATTGGCCATCAAATCACCACTTACAGTTGTACCTGCTGTAAGAAGTAGGTTTTCTTTTGGATAGTAACCTACGCCAAGAGCCAATGCATTTTCGCCTTTATAGTGACCATAGCCACCCATAACTTGAACCTTGTGGTCTGGATCAAATTGTAGTGGATGTAATGCAGCTAGTGCTGCAGCACGAGCATCACCGCGGTTGGATTCTTTTTCCACGTGGCGTACGTCGCGATGTAATACATCAATTTGTTGGTTTGTGCCATACAATTGGGATCCGTTAACTGCATCTGTAGAGTCCGCCGTAATACGGCCTGCTGCTACATGAGTAATTGTGCGTTCTTGCCCGGCTGCACCAACGGATACAGTAGACACAGGAGCCGTACCAGCGAATTTTTCAGTAACACCATTATTATAGGTATAACTAGGAGTGCTCACTACATCACTACTTTCAGCAGTAGAATTATTACCTAATACAACGGCATTATCTAGCGATGTTTTCACATTATTACCCACTACGAATGTATTATTTGCACTCACTTGGTTCTTGTTACCAACGCTATAGGAGTTATCCCCCTTAACAGTGTCCACATTATATGTACCTACACCAAAGGCGCCAGATTGGTTACCTTCAATCTTGTTGTATGCGCCAATAGCGGAGTTCTTATCGCCTTTAAAGATAACACCATGGCCCATACCATAGTTAAAATCACCATTTACAGTGGAGTTAGAACCGATTAATACGGTATTATTAGCCTTACTGCCGGCAGCTTGAGAAGCGCCGAGCCATACGTTTTTATTACCTTGAGAGTAGGAGCCTGTAAAGTAACCAATAGCAATGGTATCAGAAATAGTTGAGTTATAACCTGCTGCAAAGTTACCTAAGAAGTTATAATCACCTTTACCGCCTACAAAGGTCTTAGAGCTAAGCGCTACATTACCACCACCTTGAGAACCATTCAAGGCAAGACGGCCGATGGCAATATTATTACCCTTTGCATTTGGGTCCCCTGTATGGGAATATGGATCGCTGTTAGCCGCCCCAGTTTGACCACCGAGATGTACATTGTCTGAGTTGGTGAAAGATGACCAGCCTTGTAGACCAATGTTATAAGTGGCACCACCAGAGGAAACAACAGGAATATCTGCAGCTTGTACCAAGCTAGTAGAAGATATGGTTAAAACTCCGAGTACTGCTAATAATTGTAGTTTCTTTGCGTGATTCATAATCATACGCCTCCCTTGTTATACTACAAAACACTTCCCCTTCATATTACCCTCATGATTACTACGATTAAATTATACTGCTATCGAAAAAATATGTAAATAACATAAATAATAATTCATAAAGGACAGATTAACCAATACAATTAACAAACAAGCCCCCGCAGGAATAAATCCTACGGGGGCCATTTGTTTTAGTACGACCTATAGCTTACGAGAGAGAACATAGTATCCAAAAGGATTGTAATTGCTTTGTAACTAGGAGTAATTGCATATACTTGAATACTATTATGTAAATTTATGTATAGTATGTAAGGGCTTACCTATATATAAACAGCTATAAGGTCATGGAACTAGTATAGTATTATTAACAGCAGTATTATGTGATTTAACTCACATTTTCCTAAAATAATGTAGTCATAAAAACTAAAAGAGGCAACGGCGTAAGCCGTTACCTCTTTCATAGGTATTAGTTATATTTATACCGATTAGCGGATGCGTTTAACGCGGTTATTACCATCGCGCATAGCTTGTTGCAAGCTGTAGATCACCATTTCGTTCATGTAGAAACGCAATTCATCGTTAGACATGTTAGCTGTATTCTTTTCAAGAATTGCCAAGATTTGGTTTTCATATTCAGCTTTGTTCATGTCAGACACAGTTGTGTGATTTTCGAAGAATTCTTTGTAATCTAAGTACAAGCGATCTAAAGCTACGCGAGCATAGCTATCTTTTTTATAGCGATGGCTTGTAATGTACCAGCTACGACGAACGTTCATGTAGTACAACACGTTATTAGTATAGCGTTGTTGACCAGACATTACACGATTGTCGTCTTTGATTAATGCATTGCTCATACCCAATTGGAATGCTGCAAATTCAGATACTACAGCTTTTACCTCTTCGCTAGGTACAGCAAGAGAGATTTCTTGTTGTTCTGCAGTCAAAGGAGCCGCAGGTTGTTCAGGCATCATCAAAGGATCTTGTGCCGCATGTACTTGACCAGCAACACATACAGAAGCAATAGCCATAACTGGTAATAATTTAATTAGTTTCATAAGTCCCCTCATTGGAAGCCGCCCTCCCCAGGGCGGCTCTCCTATATTTTAAATACTCAATACACTCTCAAGTGAATGATTATTTGGTTAACCCAGCTTGTTTCATAAGCAATGCAATTTGAGCTTTCATCTCTTCATTATCTCGTTGTACTTGTTCGTACTTAGCAGATAATTCCTCATCGCGTTGTTTCATGCGTAAGTTCTCAGCTTTCAATGCAGCTACTTCATCTTGCATTACATAAGCAGAGCTGATTGGGCCCGCTTTGTAACGTGCTGGAATTGCTTTTTTAGCATCAGATGTACCAAATTTATAAGATACACCAGCGTTAACCATATTATCATGACCACCTAAGGAAACACCCATATGAAGCATTGTAGATTCATTTGTATAGTGAGCGATACCAATAGCAGCAGCAGTACTACCTTTATAGTTGCCAACAGCCGCCAACACTTGTGTAGGTTCTAATGGATCATATTGCAATGGTTTAAGACCTGCCATGGCTGCACTAGCTGCACCAACATCAGCGATTTTACCATCCACACTATGCATAGCATTGCGCAATTGGTTAACGTTAACCGCATCAGTGCCGTTGATGCCTGGCGCCACATTAGTAATCGTATTATTACCATTGTTTAAGCCATTTTCTGTAAGGCTTACAGTGTGACCTGGTACAGGTTGACCGTTAATGGATGGAGTAATTGTGATACCGCCACCATCTACTTTTGTATCTACTGTGTAAGGAATTGTTGTATTAGTTCCTGGTACAGTTTTTGTATACGTAGTAGAACCGTCTTTTAAGTTAAGGTCCTTAGCCAACTTGATATCATAGCCATCACCAGCGGCATTCTTCACAACAGCGAGGTTGTTGTCGCTCAAACGATTTACATCAGCGCCACCTTTGAGGTTCATTGTATCGCCTAAACCGCGAACAACTTTACCATCATTACCAGCTTGGTCACCTTGGAATACACGACCATTTTTAGCCTTTTCGTTAAAGTCGTCGTTAACAGCTTTCAATTGATCTTCTGTTGCGGCGCGACCTGTAACAGCTACAGGGTTGTTAGGATTCCATGTTTTATTGTCCAAACCAGTTACAAAGTTACCGTTTTGACCACCAGAGCTTTGGTTACCCATGATTACATCGCCAGCTTTCACAGTGTTACCTGCTGTAACAGAACCTGTGCTGCCATCGATTGTAACTTGGTTAGCCCCATTGCCCGCAGTAATCGTACCAGTAGATCCATCAACTGTAACTTGTTTAGTTGGATCTGTGCCAAGTGTAATTGTATCGTTTAAGGACATCTTAACAGCAGTGCCGTCAACGGAAGTCTTGATGTTGCCGTCGCCTTTAAGGTCGATTACTTCACCAAGAGGTTTCTTCACGGATTGACCATCCTCTGCTTTAAGACCGAAGCCTTGTGCCTTGATGTCTTCTATTGCAGTATGCAATTGACCGCCATTTACAGCATCTTTGCTGCCTGCAGCAATTGTACCATCTTCTACACTAGTGATTTTCTTATCACCCGCATTAATGCCGTCTTTTGTTACCTTAGGGCCATTTTCGATAGTCAAACCATCTTTGTCGATCGTAACAGCTTTGTTACCACCATCGTTGATTTGCAAGCCATCTTTAGTCAACTTAGTCGCTTCATTAGCGCCATCTTTAATAGTTACGCCATTTGTATCCATCTTAGTGTCGCCTGTAGTTACTGTGTTTGCTGTAACAGTATCTACATTAAGATCTCTAGCCAATGCTACTTTCACAGCACCATTATCTACAGATGTAGTAATGTTTGCACCGTCACCTTTCACAGTCACAGTATCACCAAGAGGTTTCTTAACAGAAGCGCCATCTTCAGCAGTTAAACCGAAGCCCTTAGTTTTAAGGTCTTCCACCGCTGTATGTAATTGACCGCCATTTACAGCATCTTTACTGCCAGCTGCGATTGTACCATCTTGTACATTCGTAATTTTCTTATCGCCAGCGTCAACGCCGTCTTTAGTCATAGATGGACCATCAGTAATCTTAACACCGTCTTTTGTAACGGATGTTAACGGATTGCCTGCTGCATCATTAATAGTGAGGCCACCACCGTTTACAACAGTGTTGCCATCTGTACCATTGTTGAAAGTAGCAGAATTTAGGCCTTTAAGGTCTTTTGCAAGACGGAGCATCAATGTATCAGTGCCGTCAGCAATTACCCCAATGTTATCATCATTGGAAAGTTTCGCTGCGTCTGTAATACCACCCTTAACATTCACTTGGTTGTTAAGTTTTTTCTTGATTACAGTACCACTGTCGCCACCGTACAACATCCCGTCGTCCATAGTAGCTACTTGGTGCTCACCAGTCTTATCAGTATACACGATACGTGTGATTCCGTCTACACCGTCAACACCTTTTTCGCCTTTAACGCCCTTAGCAGCATCATCGTAACCATTTTTCACGGAAATATCGATGCCATTTTTACCATCTTTACCGTTTGTACCTGCAGGGCCTGTTAAGCCAATGTGACCAACGCCGTCTTTACCAGAGATAGAAACTGCGTCTTCACCATCAGCACCTGTAATACCTACCTTACCATTATTCCCGTCTTGACCAGCTACGCCAGTAGGACCTGTAATGGATACGCCATCCTTACCGTCTTTGCCGTCTTTATTGACCTTAATAGAATCAGCTACAAGGTTTTTATTCAATTTAACATTAATTGTTGTAGTGCCAGTTGTTGTATCTTGGTCGATGAAAGTTTTAATGTTTTCGCCACTGTAGTTAGTGTCTGCATCAGTGCCTTCACCTTTTACGATGACAGTGGAGCCTAATTTGTTAGTCTTAGTACCACCCACGTTAGCGTCGAAATTAAGACCTGAATTAGATTGGTTAGCCAATGCAGCTTTCAACTGATCCTCTGTAGCAGCACGACCAGTTACGATATTGTCAGCATCCCAAGTTTTGTTATCAAGACCTGTTACATAATTGCCAGTTTCTTTAGTACCATCTGCTTTAGTCGCTTCTTGGTTACCCATAGTTGCTGTACCTGCTTTTACAGTTTCAGCAGCTGTTACGGTGTTAAGACCTTTAAGATCTTTCGCCAAGCGAACTTTCAACGTATCTGTACCATCAGAAACTACGCCGATATTGTCATCAGTAGTCAATTTAGTTTCGTCAGTAATGCCACCCTTAACATTTACTTGGTTGTTAAGTTTTTTCTTGATCACATTACCAGCGTCACCACCGTACAACATACCGTCATCCATTGTGGCAACTTGGTGTTCCCCAGTTTTATCAGTGTACACAATACGTGTAATGCCATCAACGCCATCTACACCTTTTTCACCCTTAACGCCTTTAGCAGCATCGTCGTAACCATTCTTAACGGACATGTCGATACCGTTAGAACCATCCTTGCCGTTTGTACCAGCAGGGCCTGTTAAGCCGATGTGACCTACACCGTCTTTACCAGAGATGGAAACTGCATCTTTACCGTCAGCACCAGTGATACCTACCTTACCGTTGTTGCCGTCTGTACCAGCTACGCCAGTAGGACCTGTAATGGATACGCCATCCTTGCCGTCTCTACCATCTTTGTTGACTTTGATGGAATCAGCTACAAGATTTTTATTCAATTTAACGTTAATTGTTGTAGTACCAGTTGTTGCATCTTGGTCGATGAACGTCTTAATGTTTTCGCCGCTGTAATTTGCGTCTGCTTCGTTGCCTTCGCCTTTCACGATGACAGTGGAACCAAGTTTATTAGTTTGAACGCCACCAACGTTAGCGTCAAATTTAAGACCTTTGTTGATCAACGCATCGGAGCTGTCTTTAATTTTATCAGTTAAGTAGTCTACATTAACTGCTTCGCTACCGTCGTTGCCTGTTGCGTACGCCACGTTAGTTACATGAGTACCACCAGTTTTATTAGTGCTGTTGTACGCAGGACCTTCGTAAGTCACTTTAGATTTATCTACGGTATTTGTAGCAGGGTCTAAGTCGTACTTAACAGCGCGGTCTTCTAATTTATCGAGCTCAGTTTTAGATGCAATATCTTTGATAGTTACAGTGTTAATAGTACCAGATTTATCATCTTTAACCTTTAAGTCTACTTGGTTGTTTGTAACCTTGTAAGAGCCATCAGTTGTATTAGCTGGGTCGCCAATCAAGCGGTAGTCAGATGCACTAGCGCTCGCTGCTTTCACCGCATCACTGACAGTTTTCAATTGGTCTTCTGTTGCCGCACGGCCAGGTACGAATACAGGATCAGCTATATTCCAATTTGTATTATCTAAACCTGTTACAAAGTTACCAGTTTGAGTGCCACCTTTATTATCTGTAGCTGTTTGGTTACCCACTGTAGCTGTGCCAGCTTTCACAGTATCTGTAGCTGTTACAGATTTAAGGCCTGTAATATCTTTAGCCAATTGCAATTGAAGTTTTGCATTGCCGTTAGCATCAACCGCTGCAGATGTAACACCGATGTTATTACCTGTTGCAAGGTCAGCTGCATTTGTAACGCCACCAGTTACGTCTACTTGTTTGTTGAGTTTTACATTAGATGTAGCACCCATGTCGCCTTTGAATTTAAGGCCATCATTTAATGTAGCTACCTCTTCTTTAGTACCATCTGGTTTTTCATAAACAATACGAGTTGTAGTTGTACCAACAGCACCATCTACACCAGGTTGGCCATCACGAGTAATGGAAAGGTTTGTAGTAACACCGTCTTTACCATTGATGCCGATCTTACCATCTTTACCATTTGCACCCGTAGCAGTCACTGTTTCAACTTCAAGATTTTTGTTCATCTTAACGTCGATGGTTGTGTTACCTGCTGTATCTTGCTTGATGAAAGTTTTGATGTTTTTACCGCTGTAGTTAGCATCAACTTCTGCGCCTTCGCCTTGAACTTTCACAGTAGAGCCCAATTTATTAGTTTGAACGCCACCAACGTTAGCATCAAATTTCATGCCTTTATTGATTAATGCTTCGGAGCTGTCATTAATTTTGTCAGTTAAGTAATCTACGTTAACCGCTTCGCTACCGTCGTTACCTGTTGCGTACGCCACGTTAGTTACGTGTGTGCCACCAGATTTATTAGTGCTGTTATATGTAGGACCTTCGTATGTCACCTTGGATTTATCTACATTACCAGAGCCATCTACATCGTATTTAACGGCACGATCGTTTAATTTGTCGAGCTCAGTTTTAGACGCAATATCTTTGATTGTTACAGTGTTTGTTGTACCAGATTTGTCATCTTTAACCTTAAGGTCTACTTGGTTATTGGTAACCTTGTAAGAACCATCAGTCGTATTAGCTGGGTCGCCAATCAAGCGATAGTCGCTAGAACCTGCATTGGCTGCTCTTACTGCATCACTAACAGTTTTCAATTGGTCTTCTGTAGCTGCACGACCAGGCACAAATACAGGGTCAGCCATGTTCCAAGTTGTATTATCTAGGCCTGTTACAAAATTGCCAGTTTGAGTACCACCTTTATTGTCTGTAGCTGTTTGATTGCCCGCTGTTGTAGTGCCAGCTTTCACAGTATCTGTAGCAGTCACTGTTTTAACATTAAGATCTTTATTCAAAGCCACGGCAATTGTGGAGTCATCACCAGTTTGTGTAATCTTTGTAGTGATGTTCGCATCACCAGACACAGTTACGGTAGAACCAAGTTTATTTGTCTTAACGTCATTATTATCTGCGTTGAATTTCAAACCTTTGTTGATAAGTTCAGTTTTTGTATCGTTGATTTTTGTAGTCAACTCAGTTTTAGTGTCGTTAATTTTGTTTGTTAAATCAGATTTTGTAGAGTCTAACTCAGTTTTAGATGCAATATCTTTAATCGTTACTGTCTTTGTATTTGCAGGCGTACTGGCATCTTGTACTGTTAAATCAACTTTATTACCTGTTACAGTATATGCTTTATCAGCAGCTGCGCTGTTTTCTACCAATCGATAGTCTCCTGCTCCCGCTACATTCACTGCATATGTTTTATATGTACCATCAGTACCTTCTGTAACTGTTGTATTTTGACCTGCAATAACCTTTACAGCCTTTTGAGCCTCTTCACGGATAACAGTTTTACCATCGCTATTGATGTTGGATAAATCTGTTTTAGCAACCTTAGTTGGATCCACATCAACAGTATAGTTACGAACACCGTTTGCATCAGGTGTACCACCTGTAAGGGTCATCAAACCACTAGTACCTAAGGAAACCTTAGTATCCATAGCATTGATAGTGTATGTTTTTTGACCTGTTGTAGCATCTACAGTAGCTGCTGGGATGGTTACATTATTACCAGCCTCAACAATTGTGCCTAATGCAGTAATATTCTTTTTACCTACATTTGTAATGTTAGAAAGATCTTTATTTGCTGCATTATCGATTTTATCTTTTGTATCATTTGTTAAGGTTACATCGATTGTTTGGTTGTTAGCTTTAGTTGTTACATACGCGCCATCGCCTTTTACAGTCAATGTTTGGCTATCTAACAATACATCATTTTTACCGTTGTTGTCGTTTGTATTGCCTGCAATTTTAAGGTTTACATTGCGCAATTGAGCTACGTTAACTGCATCTGTGTCCTTTGTACCAGCTGCAAGGTTTGTAATTTGACGCGTTTCTGTGCCAACGCTAGTGCTTTGACCTACAGATACAGCACCCAATGTAGATGTTGCTACATTGCCTGTTAAAGCAGTGTATTTATTAGCACGGTTGTCTGCTGCGCTTACATCATAACCAGCTACGCCAGCCGCCGTATTCGCTACGGAATTAGAACCTAACGCAACACCATCATCTTCAGTTACCTTAGCTTTATAACCTAATGCAGTGCCTTTATCGCTTGTTGCCGTTGCATCAGCACCTAGTGCAGTACCATAATTACCAGCTGCAGAAGCACGTACGCCCGCTGCTGTCGCATTGGTGCCGGTAGCACCTTTATTATCATAGTTAGCATCAGCAGATGTACCTTTAGCGCTGAAGAAGTTAGTTTGCGCTGCTTCTACTGCTTCTTTTACTGTATGATATGTACTATTTTTAATGCTGAAATCAGGTGCTTTGTAGGTAGAACCATTTGCTTGATACCCTGTATATGTAGGACCTGCAATGGTCATAGCCAAGTTATTATTTACATAACGTAATTGTTTAATCGTAGCTGCGTCATTATCGTTTTGACCACCGGCTACGTTAACGATACGACGAGGCGTACCTGTATTACCTACGGCTACTACACCCGCTTCAGCAGGGTTCATTTCGTTGGTGAAAGCAGCATATGTATTTACTAATGAATCATTGAACTCTGTGCCTGCACCAAGAGCGATGGAGTTATTAGAAGAAATCTTCGCACCAGCACCTAATGCCATAGAGTTTTCGCCAGTAACCTCTGCACCATTACCGATAGCTGTAGAGTTATTACTACTTGCTTTAGCCTCTGTACCAATAGCCATTGTACCAGCTTTGCTAGCTTCAGCCTTACCACCGATAGCAAGAGCATTCGCTTCTAATGCCTTTGCTTGACCACCTAAAGCGATAGCATTTAACTGTCTAGCTTGTGCTGTTCTACCCATAGCAATAGCATTAGCACCTGTAGCATACGCCGTATTACCAAAGGCAAAGGCATCTGTAGCAGTAGCACGAGAGGAGTTACCCATCGCTACAGTATTAGCTGCCTTTGTTTTAGCATTAGAACCAAACGCCATAGAGTCACTTGCCGCTGCTTCAGTACGTGCTTTTGTACCAAAGGCCAAAGAACGAGCACCTTCTGTCACGGTATTAGTAGCACCATTATAGGATGCACTCGGTTCATTGCCGCTACCTGCTACAGTAATTGGCTCTGCTGCACCGATAGCAATAGATTGATCACCTTTAGCTTGCGCAGAATAACCCATGGCAAAGCTACCAGTACCATTCGCCCAAGCAGTTGTACCAATAGCTGTAGAGAAATTACCTGTTGCTGCCGCTTGGCGCATCATAGCCAAGGAGTTAAAACCACTAGCTAATGTAGATGTACCAATGGCCATAGCAGATGGTTTCGTAGATTGTGCATAATTACCAATAGAAAAGGATAGACCACCTGTAGCCTGTGCATAGTCACCAATGGCTACACCGGAATAATAGGTAGAATCACTGTCCTCTTGGATTTTTGTATTATGACCAATAGAAATACCATTTAATGCTCTACCAGAATAATAAATGCCAGAAGCACTGCCATCTAAGGCATACATATTGCCAGGGTTATTATAATTGTATAAATAGCTCCATTTATTGCCACCATTTTGAGCTGTTGCATAGCCAGCATTTACGCCATCAATCATGATAGCCGCTGCATTTACAGGTGTAATGTTCACACCTGCCAATAGCGCAGCTACTGCCATAACAGCGCCCATGCGAGCATGTGTTTTGCCCGTGTGCATGGATTTAACCTTACCGCCACCGCTTTTTACGATCTCAGAAACTACTACATAACACTTCTTTGTCTTGCTCCAAATTACATTGTAAATTCGATTCATAATCTTCCCTCTAGCTTACAATACACACAGATAAGTTCATTTCTCACAATAATTTCACTAAAACTTCATCATTGTTGATTGTCATAATAATATCAAAATTTTTCTATATGGTAAATAAAAATTCATTTTATATTCATCTTCACTCAGTTTATAAATTTATACCAATTATGTACACTTTACACCACATAAAAATAAACATTATCCATAAATAACGCTTTTCAATGTAAATTATTCTTATTTGCGCCTCATTATTCTATAGACTATATGATAACCCGTTTGTTTTTTATGCATATTTTATAATTAACCAAATATTTATTCATAATTTAGTGGCAAAAAATTTTACAATTTAAAATTATCAATTTTGGTTTATTAATAAGAAATATTTATATAGAAATGCTGTTAAACCCTATAATATCTTGTATTATGGTATGTACTAGGCTAGGATATAAATTAATAACTCTTATGATTACTGATGTTATATATAAACGTACTCTATGATTTGTATAAATAAATATTACTACTAAATCAAAACTCCCGTTACATAACAAAAAAGACCCATGTATTAGATATTTTCCAATACATGGGTCTTTTACTATTCTTTTATCTGTACATATATTTGTATATATATTTATATACTTTTATCTAATAGACTTAGATATCAATATACCTTTATATACTATATTAGAATTTGTGCGTGAAGCCAGCGTTTACGCCCCAGTCTGCTTGGAGGTCACCAGACAAACCTGTAGCAACGTCAGCGAATACACTATTATTGCTATTGAAGCCATAACGACCACCAAATGCAAGTTCAGTCCAAGTACCTTTAAAATCTTGTTCTGTTAATTTTACAACACTGCCACTAGCGAATGTAGTTTTTACATTGCCTGTGAAAGCATGGCCTGCAGCAAAGCGTGTATAGAGGTTACCATGGCCAAATTGTTTACCCAATTCAAGGCCAAGCTTACCAGAAGTGCTGTTCACACCAGATTGGTTAACGGACACATTGCCTACGTTAAAGTTACGGCCACCGAAGTGTGTGAAGTTCAATTGCACTTGTGGTTCTACATAGAAACTATTAGTGTATTTCAATGTTTTGCCATAGCGAACACCGATGCTATACGCATTAGATTTTGTATCGCCAGACATAGGGTCACCAATTTCATTACGCGCTGTGAAGTCATTAGATACACGACCTACTTGCGTTTCTACATGTACATATTGATCCTTACCAAGGTCTTTCAAACCATAAGCACCAACAGAGAAGGATTTAACCTTGCCAGAACCATCGAATACATAGTCTTCAGAACCGCGAAGGTAGGATACTTGACCACCTACAGTCCAGCCACGGCTGATTTTAGCATCATAACCGCCTTGGATGCGTGTGTAATCTGTAGCTGTATCGATACCGCTGCCGGAGTAGCTGTATTTACCGCCACCGATGCGAGCCCAAATACCTGTTGGTTCACCTTGTTGCAATACACGAGGGCGATACATATCATCAGCTAATGTACGCCAAGCATTGATATTACCTACTACAGCAGAGCGAATGCCACGCATATGAGGTGTATCGTACGCACCACGAACAACAGGATTAGGATTTACTGGTGTAACTGGTTTAGGATCTGGAGTTACTGGTGTAACTGGTTTTGGATTCGGGGTTACAGGTGTAACTGGCTTAGGGTCCGGAGTTACTGGTGTAACTGGTTTTGGATTTGGAGTTACTGGTGTAACTGGCTTAGGATCCGGAGTTACAGGCGTAACTGGCTTAGGGTCTGGTGTTACAGGTGTAACCGGTTTAGGATCCGGAGTCACAGGTGTAACTGGTTTTGGGTCCGGAGTTACTGGTGTAACTGGTTTAGGGTCTGGAGTTACAGGTGTAACCGGTTTAGGGTCTGGAGTTACAGGTGTAACTGGTTTTGGATCTGGAGTCGGTGTAGGTTTTGGTTCTGGCACTACATAGGAGCCTTGACCATTACCGTCTTTCCACGTAATATCCCCTTCTTTTTGGTCTGTGGTCAATGCTTTTTGGAAGCTAGACACGATGCCTTTAGAAGCGATGGATACGGTACCAGAAAGGTTTCTTTCACCTTTTACATAGTTTTCATAATAGAATTTATGAGCTAAGTTATCTAAAATCTTGTTTACATTACTTTCAGAAGAAGTATCAAGATGATCGCCTGTTACATAGCCATGCACACCAGAGCCAGTCGCAGCAGATTTTACGATGAAGTTACCGCCCTCAATGTCAGCTGGATCAAGACCATCTTTCTTAGAACCTGGTTTAGCATAATTTAAGCCAGTACCACTGGTCATATCATAAATAACGTTAATATGACCGTCCAATTTATTTACATGAATGTCGCTGCGAGAGTCTTGGGAAATACGACTGAACCCTTCGCGCGTACGAGTACCTGTGAGGTTATTAATGCTACTGCGTTCCGTTTTACCATCAATTTTGAAAGGTTCCAAGCCGCCCATATAATCATGGCTCCACATGCCACCATCAAAGGTCATATTGATTTCGCCGCCCTTATCCTCTAAGGTGTTCACAGCCTTACCGGAAAATTGGTTAGGGCTGTTGTGCGCGCGGCCTAGGCCGATATTGATCACAGATGGTTGCTGTTCTTGATGTGGAGGCATCATTTTATCAGATACCAACACATCACCTTGCATATTAAACACCTTATGCTTTACGATACCCGCATCATCAATGCCAAGGTTAATTTTACTATTATAAGCAAATGCCACTGGATATGGAGACTTCCATGGCGCAGTAGTCACGTCCATAACACCGCCATCCACTTGAATAGAACTGTTATTTAGCATGCCTGTAATGAAAGCTGGTTGACGATAGCGTTTAGGCAATTGAGATGCATCAGGAGTATCCAAAGATCCAATTGTAACTTGACCACCATCAGATGCGACTACACCATTCGCAGTCGTATCACCTATACTTTCAAATTTACTATCTGCAGTAGTTGCAAAAATGCGTCCATCAGAATTAAGACCTGCTGCAGCCCATGTGCTAGGCATAGCCATCGTAGATGACAATAAGGTCATCATAACAGCAGACAATAAAACCTTATTTCTACCTCTCATCCTCTTACACCTCAATAAATACTTCACTTATAATACAATCACATTTGTGAAAGCCTCTTCATCCTAGAATATATATCTATCAGTTGATTTATCAGCCTTTATATACGGTAAAAGACAGGTATACACTCACATAATAAAGAAACTTTTTTCTAACACTTTTTAAAATATATATAAAATATTACATCATTTTTAGTGAATTGTAAATGAATTATACGTATTCATTTTAAAAATATTTAAAAATTATCAGCTGTTGGAAAATTAGTATCTATTAGATGGAAGCATACAAAAAGAGGCAACGATTAATTCGCTGCCACTTAGTAAATAATAACCATATAAAATTGTTTAATATACACTTGTTTATCCGTATTTGACGATATATGATATAAACCCTATAATATAAACAGATAGCCAAACGAGTAGAACCGTCGGGCTCATCTCAAAAGGATAAAAAACATGATGAAATGGCCTTTCAGTTATCCAGTTACTGGTAACGAAGGGCTATTTGTCTTTTCCAAGACAAATAAGCGCCACAAGTGCACCAAAGGCAATAACAACTGTCATTGTCTCTAGAATTATCATGATTAACTCATAATCACTCATAGACACCCCTCCCTTCATTAACGAAGAGAGGCCCAACCTCGATTGACTATCCTACGTCAATTATATGGCGAACATATAAGCGAATCAATAAGAATCTATTAATAGAAATATACGAAATATATTATAAAAGCCTCCTAATAATAAAGTTATTACTCTACTATTAGGAGGCTTTATATATTAGCTATATTACAAAGAATAATTTATTAAATTAATCCTTAGAATTTATGTGTAAATCCTGCATTTACAGACCAGCCAGCTTTATAATCGCCAGATAGACCTGTGCTAAGGTCAGCAAAGATGCTGTTATTAGCATTGAAGCCATAACGACCACCGAATGCTAGATCTGTCCAAGTGCCTTTAAGGTCTTGTTTTGTGTATTTTGTAGTGTTGCCAGTTGTGTACGCTGTATTTACAGTGCCAGAGAAGGCATGGTTTACACCAACGCGAGTATAGATGTTACCTGCGCCGAATGTTTTACCAATTTCAAGGCCAAGACCACCTGCTGTGCTGCTCACACCAGATTGGTTAACATGCATACGACCCGCATCAAAGCTATCCCCACCAAAGTGAGTGTAGCTCAATTGCGCTTGTGGTTCGATGTATGTACCATTTTGGAATTTCACAGTTTTGCCGTATCGTGCACCAATTGTGTACGCATTGGCTTTCGTTTCACCAGAAAGGCTTTCACCAATTTCATTACGAGCTGTGAAAGCATTAGAAACACGACCTACTTGGGATTCAAGGTGAATGTATTGGTCTTTACCAAGATCTTTCACACCATATGCACCTACAGCAAAAGCTTTTTCCTTACCAGAACCGTTGAATACGTAATCATCGTTGCCACGAAGGTAAGATACTTGACCACCTACAGTCCAGCCGCTACCAGTTTTAGCATCGTAACCGCCTTGAATGCGTGTATATGTTGTATCTGTATTAATACCTTTTGCATCATAGCTATATTTACCGCCTCCAACGCGAGCCCAAATACCTGTTGGTTCGCCTTGTTGCAATACGCGTGGACGATACATATTATCTGTCAATGTTCTCCA
>OKVW01000269.1_pt1 | contig 33875 bp, 32 predicted proteins | sample 1606991 | NCBI WGS metagenome assembly OKVW01 (sample SAMN03281021, study PRJEB24777) | human gut metagenome | isolation source: fecal sample PR177 from 1 month old male Malay infant, vaginal delivered... | reverse complement strand
GCTTAAGAAGGTACGAATACTGAGGGCTTACTCATTCAATATTCATGTGGAGAAGGGGAAGACTCACGCGCTATGCTTAGTGCATAAATGTAAAAACGAGGCAATGTCATGGATAAGCAACTTGAAGAAGCGGGTTACCGTGTTTATACCGGCGAGAAGATTGATGTTTACTTCAATACCGCAATCTGTAAGCACTCCGGAAATTGTGTGCGCGGCAGCGCCAAACTTTTCAATCTGAAGCGTAAGCCCTGGATTATGCCTGATGAAGTGGACGTTTCAACGGTTATCAAGGTTATCGATACTTGCCCCAGTGGGGCGCTGCAATATCGTCATAAATAAGTGAGGCAAAGATGGAAATACTCGAAGGTCACAATAAATTTTATGTGAACGATGCAGAGGGTAATCAGGTCGCCGAAATCGTATTCGTTCCGACAGGTGAGCATTTAAGCATCATCGAACATACCGATGTGGATGAAAGTCTGAAAGGGCAGGGCGTGGGAAAACAACTGGTCGCGAAAGTTGTGGAAAAGATGCGCAGTGAGAATCGAAAGATTATTCCGCTCTGTCCCTTCGCCAAACACGAGTTTGATAAAACCCGTGGGTATGACGATATCCGTGCCTGATAGTACCAGCTCACGCTACGGCATGCGCGATACCCTTTTTTCATATGCCCAGTGGTTGCCGTGATCGTTGATGACCTCATAGCGCACCGACGTACAGGTCGCGCCACTGCCCTCCAGCGCAATCGACAAGGTGGAAAGCGGTGCGATCATCACACCGCTTGCGCTGCCCGCCTCACAGCTTATCCCGGCAAGCGTGATATGCCTGGGCCCGGAATTGTTGATTCGTAGTTGTTTCTGCGATTCACGATATGCAATGTGAAGTTTTTCCGCATCGCTTTCCTGCAAAGGACCGACACCCATTGGGCGAACAAAAACCTTCATCCGGATGCGTAATGGCAGTACGACTTTTTGCGCGATCTGTGAGTCGTTCCGGGTCATGGGAGGGATCTGATAGACATTCAGCCAGTAGAGCGTTTCACGATCGCGCGGCAGCGCTGACGTGTCGGTCAGTTGCAGCTTAACGCTGCGCAGTTCGCCGGGCTGCATTTTAAATACCGGCGGCAGGACGACGATGGGGGTTACCACGTCATTAGGCTGGCTGGACGGATTTCCCTTATCGGTCCAGACCTGCACCAGCGCCGGTTGCCGTTGCGAATTGATCAGCGCCAGCGAGTTGCTTTTCTCACCGGCGTTAAAGATTACGCGAGTCACTTCGGTATTCACCACCGCGTAAGCGGGGAATACCAGAATACTCAGCAGCCAGGTACTACTGAAAACTAACCACCACCTGAAGTTGCGCATAAACCGTTCCTGCTGTGATCGCTTCGCCGGAGATCGCTTCCAGCGAGGCGATGAATTCACCCGTGTAAAATTCAGTCGAGCCGCTTGACGTTTTGGTCGTTAAATCGGTGTAGCCGTACCATCCTCCGGCATTGCCCGTCGCGGTTGTCGTCAGGTTTGGCAACAGATTGATGGCTGTGCCTCCCAGCTTTTCGCTGTAAATGCGAATGCCCACGCCGGAGGCGACGCCAGGGGTGCCGTAATGGTTATCAAGCAGCCAGGTCAATGCGCCTGAACCGGTATTCAGACCCAATTGATTTGCGGCACTGACGGCCGTTGGGTTATTGACCAGAAAACCCATTGCCACATTTGCTTTGGTCGTGGTTGAGGCTGCGGTGCCAGACGTTGCGCCAGTTTCGCATTCGACAGTGATGTTAAAGGGGGTCTGCGCTGTGCCGCCACCGCTCAGTTCACCGACGCTAACCGGCGGCAGGCGAACGATGGCGGGATAGTCGTCGATCCGACAGGTGGCGCCGCGAACAAAGTAACTCTGGCTGGTGAGCGTCCATCCGCCAGGCCACTGCATTGAGCCCCAGCCGCTGTAGTTGGTTTTACTGTCCGCGCCATCGAACAGCCCTGAACTCATGCCTCCGCCGTGAAAAGCGATATAGCCCGCCGGTCCTGCATAGGTGTAGCCGTAGCGATTCGAACCGTTTACCCCCATCGAACTGTCATCGACCCGTATCAATTCGACAAAAACATCACTAAAGGCGCTTCCCGGGATGTAAATATAGGTGCCGTCGTTGAACATCTCACTTTCGGGGATGAGGCGCGTTTTCCAGAAGCGCGAATAGTATTGCCCGGTTTTCAGGTTGGTCAGTCGCACCGCGACGTTTTTAACGTAAGTGTAGTAGGCGCCGTCAATACCCGGTACCGCTTCTCTTCCGCCCCAGGCATCATCACCGTTGGTGGCGTAATACTCATACACTTTGCCTATTTCTGAGACATCACAGCGAAAGTAAATCTGGTTGGCGTTGACGCCCTGAGTACGTCCGTTGGGCACAAAACTGGCCGTTGAACTGGCGAGCAGCGTGCCTTCACTTTGAAACCCGGTACCGTTGCTTAAGGTGATGACGCCGGGTAATCCCAGTTTGCCTTTGACTTCAGCATCACCGACCCCGCCCCAACTGGCACCGATATAGCCCGCGTCTTTCGCCGCCTGGGAAAGGTCGCTGGCAACAGTTACCCTTTTACAGGCAGACCATGCAGGCATCGCCAGCAGACTACCGATCGCCAGCAACGGGAGAAAGAGAGTACATTTCATAAGTCATCACTCCTGGCGGCAAGGTAGCGTGAGTTGATAAAGCGGGGCGTCAGTGTTCGCGGGCAACTGGTACCAGACCTGGCACTGTTGTGTGGCTGCGTTCCCCCATTTCACGAACAGCACGCCAGACTGGGCGGCAATGCGGGCGTAGATTTGTCCGCCTTGCCCCATGATGCCCACGACTTCGCCGTTGCTGTCTGTGACATCCGCGCCCATCGGCGGCAGGCTGCCGTCACGCAACGTTGTATTGATTAATGTCGCTTTGCCGCGTGTTGTTGCAAACGTCACGCGAGAAATGGCCCCTGCATAGGGAACAAGGCGTTTACTGCCGCCCTGAAGTTCAACGTCATCGTCCATGTTCTGGCTGTCGAGACTGACGGTGTTGTAGCGATAAGGGGTTAATGAAGGCAGGATAGCGTAGCCAAAACTATCCACTGTCGCACCCTGGCCGTTACGCACTGTCGCTCCGCGTGCGCCGACGGCCTCCACCAGTGCAAAGGTGTCGCTGGTATAAGGACCTGCGGTGAGTCCGCCACGATGCGCCACCAGTGTGCCGGACATGCCCAGTCCAACCTGTTGATAACCTTCGCCTCTTGAGGCATACCCGCGAAATGCGCCAACAGAGGTGCGATGTTCAATGTTCCCGCCCCAGGTGGAACTGTCGCCACTGTCATTATTGTGTTCAATACCGCTATAGACTGCCCATGAGGTGGTGCTTTTTTCCCCCGTCGCACCGCTCATGCCGATTGTCGCCATCCGGCTATCGCGACTGCGGTTCATGTCCAGATTGATTTGCGAGCGGCTGGAGCTGAAATCGAAGGGAATTGAGATCCCCAGTGAAACGGTGTTTTCGGTGTATTTACGTTGGCTTGCATTATCAAAATCACGGTCATTCACGCTGTTGAAATAGCGGCTGGAATAGGTGCTCCGCTGGCGCGCGGCGCTGATATTAACGCTGATATCGCGCCAGCTATTGCTGTAGCCGAGTTGCAATTGCGTGATGCGTGAGGCGTTGTTGTAGTAATCCGACGTACTGCCCGTCATGCTCAACATGCCCCAGTTGCCCATGGGCTGGCTGATGGTCGCCGAAAAATTATTCCGTTGATTGAGGGTGTCGGAGTAGTACGCCGTACCGTTTTTCTCCTGACGGCGCACACCGAGCACGTCCTGAAGATCGCGATAACCGCTGGTGGAATAGCGATACGCCGCCAGCACCAGGTTGGTGCCGGTGGTGAAGGTTTTGCTGTAACTAGCTTCGACGCGCCAGCCTTGTTGTTTCTCGTCATTCTCCACGTGCGCGCTGGAAAACACGGTGTTTAAACCGAAGGCGCCCACGGACGTAGCCAGCACCCCACCGGCGAGAATGGCCTGATAATCGTCCGCCAGTCGCGCCCCCATATTCGCCGTTAACAGGTTATTCATGCCACGTTGCAGAACGCCTTCGGCAAATTTGTTTTCCACACTGTAGTACTGGCGGACATAGCCCATCGCCAGTTCGTAGTTCCAGTTACCGGGGCGTATCGAGTCCGGCACGGCGGAGTAGGGGACGGTGAAACGCGAGATTTGCCCGTTTGCCTCCACGACATCCACCGTCAGATCGCCCTGACCGCGAGTGTTATACAGGTCGTTAATCACAAAGGCGCCGGGCGCGACGGTGGTCTCATAGATGACTTTTCTCTGCTGGCGCACCACTACATGAGCCGTTGTCGCTGCGACTCCCCGTACTTCTGGCGCGTAACCCCGTTTACCCTGCGGCCACATCCGCTGATCGGTACTGAGTTTGACGCCGTTAAAAGACAGGCTGCCAAACAGACTGCTGTTGGTATAGTTATCACCAAAGGCAATAATGCTGTCTATCTGTGGCAGAGGCCGTTGCACCGAGGTGGCAACCGCATTGTATTTGTAGTGACTGCCCGTTTGGTTGTCATCGGCGTAGCGCAGATTTCCCTGGTGGCGAACCTGCCACAGGCCCAGGTTGATTCCACCGTTAATGTTGCTCCACAGATAGTCATAGCGCAGATGACTGTCTGTATTTTCCGTATGGTAGAAGTTGGTGTTATGACGCAGATACAGCGCCGTTTCTCCGGCATCCCATTCAGAAACCGGAATGTACCCTCGCGGTGAGTGCAGCAGACCGGCCTGGGGAACAACCAAGTTCAGGCGTAGCGTGGTTACATCCACATCCCAACTGATTTTCTGCCCCAGGTCATCGATGGGCAAACAACGGGCCGAAATTACCTTCTGCATTGTACGAATAGCGCTGGCAGCGATTAGCTCAGGCGACAGGCACGGCTGGATCCTGGCGTTTTCACTTTCCGGTTTAACCAGCGTGATGGATTCCTGACGGCGAATCAGTTGGTTGTTGAGATAGACATCAAGCACATACTTACCAGCCGGCAGCATATTGTCCTGCTGATTAAAGCGGCTCAGATCCAGTGATTTGCCAACATCGGAACCCTGTAAAAGCGCCGGATCAAAATAGTACTCTGCACGCGCCGCTGCCGGGACGAATACCAGACTAATCAGGGGCGCGACGAAGAGGTTAAAGCGGATAGTCAGCACTGATGCGTGCTCCCTGATCGTTGATCAAGGTGATGCGTACGCGCTGTTTGTCAGCGTCAGTGGTGCGTGGGAAATGAAAGGTTTCGCTGGCAAAAGGCGAAATCATGTCATTTTTTGGGCGCAACGTTTCTGTCGAACCGTTAAGTTGTAGTGCTGCGACCGTGACATACCAGGGCTGATTGTTTTTGACAGTGATACCAAATCCCTTACCCTCGCTAATACGTTGGACCTGCAGGTTCTCCAGCATTTTTTGTGGGTCACCCGCTAATCCTGCTGGACGATAAAAAAGTTTGACGCGATTGCGTAGCATAATGAGCAGGCTGTTCTGCTTTGCCGTGTTGCTGGTGGATTGCCCGCTATTGGCGGGGGGGATCTGCATGAAATTAAAATAGAATAATGACTCTCTGTCCTGCGGTAATGCTTTCCCCTGGGTATAAACAATACGGATAATTTGTCCTTCGCCGGGTTGAATCCGAAATGCCGGAGGCGTGGCGATAAAAGGGACCTGCGCAGACTTTTCCGGCCCATCGGCCATATTGCCGCTATCGAACCAGCTTTGTACGACATAAGGAATTGCATCTTTATTTTTTAAATGCACATCTGTCGATTTCGCTGAACCATTATAAATAATGCGCGTTCCTGTCATCGTAATACTGGCATTCACGTAGCCACACCAGGCGAAAAAAAAGAGAAGCAGGCAGCCGGAAAAAAGACGGCGATGATGATGAACAGTACGCATAATATTTTCCCTGAATGTGGATGGCGGGAGTACATTCCCGCCAGGACTGCTTTTACTGGTAAGACACCGCATATTGCATGGAGGCCAGAACCGTACCGGTGGTGGCAGCACCACTGGTGAAATACTGGGCTTTATAAGTTGCGCTCGCCGAGGTTTCGTTCGCCTTGAGAGAGAGGTCGCCAGTGCCGGTAAAGGCATTGCGGAAGTCAATTTCAGTTCCGCTGGTGCTGAGGATTTGGATCTCAACATCCTGCGCGGAGCCTGTGCTGGTGAGGTTTCCGCTGGAGCTGACATTGTTACCAACGAAAACCGTTGAAATTTCCACCCCGGACGCCGAACCAGTACAACCGCTCACCCCGACATCAAACGTCGTTGCGCCCGCGACCTGATTGTCTTTCAGCTCCGTAGCAGTTACGGTCGGCAGGAGCACGACCGGCGAGGCATCTGAACCGTTCACTGAAATTGAACAGGTCTCGTCACTCACTTCCCCCATAAAAGTAATGGTATTGTCAGAGGCAAGCGCATTTGTTGAAAAAAGCGCAGAGGCTACCAGCGCCGAAAGAAAGGCACGATTTAAGGTCATCATTCAAACTCCATTTTTATCAGTTATGTTGATTTACCTTGCCAGTACAAGGTTCTTCCATGCGCAGGGACATTTGTGGTGATGACTCTGTGCTGGAATCGGGACAAAATAGTGCAGGCGTAATTATTGGTAATTTTCTTATAAAGAAAAGAATACCTGTATCAGGCATACCGTTAGGGTGCCTGTCATATTTTGAGGTAAGACGTAAAGTCTTCCCTTATTTATCCATTTATTTTTCATCCCGGATATTACCGACAATATTTGCAAAGAGGAAAATCGTTTAAAACGAACAGATATAATGTTCGTGATAGCCCGCGCCTATTGAATTCTGGAAATAGATCGATGTTAACTTTATTAGGAATTTTAGATAATTACGTTATTAATATTGATATATTAAAAAAGCACGGTCCCTTATTTTTGTTTAACTGATTGTTGAACTATAGAAATGCGCATTAAAAAGATAAGTAAAATTGGATAGTTCGTCAGGTTAACGTTTTCACGAGAGCGCATCGGTCTAAGAACATTCCTTCATTACTCTTTCTCTTTTGGAAACTTAGTGGTCTTGTTTCCAATAAATTCAGGCCGATCGATATCAAAAAACAGGCAAAAAAAATTTCATCTGCAATTGATACTCTTCATTTTTTGGTATTTTTCTGCCTGCTCACAACCTTTTCTTCTGAGAAAAAGCGCCTCTGGCGGCGAGATCTCTCCACATTTTTTCCTGAACAATGACGGTGCCGGTCAGCCTATGATTTCAAGTTACGTATATTTAACATTGAAATCGGGAAGGAAAGGGATTTCTGGAAAGATTAATGAGCACAGCGGCGTGCGCTGTGCATCAACAACGCATTTTCAGGAGGCGTGGACGATTCCCATATAGCCATGGATGCCCATGTAGACGCCAACCAGCGCGATCAGCAGACTGGAAAAATAGGGTGCTCTGCGTGCAAGCGTATGAAACCCGCTCCAGCGCTTAGCAACCTGATTGACGCTGACGGCGGCACCGACACCTACGGTGACCAGGGTAATGGCCAGACCGAGACTAAAGCAGAGTACCATAGTTGCGCCCAGGGTAAATGCTTTTAACTGAAGACAAATCAGCAGAACGGTGATGGCGGCCGGACAGGGAATAAGCCCACCGGTCAAGCCAAACAACAGGATTTGTCCATTGGTCACCGCTTTGCCGTTAAAGCGGCGCTCGATGTCACGGGCGTGTGCTTGCTCATGCGCGTCCTGGTACTCGTTGGCGTCTTCGCTCAGACCTTCCTGCATAGGGTGATCGTGGTGATGGTCGTGATCATGATGGTGATGGTGATGGTGATGATCATGATGGTGATGATCATGATGCTGGCCATGGTGATGGTCATGGTCGTGATGTTGCATATCGGTGAGCCAGTTACGCTCACCCTGCCATGTGCGCCAGAACATCCAGGTTGCGGTGCCCAGGATGATGAAGGCGGAGATCAGCTGTAGCCAGGGCTCAACGGATTGTGCGGTGAACGCGCGGCTGAGGTACATCCCTCCCAGCGCGATGAGCCAGACCACCGCTGTGTGCGAGAGTGTTGCCGCCAGACCTAACATCACAGCCTGCTTAACCGTTCCTTTAATGGCAATAATGAAAGCCGCCATCATCGTTTTAGAATGACCTGGCTCAAGCCCGTGCAGCACGCCGAGCAGAATGGCGCTGGGAATGAAAAACCAGGCGTTACCCTGCTGAAGAAGCGTAGAAAATTCACCCATGATAATGATTCTTAGTTGTGCAATTTTTGCCGATTCTACTCCCCCCCAGTACTGAATACTACCCCCCAGTAGATACGTAATGCTATAATTCACAGAGATTTGTGTTAATGAGGTGTTGTGATGTCACACACAATTCGGGATAAACAAAAACTCAAAGCCCGTACCAGCAAAATTCAGGGGCAGGTTGTGGCACTGAAAAAAATGCTCGACGAACCCCATGAATGTGCTGCTGTTTTGCAGCAAATCGCCGCGATACGTGGAGCGGTGAACGGGCTAATGCGGGAAGTGATAAAAGGGCATCTGACTGAGCACATTGTTCATCAGGGCGATGAAGTGAAGCGGGAAGAGGATCTGGATGTGATCCTGAAAGTACTGGATTCGTATATAAAATAGCCGGGAACGGTGTCCCGACCTGGAATTCTTAGCAATACACTGTGGCGAGGTTTCGCTGGGCAATGTAACGTTCGATGTGCTTGTAACCGCTGATGGATTCCAGCGCATGCAACAGGCAGCATACCGCCCTTGCATAAGTTCGATCGGTTTCGTCGTCGCAGTAGCTTTGCAGTGCTTCTTCGCACAGCCTGCGAACCGCAGGCGGGAACGCAAGTTTTTGCAAAGAGCGCTCCAGTTCATTGAAAGCTAACTCTTTTCGTGCCGTAAAGAGCGAGAGCAGTACCGCACTCAACGCCCGTGTTTCTTCTTCGTAATATCCTGGTGAATATATCTTGTCCATGTCGTTCCCTGTTATTGGACTCATCTGCGTCTTTGCAAATGTACTGCGTTACCATCCGCCTCTTTTATCAACAGCGAATAAGATGACATATCGCTGGAGACTGGATGTGAATGAATAAATAGCGAATTTATTCGTCCACCCATTCGTTTTTCGATGCGCTGTTTGTAGGCATAAACGCTGCGGATATCCATGTCCTGCGTCTGAGCGATTTGGTGCGGGTTACTGCCTGCGACCATATGCCCCAGAATCGTGAACTCCATCTGCGTCAATGTATTGCCTTTAGTAAACGACAAATGTCGTCCGATAAAGACCTGACGGATCTTCTCATTCGCGATGTCCAGGCCATCATCATGGTAAATGATGGCGGAAACCGCAGGATGATTTTTACGCCAGTAGTTTGCCAGCGACTGCATATTGCGATCGCTAATCAAAATAATCCCCATACGGGTACTGGCGAGATAATCTATCCACTCTTTATCCAAAAACAGGCGTAAAAAGCTGATAGAGAAATCCACAAAAATATAACCACTCAGTCTGGCGTTGTGATTGTTATTTAAAATACCTTCAATAACCCCTTTATTGAAATAAACGCTTTCTTCTGGCCACATGCAAAAACAGGCATTGGCACAGTACTGTAAGCGGGGGGATTTTTCTGGCATTATTTTGCAATGCAAAGTGCAACTGCTGCATGTCAAATTCTTTAATTTAACGTCCAGCCCCATATTGAGAGCCTCCCTATCCGTAGATGATTTCATAATTTCATCCGTTTTAAAACATGTCAATACTCAACAAAATGCAACTTTGATAGAGAGGAAATCTTAAAAATTCACTATTGCTATTATTCTTAATAGCCCTTTTTCAGGAACATTTCCTTTCTATCAATTTAGGTTATTTTCAGTGATGTTGTTCACGATTCGACGCTTAAAAAAAATACCTCCAGGATTTTTGTAACAACCACCAGGAAAATCTATATTGCAAAAATGTTTAAGTTTTATCTGTAAATAGCATTAATGGCAAAAAGTTGTGCTTATGTTAAATCGTCTGAGATGTTTGTAACAATGCTTTGTCTTTTATTGAGTAATACTATTTATCTGTTTGGTCGTTTATTCGACGTGGAGCAATAATAATAAGAGTGGAGGGATGAGGCACCTTAAATGGTCTTAATTAAGAATATGAGATCTTTGTTGATTGAAAATCTATTGATTTATAAGAACTTTTGTTTTTGCGATTTGATCGCGCTGACATAATCTCTATATATTTAGTGATCTCTGTTTAAGATTTTTGTAGCATAACATTCATCATTTTAATGCGAGAATGCACCCAGTGCCTGAGAAGTACCCACACACCACAATATACACAATTAATAACCTGGTTGACTTTCACCCGAGTGACCGAACATTAAAGAATAAAATTACCGAAAAAAGTGTAATACTTCAAAACCCTGCGAGTTTTATTCTGTTATATCTCATTACAAATTGTGGGGTTGTTATTCCTCAAGCCCGCCTTGTGGAAGCCGGGTGGGGAGAGAAAAATAATATCACTTCCATCAATACGTTATACCAGACAGTGTTGATGCTGAGAAATGCGTTAACAGAAGTCGGTTTGCCGCGAGATTTGATTAGAACAGTGGCCCGCCGCGGTATGGTGATAACGGCTGATATTCAACGTGTTGAAACTAACACGGTGAATGAGATTGAAAAGGAGCCAGAAGCACGTGATGACATGGCTCAAACGCGGCCCAAAACACGGTTTTCGCGAAAAATGCTCATGGCGGGAATGCTTGTTTTGTCGATATTACTGATCGGTGCCGGGGCTTCTTTTGGGCTGTTTTATCCAACAGCGGAATCCCTTTTTTCAGCATACACGATTATTGATGCGACTTCTTTTTCATCCTGTACTATTCTTTTGAAAGGCCAGAAGACATTAAATAAACACTATGCGGTTTTTCTCACCCGACATAAAACTATTTGTCAGAATAATAATTATGTCTTTCTCTCTGGAATGAGTAGCGCGAAGAATATTGCAGCGGTAGCTTGTCAGTTGGATATAAGAAAGAATCCTTCCACAAAATGTACAACCTGGTATTCCATTAATGATAAAAATTAAAATAGTAGCGGCCGTTTTATTCATTGTGATAATAGCCGGGGGAGGGTATTGGTATTCCCATAAGAACAAGGGCGGAATTGATTGCCAGGGACGAGTGGTATGGGAAATTAATAATGAGATGTTCAGCGGCGATGTGGCGTATCAGATGCTCAATAATCAGGGGATAGCTACTATTACTGGCGATCTGGTTACGCCAAATGATCAGAGATATAAAATTAGCCGGATAATTTACTTTCGTTACCATCCGATGCGGGACAATTATATTATTGATTCAAGTCGCCTTGTGCGATTTCCTTCCGATAACTTAGACGATAAGCAAGGACATCGGTCGTTACCGACAATTTATCTTTCCGAGAACGCCTCTTTCTCGTTACTGATTAAGCGGTATCAGGAGGGGTGGGCATTTACGACCGTTGGCGCGCCGTCGCTGTTGTGCAGAAACAGCGAGTAGCCGTTTGAGACAGCTTACAAACGATGAAATGCCCGATGGCGCAAGCTTATCGGGCCTACAAGAACGTGTGATCGCCTGTAGGCCGGATAAGGCGACAGCCGCATCCGGCAAAACCTGACAAACGATGAAATGCCCGATGGCGCAAGCTTATCGGGCCTACAAAGAGGTGTGATCGCCTGTAGGCCGGATAAGGCGTCAGCCGCCATCCGGCAAAACCCTCACACTGTTTAACCGAAGAACATCACGGATACGCAGAGCAGACCAACAATCAGGGTGATCAGATTCCCGACAGAACGATGCGGCTTTAACGCGGGGATCAGATACGTTGACAGCGTTGGCATGATGAACAGAATCATCGCGATAAGCGGTCCGCTGATGGCGTAAATCATGGATATCGCATTCGGGTTGATGCAGCAGATGATAAAGGTGATTGCAGACACTAACATGATGGACAGGGCGCGGTTAAAGGCCCGGCTTTTCTTCACGCCAACCTGCTGCAATCCGGTTTTGACCACCTCTGTCGCACCTTCGATCACGCCAAAATAGGTACCCAGAAAGGATTTTGACATTGCGACCACGGCAACGACGATACCTGATATGGAGAGCCATGCCGGGGCGGCTGGCATCATAGAGAGCGCGGAAAGGATCGTTACTCCCTCGTTTTTAGCGGCGTCAATGTAGGACGGTGGGATGGATAGCAGACAGCTAAAGACGAAAAACAGCACGCTTAAGCTGATGATCAGATAGGCGACCTTCATGATTTTTTTGCATTTACCCATGGCCTGCTCGCCATATTTCTCACGCCTGTCGATAGCAAACGTAGAGATAATAGGCGTATGGCTAAAAGCAAAAACCATCACGGGAATGGAGATCCATACCTGATGCAGCGTGTGCTGATCGAACGCCATCTGCCCGGTGAGCAATGAGGGTTGCCAGCTTCCGGTCAGGTACAGTGAAAGAAATAAAAAGTAGGCGATAAGCGGGAAGACCAGAAAACCCATTACCCGGATAGTCGCATGGCGGCCCATCAGAAAGATCAGATTCAGGATTAACACCACGCCAAGACTGACCGCCATCCGGATGCCAGGGTTAATTTCAATATGTTTGGAGAGCTGCTCGGTCAGAGAGTTAGTAATCGCAACGGCATAAATCAGCACTACCACAAAAAAGGCAATAAAGTAGAGGGTGGTGATGAGGCTACCGATCTTCTTACCGTAGTAATGCGTGACCGCGCCAGTAATGCCTTCGCCTGCAGAGGTTTTAGAGGAGAGGATAAACTGACATAGGGCTCTGTGCGGCCAGTATGTCAGAGGCCAGGCAACCAGCGCGGTGATGAACAACACAATGGCCCCCGCTGAGCCTAACTGAATAGGGAGAAACAAGGTTCCTGCGCCTACGGCGGTGCCATATAACGCAAAGCTCCAGAGTGTCTCTTCTTTTGACCAAATTTTCGACATTTCTTGAACGTATCAACTATAAAATAAACAAAAAGAAGCGCAATTTACCATAAATGAGCGGGTGGGGGTGAGGGATGAAAGGGAGTAGCGGTGGCAACAGGCGGTGCCGGAACCGTATCGATCCCGGCAAATATTCGCATTATCAGACAGTAACACGCTGTTCGCGACGTCTTATAACCCGTACGCGCAGAGTGTCATAAGCCCAGTTATAGAACATCGTGTAGGGTAGGAAGAACAGGAAGAACCCGATTTCCAGCGTAAAGGCCTGCAACAGGCTGACGCTCAGAACCCAGGAGACGATGCTCACGCCAATCACGATAAACCCGCTTTCAAAACCCAGCGCGTGAAACGCCCGGACTTTTGCTGTTCGTTTCACCAGATGGGTTGGCCATAAACGATCAAACAGCGCGTTATAGATGATGTTCCAGATCATTGCCGTGGTTGCCAGCACTATTGTCAGCCCGCCCATTTCCAGTACGGAACGCTGCATCAACCACGCCGCGGTCGGCGCCAGAATCGCTGTGGCAATCCCTTCAAAGCAAACGGCGTGAAAGAGGCGCTCAAGTAACGAGCGGCGTTGAACTGTGTTGTATTGCATAACTTACCTTTTTTACTGTTGTGCCCGGATGATGGAATGGGGAGAATTTTATCGGTTTATGTGATATCTAAAAGATAGAATCCATCGATAAAGTAGATAGTTCATGCGTTATTCTCCTGAAGCACTCACCGCATTTGTCGAAACCGTCTCCAGCGGTTCCTTTTCGGCGGCGGCGCGCAGACTGCGTAAAAGTCAGTCCACAATCAGCACGTCCATCGCCCACCTGGAAGCCGATCTGGGGATTCAGTTGTTTGATCGCTCGTCGCGGCAGCCGGTGCTGACGGAAGAGGGGAAAAAAGTGCTGGGGTACGTCCAGGCGATCTTGTCGGCCAGCGATCGTCTTGATGAGGCGGCGCTTTCACTGGCCGGAGAAACCGAAGCGCGACTGACGTTTGTGCTTTCCGATACGCTGCACCCTGACGTACTGGAAGAGCTTATGGTGCAGTTCGATCATCAGTTTCCCCATACTGAGTTTGAGTGTCTGATTGGCGAAGATGTGGACGTTATCGATCTGCTGCAAAAAGAGCGGGCGCAGGTCGGCTTAATTGAAGCGAGGGAAAGCTACCCCACCGATATCGGCGCGACGCGCTTGCCAATGCAAACGTGGATGGGGCTGTACGTTGCGGCGTCACATCCTCTGGCTGTAGAAAAAGCCCTCCGGTGGGATCAGCTACATAGCTGGCGAGAGCTTCGTCTGAATACCTATCTCGATAACCGGGATCAGCTTGCCCGTGGGCCGGTCTGGTCTGCGCCAAACTATTTGCTGCTGCTCAGCATGGCCGTACAGGGATTTGGCTGGTGTGCGTTGCCCTGTGCGCTGGTGGAGGAGTTTGCGGCGGAAAAACCATTGGTTCAACTGGATGTTCCAGGCTGGCCAAAGGCGATCTCTATTGATTTACTCTGGAACAGAAAATCGCCGCCCGGCGTTGCAGGAAACTGGTTGAGGTATCATTTACAGCAGGGGCGCACCCCACCAGGCGGGCAGTAATAACGATTTCCTTTGTGATAAAACTCACCTTTTTTAAACAACTGAGATAACTATTTTTAACAATCCTCTACTATTGCGATGTTATTTTGCGCAGAGGTCGTAATGAAAGAGGTGGTGATCGTCGGGGCGTTACGTACGCCAATTGGGTGCTTCCAGGGAACACTGGCGCGCCATTCTGCTGTCGAGCTGGGCAGCATCGTGGTCAAAGCGTTGATTGACGGGAGTGGTGTAAGTGCCCACGCCGTTGATGAAGTGATCCTCGGTCAGGTGCTGACCGCAGGCGCTGGGCAAAACCCGGCGCGTCAGTCTGCGATTAAAGGCGGGTTACCCAACACCGTTTCGGCTATCACCATCAACGACGTCTGCGGCTCCGGGCTGAAAGCGCTACATTTGGCCACTCAGGCGATCCAGTGCGGTGAAGCGGATATTGTGATTGCCGGAGGGCAGGAGAATATGAGCCGCGCGCCGCATGTGTTAACCGACAGTCGAACCGGCGCACAGTTGGGAAACAGCCAGCTTGTGGACAGTCTGGTACATGACGGGTTATGGGATGCCTTCAATGATTACCATATGGGAGTGACCGCCGAGAACCTGGCGCGTGAATATGGCATTAGCCGGGAATTGCAGGATGCCTATGCGCTCAGTTCGCAGCAAAAAGCGCGAGCCGCTATCGATGCTGGTCGCTTTAAAGCGGAAATTGTTCCGGTCGCCACCCAGCGCAACGGGCAAACCGTGATGATCGACACCGATGAGCAACCGCGAACTGATGCCAGCGCCGAAGGTCTGGCCCGGCTCGATCCGGCTTTCGAATTGTCGGGGTCGGTGACTGCGGGGAATGCGTCTTCAATCAATGATGGCGCAGCGGCGGTGATGATGATGAGCGAAGCGAAAGCGCAGGAGCTGAATTTGCCTGTGCTGGCGCGGATCCGCGCGTTTGCCAGCGTTGGGGTGGATCCTGCGTTAATGGGCATCGCACCGGTTTATGCAACCCGTCGCTGTCTGGAACGGGTCGGCTGGCAACTGGCTGATGTCGATCTTATTGAAGCGAACGAGGCGTTTGCAGCGCAGGCGCTTTCGGTTGGAAAAATGCTGGAATGGGATGAGCGACGCGTGAATGTCAACGGCGGCGCGATTGCCCTGGGACATCCTATTGGTGCGTCCGGCTGCCGTATTCTGGTTTCGCTGGTTCACGAAATGGTCAAGCGCAATGCGCGAAAAGGTCTGGCGACGCTCTGTATTGGCGGTGGACAAGGCGTGGCATTAGCCATCGAGCGCGATTAATTTTTCTTCTCTCTTTCTCACATCCCTTCATGCCGTGATCTGATCGATAGCGGCATTTAAGTCTCTTGCGCGTAAGCGAAATCACTATTTCCTTGTTTTTAAATGGGATTTTATTCATACGTTTGGTCATGAAATGGCGTGTTCGTGATCGGAATTACACTTTTGATAATAATGTGCATAAAAAATGAAACGTCGTTTTATTTATTATTGAAAATGCGTTCCCTGGGGGATATCATGCCCGCATACCGTAAAACGGAACAGCGTTTCGCTCTTCGTTTAAGAATTCCCGCTCAGTACATCACTGGAGGTAAATGTGGACGTAAGACAAAGTATTCACAGCGCGCACGCCAAAACACTGGATACCCAGGGGCTACGCAAGGAGTTTTTGGTTGAGAAAGTGTTCGTGGCTGACGAATACACCATGGTTTACAGCCACATTGACCGCATCATCGTCGGCGGCATTATGCCGGTGGCAAAAACGGTCTCCGTGGGTGGCGAAGTGGGCAAGCAGCTTGGCGTTACCTACTTTCTGGAACGTCGCGAACTGGGTGTGATCAACATCGGCGGCGCAGGCACCATTACGGTCGATGGACAGTGCTATGAAATCGGTCATCGTGATGCGCTGTATGTCGGCAAAGGGGCAAAAGAAGTGGTTTTCGCCAGTGTGGATAGCGCCACGCCAGCGAAGTTCTATTACAACTGCGCGCCAGCGCACACCACCTATCCAACCAAAAAAGTGACGCCTGCTGACGTCGCTCCAGTGACGTTAGGTGACAACCTCACCAGTAACCGTCGCACAATCAATAAATATTTCGTCCCGGACGTGCTGGAAACCTGTCAGCTCAGTATGGGGCTCACCGAACTGGCGCCCGGTAATCTGTGGAACACCATGCCGTGCCACACTCATGAACGCCGCATGGAAGTCTATTTTTACTTCAATATGGAAGAAGATGCCTGTGTCTTCCATATGATGGGGCAGCCCCAGGAAACGCGCCATATCGTTATGCACAACGAACAGGCGGTGATTTCACCAAGCTGGTCGATTCATTCCGGGGTGGGGACGAAAGCCTATACCTTCATTTGGGGAATGGTCGGTGAAAACCAGGTCTTTGATGATATGGACCATGTTGCGGTGAAAGATCTGCGCTAGTCGCGGGCGCTCAACACCTGTCCGTGACAGGCATGAAAAACTAAGGATTTACAATGATTTTGAATGCATTTTCTCTCGAAGGTAAAGTCGCAGTCGTATCCGGTTGCGATACCGGCTTAGGCCAGGGTATGGCGCTGGGCCTGGCGGAAGCGGGTTGTGATATCGTCGGGATTAACATCGTTGAACCGACAGAAACCATCGAGCGTGTCACCGCGCTGGGGCGTCGCTTTTTAAGCCTGACCGCCGATCTGCGCCAGATAGACGGCATCCCGGCACTGCTGGAGCGTGCTGTTGCTGAGTTCGGCCATATCGATATCCTGGTCAACAACGCTGGTTTGATCCGCCGTGAAGATGCGATCGATTTCAGCGAAAAAGACTGGGACGATGTGATGAACCTGAACATTAAGAGTGTGTTCTTTATGTCTCAGGCTGCAGCAAAGCACTTCATCGCCCAGGGCAACGGCGGCAAAATCATTAACATCGCGTCGATGCTCTCTTTCCAGGGCGGCATTCGCGTGCCGTCCTACACGGCATCTAAAAGCGGCGTTATGGGTATTACCCGTCTGATGGCGAACGAATGGGCGAAGCACAATATTAACGTTAACGCCATTGCGCCGGGCTATATGGCCACCAACAACACCCAGCAACTGCGTGCGGATGAACAGCGCAGTGCTGAAATCCTGGAGCGTATCCCGGCAGGTCGTTGGGGGCTGCCGAGTGACCTGATGGGACCCGTTGTCTTCCTGGCTTCCAGCGCGTCCGATTACATCAACGGCTACACGGTGGCGGTTGACGGCGGCTGGCTGGCGCGTTGATTCACCCGCTTGCCGACAAACCCTGCCTTCGGCTTAATGCCAGTTTGTTAAGCTCTGCAGGTTGTTCCATTCAACCTTATGACCTGTTGTTTCTGTCACTTCACATCCTGTGAACGGGATAAGGGGGCCACCACGACCCCCTTATCAATCTCCGTGGCCCATTCAGGCAACGAAGAAGCCGGACCGATTGCACTGGAAACTTGATCACAAGTTTGCTTCACTGCGGTAAATCACTTACGAAGGAAAAGGTCATGAAGACGATTGGATTGTTAGGCGGCATGAGCTGGGAATCGACGATTCCATACTATCGGTTAATCAACGAAGGGATTAAGCAGCGTCTGGGCGGTCTTCATTCAGCCCGTCTGTTGTTGCACAGCGTCGATTTTCAGGAGATCGAAGCCTGTCAGAGCCGGGGGGAATGGGATAAAGCGGGCGATATTCTTGCTGAGGCGGCGATTGGCCTGCAACAGGCTGGCGCTGAAGGGATCGTCTTATGCACCAATACCATGCATAAAGTGGCGGATGCGATTGAATCGCGCTGCTCACTGCCATTTTTGCATATCGCCGATGCGACAGGGCGCGTCATTACCGCGCAGGGCATGCGTAAAGTCGCGCTGCTCGGCACGCGTTACACTATGGAGCAGGATTTCTATCGTGGTCGCCTGGCGCAGCAGTTTTCCATTGAATGTCTGGTGCCAGACGCGAACGAGCGGGCGAAGATCAATCAAATAATCTTTGATGAGCTTTGCCTGGGGCAATTTAGCGAAGCGTCGCGCCAGTACTATGTGCAGGTGATCGACCATCTGGCAGCCCAGGGCGCGGAAGGCGTTATTTTTGGCTGCACGGAAATTGGCCTGCTGGTGCCGGTGGAGAGAAGCCCGATTCCGGTGTTCGATACCACAGCTATCCATGCCGCGGACGCGGTGGCATTTATGCTGTCGTAACCGGCCCCAGGCTCTGCTCCAGTGCGCTCTCCAGCACCTGACGGCAGCTTCGCAGATGAGTACTGAAAGCCTCAACCAGCGCGGAAGAAGGGCGGTGGATGGGCCGAATCAGGCTGACGGTGAACGGAACCGCAATGCTGAAACGGCGTACCATCACGCCGCGTTCAGCGTAATCCAGCGCGGTCAGCGGGTTAACAACTGACAGGCCCGCACCGGCGCGCACCATCGCGCATACGGACGCCGCGCTGTGCGTTTCCACCACCATGCGGCGTTTAACGTCGTGCTCAGTAAACAGGGCGTCGAGTAACTGCCGGTAGCTGTCTGTGCGTGACAGACTGATGTAATTCTCCCCGTGAAAATCCTGAGGCGTTAATACCTGCTTTTCAGCCAACGGATGTCCCGGTGGCAGCACGCAGACTTCATCAAGTGAGAATAGCTCTGTACGCTCGGTTCCTGCCGGGGTATGCAGTGTTTCCGTTAATCCCAGATCGTGACGCTGGGCCGAGAGCCACTCTTCGAGCAGCGGTGATTCCTGCGGCACAATATTCAGGCTAACGTCCGGATAACGAGCGAGAAAAGGCTGAATCAGCGCGGGCAGCAGCGACTGGGAAAAGACCGGCAGACAGACGATGGACAACTCCCCCTGGCGAAATTCCCGCAGGCTTTCCGCCGCGCTGACAATGCGATCCAGCCCGTACCAGGAACGCTGGACCTCTTCAAACAAACGTAACCCCTGAACTGTCGGATGCAGGCGGCCACGCGTACGTTCGAACAGTTTCAGTCCCAGCACTTTTTCAAAACGTGCCAGTTCCCGGCTGACGGTCGGCTGCGAAGTATGCAGCAACCGTGCGGCTTCAGTCAGGTTTCCGGCGGTCATCACCGCATGGAAGATCTCAATGTGACGTAAGTTAACGGTAGCCATCATCACCTCGCTGGATAAAATCCATATCATTTTTGCATAGAGTCGGCATAAAACGATATTTTTTATTCTCTTCGTGATGTGGCGTAATCATCAAAAATCGTCATGTCCGGAGTCCGTTATGCCACATTCACTGTATTGCACCGATACCGATCTTACCGCTGAGAACCTGCTCCGGCAGCCAGCCGAGTTTGGCTGCCCGGTATGGGTTTATGACGCGCAAGTCGTTCGTCGGCAGATTGCGGCGCTGCAACAGTTTGATGTGGTGCGTTTCGCGCAGAAGGCCTGCTCCAACATTCACATTCTGCGCCTGATGCGTGAGCAGGGCGTTAAAGTTGATTCTGTGTCGTTGGGGGAGATCGAGCGCGCACTGGCTGCCGGTTACGATCCGCAAACGCATCCGGATGACATCGTTTTTACCGCCGATGTGATTGATAACGCGACGCTGGCGCGCGTCAGCGAACTGCGTATCCCGGTGAATGCGGGTTCCATGGATATGCTGGACCAGCTTGGTCGGGTATCGCCTGGCCATCGCGTCTGGCTGCGTGTGAACCCAGGATTCGGTCACGGACACAGCCAAAAAACCAATACCGGTGGTGAAAACAGCAAACACGGGATCTGGCATTCCGATCTGCCGCTGGCGCTGGCGGTGATGCAGCGGCATCACCTGAAGTTGGTGGGTATTCACATGCACATTGGTTCAGGCGTTGACTATGGTCATCTGGAACAGGTGTGCGGTGCGATGGTACGGCAGGTGGTTGATTTTGGCCAGGATCTGGAGGCGATCTCCGCCGGCGGCGGACTCTCTATTCCATATCATGATGATGAAGAGGCGGTCGACACACAGCACTATTTTGGCCTGTGGAATACCGCGCGTGAGCAGATCGCCCGTCATCTGGGGCATCACGTGAAACTGGAGATTGAGCCAGGACGTTTTCTCGTCGCCCAGTCTGGCGTGCTGGTGACGCAGGTACGCAGCGTGAAGCAAATGGGCAGCCGCCATTTTGTGCTGGTGGATGCCGGTTTTAACGATCTGATGCGCCCGGCGATGTACGGCAGTTATCACCACATCACCGCGCTGGCGGCGGACGGACGCTCTCTTGAAAATGCGCCACGGGTTGATACGGTTGTTGCCGGGCCGCTGTGCGAATCCGGCGATGTCTTCACCCAGCAGGAAGGGGGGAAGGTTGAAACCCGATCGCTGCCTGTCGTTGCGCCGGGGGATTATCTGGTGTTGCATGATACCGGTGCTTATGGCGCATCAATGTCATCCAACTACAATAGCCGCCCGTTGCTACCGGAAGTGTTATTCGATAACGGTCAGGCGCGGCTAATTCGCCGTCGCCAGACCATTGAAGAGCTGTTGGCGCTGGAATTACTTTGAGCCGCAGCAGTTTGTAGGCCTGATAAGCGAAGCGCCATCAGGCATTGTGTCGCGCAGATAGCATTACGATTTATGCGTTAAAGTACGGTCCAGTGGTCACCGACTCCCGCAAGACCAGCGTGCCGGTAAAGGGGGGGATCGGTTCGATCTCCTCGCCGTTGACCATACGGATAGCCTGGTCGATGGCCGTCGTGATCATGGTGTCGATGGGCAGATAAACTGTCGACAAAGCCGGTTCCAGCCATTTCGCGCTTGGCGCATCGTCAAACCCGAACAGCGACACATCCTGTGGGATCCGCAGCCCCGCCTGATGCAGCGCTTTTGACGCGCCCAGCGCCATATCATCGTTACAGGCGAACAGGGCGCTGAACGTCACGCCTTCCTGCAACAGCTCATTACAGGCGTCATAGCCGCGCGTCATGCTGGAATCGCCGTCCTTCACCTTCGCCGGATCCCAGGCGATACCGTTTTTCTCCAGCGCTTTCCGGTAGCCCATCAGACGCGATTTCCCGGTTGGCGTGTGTCCGGGAACCGTAATACAGGCAATCTCGCGGTGTCCCTGCGAGATCAGGTAATCCACCGCCTGAAACGCGGCATCTTCCTGCTCGAAGAAAATGGCGCGCTCACGGGCAAGGGTCACATCGCGGTTAATAATGACAAGCGGCATCGTAATCGAATCCGCCAGCGCCAGGATCGCTTTTTCACTCATGTAACGGGTGTAGAGGATGATGGCGTCGCACTGTCTGTCTGCCAGCATCTGTACGGCTTCTTGTTCGCGCTCTGGCGTATCGTGCCCATCGGTGACAATCAACTGTTTACCGTGGGATTCCGTCTGCCGCGAGGCCTGTTGTAACAGACGGCCAAAGTAGAACCCATCAAACGTAGACACCACCAGACCAATGCTATTGCTGGTGCGATTCGCCAGCGACCGGGCCAGAAAATTCGGGCGATAGTCCAGCGCCTGCATCGCCTTAAATACTTTCTGGCGGGTGCTCTCTTTGACCTGGCCCGTGCCGTTCAGCACGCGAGAAACGGTGGCTTTTGAGACGCCTGCACGACGGGAAACATCCAGCATTGTTATCATGACGCTATCCTGGTTACTCGTTTGATGATGCCATACCCGACTCCGCGGGCGTCGTTACGGAATGGCGGCGTACCAGCGTTGGGCTGAAAACATGGGTAATATCGGGTACGGGCTGCTTTTCCGCCAGTGCGAGCGCCAGCTCAGCCGCCTGAGTGGCCATAGTCACAATGGGATAACGCACGGTAGTCAGGCGTGGGCGAACGTAGCGAGAAACCAGCACATCATCAAACCCGATCAGCGAGATTTCCGCTGGCACATCCACGCCGTTATCATTCAGAACGCCCATCGCACCGGCGGCCATTGAGTCGTTGTAACAGGCTACGGCAGTGAAGTTTCTGCCGCGGCCCAACAGCTCGGTCATTGCCTGTTCACCGCCGCTTTCATCGGGTTCGCCAAACGTAACAAGCCGATCGTTAACTGGAATATGGCTCTCTTCAAGCGCATCGTAATACCCTTTGAGCCGATCTTCCGCGTCCGAGATGGTGTGATTCGAACACAGATACCCAATGCGGGTATGCCCCTGCTGGATCAAATGGCGAGTGGCTAACCAGGCACCATAGCGATCGTCCAGCGCCACGCAGCGCTGCTCAAAACCTGGCAGGATCCGGTTGATAAGCACCATGCCCGGAATTTGCTTCATTAAAGATGCCAGCTCGTCATCCGGGATCATCTTAGCGTGAACCACTAGCGCCGCGCAGCGGTGGCGAATGAGCTGTTCGATCGCCTGACGCTCTTTTTGTTCATTATGGTAGCCGTTGCCGATCAGCAAAAAATTGCCGGTGTTATAGGCCACCTGTTCAACGGCTTTCACCATAGCGCCGAAGAAGGGATCGGAAACATCTCCCACCACCAGTCCTACAGTCTCTGTGGACTGTTGCGCCAGCGCGCGTGCATTCGCATTGGGGTGATAACTGAGAGATTCCATTGCGCTGGTCACCGCGAGGCGCGAAGCTTCGCTGGCTTTGGGAGATTCATTGATAACACGAGAAACGGTGGCGACTGAAACACCAGCCAGTCGGGCTACATCCTTTATGGTCGCCATGACAGTACCTATTGTGGGTAAACGCTTACATTCTGTCAGTGTTACGGAAAACGCCTGGCGGTTCAAGCAGATTGCCTTTTACGACACGGCAAATGTGAGCAACCCCCTGCGAATGAAGACGAAAAGTGAAGTAAGCAAACCTTTCGTTACATTTTACGCAAGGCTGTTGCGTTTGTTCGCTGGCGACCCTTGTTAGTGGCTTGCTAAAGTTGTGGTCCCAGAGGTATTGATAGGTGAAGTCAACTTTCGGGTTGAACACTTGAATTGCACCAGCCTGCGCAGATGCGCAGGTTTTTTTTTGCTGTTACATCAATCTGTAACAGTACACGATAATTTACACACCTCGTTGCATTTCCCTTCATTCCTTTGCGTTTTCTCGCTGGCGCAGCGGCCTCGTACCGACCACAATCAAGATCCCAGAGGTATTGATTGGTGAGATTATTCGGTACGCTCTTCGTACTCTGTCTCTTGCACCAACCTGCGCGGATGCGCAGGTTTTTTTTCGCCCCGACTTTGCTGTCGCTCCTGTTGTCTGAATCGTGTAATCTGCCACCATTATTTTACCGAATCGTGCGCAAAGGGAGTTGAAATGTTATTTGGCTTTTTCCGTAACCTGTGCCGTGTGCTCTATCGGGTACGCGTGACGGGTGATATGAAGGCGTTGCAGGGAGAGCGCGTCTTAATCACCCCCAACCATGTCTCGTTTATTGACGGCATCCTGCTGGCGCTGTTTCTGCCGGTTCGCCCGGTATTTGCGGTGTACACATCAATAAGCCAGCAGTGGTATATGCGTTGGTTAACCGTGCTGATTGATTTTGTGCCGCTCGACCCGACGAAACCGATGGCGATCAAACATCTGGTGCGGCTAATCGAACAGGGACGTCCTGTCGTCATTTTCCCTGAAGGACGTATTTCGGTAAGCGGCTCGTTGATGAAAATCTACGATGGCGCTGGGTTTGTCGCGGCAAAGTCCGGGGCGACAGTGGTGCCAGTCCGTATTGAGGGCGCGGAACTGACCCATTTCAGCCGCCTGAAGGGGCTGGTGAAGCGCCGCTTTTTCCCGCGCATCCATCTGCACATTCTGCCACCGACGTCTTTGCCTATGCCGGATGCGCCACGCGCGCGTGACCGCCGTAAAATCGCTGGCGAGATGCTGCATCAGAAAATGATGGAAGCGCGGATGGCCGTGCGCCCTCGCGAAACATTGTATGAATCGCTGCTGGCGGCGAAATATCGCTTTGGCGCAGGTAAACACTGCATTGAAGACATTAACTTCAAGCCGGACAGCTATCGACAACTGCTCACCAAAACGCTGTTTGTTGGCCGTATTCTGGAAAAGTACAGCGCAGAAGGTGAGAAAATCGGTCTGATGTTGCCGAATGCCGCCATCAGCGCGGCGGTGATTTTCGGCGCGGTTTCCCGGCGTCGTATCCCGGCAATGATGAACTACACCGCCGGCGTCAAAGGGCTAACCAGCGCCATCACTGCGGCGGAAATCAAAACCATTTTTACCTCCCGCCAGTTTCTGGATAAAGGCAAACTCTGGCATCTGCCGGAACAACTGACGCAGGTTCGCTGGGTTTATCTGGAAGATCTCAAAGCCGATGTGACCACCGCCGACAAGTTGTGGATCTTTGCCCACCTGCTGATGCCGCACCTGGCGCAAGTCAAACAGCAGCCAGAAGAGGCCGCGCTTATTCTCTTTACTTCCGGCTCTGAAGGCCACCCAAAGGGGGTGGTACATAGCCACAAAAGTCTGTTGGCCAACGTCGAGCAGATAAAAACCATTGCTGATTTCACCGCCAACGATCGCTTTATGTCGGCGTTACCGCTGTTTCACTCCTTCGGTTTAACGGTGGGACTGTTCACGCCGTTACTGACGGGCGCAGACGTGTTTCTTTACCCCAGCCCATTGCATTATCGTATTGTGCCGGAACTGGTTTATGACCGAAATTGCACCGTGCTGTTTGGCACCTCGACGTTCCTCGGAAATTACGCGCGCTTCGCCAATCCGTATGATTTCTATCGTCTGCGCTATGTCGTCGCCGGTGCAGAGAAATTACAGGAGAGCACAAAACAACTCTGGCAGGACAAGTTTGGTCTGCGCATTCTGGAAGGCTACGGCGTGACGGAATGTGCGCCCGTGGTGTCGATCAATGTTCCGATGGCTGCAAAACCGGGCACGGTTGGACGGATTTTGCCCGGCATGGATGCCCGTCTTCTGGCCATTCCCGGCATTGAAGAGGGCGGACGCCTGCAACTGAAAGGGCCAAACATCATGAACGGCTATCTGCGCGTTGAAAAGCCGGGGGTACTGGAAGTTCCTGCGGCTGAGAACGCCAGCGGTGAGCTGGAGCGTGGCTGGTATGATACCGGCGATATCGTTCGTTTTGATGAACAGGGATTTGTCCAGATTCAGGGACGTGCCAAACGCTTTGCCAAAATCGCCGGTGAAATGGTTTCGCTGGAGATGGTGGAGCAACTGGCGCTTGGCGCATCGCCAGACAAAATGCACGCGACGGCGATCAAAAGTGATGCCAGTAAAGGTGAGGCGCTGGTGCTCTTCACCACCGATAGTGAACTGACGCGTGATACCTTGTTGCAATATGCCCGTGCGCACGGGGTACCGGAACTGGCGGTGCCGCGTGATATCCGCTATCTGAAGCAGCTTCCGTTGCTTGGCAGCGGTAAGCCGGATTTTGTCACGCTGAAAAGCTGGGTCGATGAACCGGAAAAACACCATGCCTGAGTCAATATCTGCTAACACCTCAATCTGGTCGAAAGGAATGATGTCGGTTATCGCCGCGCAGTTTCTCTCTGCGTTTGGCGATAACGCCCTACTGTTCGCCACGCTGGCGCTGCTGAAAGCACAGTTCTATCCGGACTGGAGCCAGCCGATTTTGCAAATGGTATTTGTGGGCGCTTACATCCTGTTTGCACCGTTTGTTGGACAGGTTGCGGACAGCTTTGCAAAAGGCCGTGTGATGATGTTCGCCAACGGTCTGAAGCTGTTAGGCGCGGCGAGCATCTGCTTTGGCTTCAATCCGTTTGTCGGTTACACGCTGGTGGGCATTGGCGCTGCGGCGTACTCACCGGCTAAGTATGGCATTCTGGGAGAGCTAACCACCGGCGATAAGCTGGTGAAAGCCAATGGCCTGATGGAAGCATCGACTATCGCGGCTATCCTGCTTGGATCGGTCGCCGGAGGCGTACTGGCTGACTGGCATGTCATTGTCGCGCTGGTCGCCTGTGCGCTGGCCTACGCCGGGGCAGTGGTGGCGAACCTGTTCATTCCTAAACTGGCCGCCGCGCGTCCGGGCCAGTCGTGGCATCTGGCGAAGATGACCCGCAGCTTCTTCTGCGCGTGTGTCTCCCTCTGGCGCAACGGCGAAACGCGTTTTTCACTGGTTGGCACCAGCCTGTTCTGGGGCGCTGGTGTGACGCTGCGTTTTTTATTGGTGCTGTGGGTGCCGGTAGCGTTAGGCATTACCGATAACGCCACCCCCACGTATCTCAACGCGATGGTTGCTATCGGTATTGTCGCTGGTGCCGGAGCCGCAGCCAGACTGGTGACGCTGGAAACTGTCGCACGCTGTATGCCGGCGGGGATCCTGATCGGCGTCGTCGTGCTGATTTTCTCACTGCAACATGCGCTGCTGCCGGCTTATGCATTGCTGATGCTGATTGGTGTGCTGGGCGGGTTTTTTGTCGTCCCGCTGAACGCGCTATTGCAGGAGCGCGGTAAGAAGAGCGTCGGTGCCGGTAATGCGATTGCGGTACAAAATCTCGGTGAAAACAGCGCGATGCTATTGATGCTGGGGCTTTACTCGCTGGCGGTATGGGTAGGGATCCCGGTCGTTGCGGTGGGGATCGGTTTCGGTGGGCTGTTTGCGCTGGCGATTGCTGCGCTGTGGGTCTGGCAGCGCCGCCAGGCATAATCAATGCGCCGGATCCCCTCCGGCGCACGTTCATCACGGTGCAGGATAAGTATAAACCTGATGCACCGCGTCAATTTCGGCCAGCACCTCTTCACTTAATTCCAGATGCAGGCTTTCGACGTTAGTTTTTAGCTGTTCCATCGTGGTTGCGCCGAGCAGAGTGCTGGCGACAAACGGCTGACGACGAACGAAGGCCAGCGCCATCTGCGCCGGATCAAGGTTGTGGCGCCTGGCGATATCCACATATGCTGCCACGGCTTTTTGCGTTTGCTCGCCGCTGTAACGGGTAAAACGGCTGAATAACGTATTGCGCGCCCCGGCAGGTTTCGCGCCGTTCAGGTATTTACCGGTTAAGGTGCCAAAGGCCAGGCAGGAATAGGCCAGTAACTCGACCCCTTCATACTGGCTCACTTCTGCCAGTCCCACTTCAAAACTACGGTTAACCAGGCTGTACGGGTTCTGAATGGTGACAATGCGCGGCAGGTCATGTTTATCCGCCAGGTGCAGGTAACGCATCACGCCAAACGCCGTTTCATTCGACACGCCGATATAGCGAATTTTGCCCGCGCGCTGGAACTCTGCCAGTGCATCCAGCGTATCCAAAAGCGAGACTACCGGTGCGGAGTCGGTCCAGGTGTATCCGAGTTTGCCAAAGCAATTTGTCGGGCGTTGTGGCCAGTGAACCTGATAGAGGTCCAGATAGTCGGTCTGCAAGCGCTTAAGGCTGTCGTGCAGCGCTTCGCGGATGTTTTTGCGATCCAGAGCCTGATTTGGGCGAATGCCGCTGTCGTTGTTGCGCGTCGGGCCGCTCACTTTTGAGGCAATGATCAGCTTTTCACGGTTGCCGTATTTAGCCAACCAGTTTCCAACGTAAGTCTCAGTGAGCCCTTGTGTTTCCGGGCGCGGGGGGACCGGGTACATCTCGGCCACATCGATCAGATTAATGCCGTTTGCGACGGCATAGTCGAGCTGTGCATGGGCGTCGGCTTCGCTATTTTGTTCACCAAACGTCATAGTGCCCAGCCCCAGCGTACTAACTTCAAGCGAGCTGTGGGGTATACGGTGATATTGCATAGCCGTTTCCTTTTTATAATCACGACATAAGGATTATAAAAATGGCTGAGGGAAGGGAAAAAGGGAAGAAAAAATTGTTAAGGCCAGCAGCGTTGCTGACCTCAGGCATCAACGCTCAATGATTTGAGAAACCTCGTCGCGATTAATTTGCATGGCGTTACCCTGCTGGTCGTGGTAGCTCACCAGACCGGTGTCATCGTCAATCTCGGGTTTTCCGTCGGTCAGGATCATACGTCCATCTTTCGTCGCCATGACATAATCACTGCTGCAACCGGAAACCGCAAAAGCCAGTCCGACTGCGGAAATTACAACTGCCCATTTTTTCATCCATTTATCCTCACGTGGCCTGCGTCTGATAATAGTCTAGTAATAACGCGAAGTTATGCGCGGGGAAAGCAGGAAAATCTTAATCTGTGCAGAGAAAAGGCGAGCAATTCGCTCCCGGTAGGGAGCGAAAAGGTGATTAGAGCGGGTTCTTTTTGTTCCGCAACAGATTCAGACTCTCAACGGCAATTGAGAAGAACATGGCGAAGTAGATGTAACCTTTCGGCACGTGAACGTCGAAACTTTCCAGAATCAGGGTGAAGCCCACCAGAATCAAAAATGACAGCGCCAGCATTTTCACAGACGGGTGTCGGTCGACAAACTCACCAATTGGGCGTGCCGCAAACATCATCACACCCACGGCAATCACGACCGCCGCCATCATAATGAACAAGTGATCGGACAGCCCGACCGCCGTTATAACCGAATCCAGACTAAAGATGATGTCGAGCAGCATGATCTGTACGATGGCCCCCAGAAAGGAGGTGACGCGCATGTTCATCCCTTCTTCATCCCCTTCAATGGATTCGTGGATCTCTTTACTCGCCTTCCAGATCAGGAACAAGCCACCGAGCAAGAGGATCAGATCGCGAGCGGAGATGGCCTCGCCAAACACCTCAAACAGCGGATTGGTCAGACGGGTCACCCAGGCGATAGACGCCAGCAGTGCGAGTCGCATAACCATTGCCGCTGCCAGTCCCAGACGTCTGGCGTGAGCGCGTTGTGCTGTTGGGAGTTTTGCGACTACAAGAGAGAGGAAAATAATATTATCGATCCCAAGTACGATCTCCAGCAGCGTCAGCGTACCGAGCGCAAGCCAGGCATTAGGATCGGTTATCCATGCAAATAACATTGAAAAGTCCTGCCAAATATAGAAACGGTAATTATATGCTTCCCACGCGGCAGGTGAAAGTCTGTTGCGGCTATAACAAAAAATGGCGTTCCAGCAGCGCCCGGGTGAAGTTCTTCTTCAGATAAAAACCGCGCGGTAACGTCAGTATTGGCTGGCCCTGGGCGCCGATCGCCTCGGTGAGCGCTTTGGCGTTTGCGGCCTTCGGGCGCAGTTGTAAAAATTCGCCATGGCGGGCGGTGATCCGCTCAACCTGGCCGAGGACAATCAAATCCATCAACTCTTCCCAGTCCAGACGCAACTGACGGTCTTCCTCCGCGCTGGGACTCCACAGCACGGGTGAACCGACACGACGCTGTGACAGCGGAATAGCGCGTTCCCCTTCCACCGGGATCCACAGCACTCTCTTCAGTTTATGTCGCACATGGCTGGTTTCCCAGGTGACGCCGCTGTTGCCCGTCAGTGGCGCGACGCAGACAAAGGTCGTTTCAAGCGGTCGGCCCAGGCTGTCTACAGGAATGGTTTTCAACTCGACGCCTAAGGCCGCGAAATCCTGCTCGGGCTTACTGCCTGCGCTGGCTCCCAGCCAAAGTTCAAGCAAAACCCCGATCCAGCCTTTATCCCGCTTGAGATCCTTTGGCGCAACAATGCCTGCCAGCGCCGCCAGCTCACCCAGTGAATAACCTGAAAGCTGCTGCGCCTGGCGGAGCAAAAGGTCTTCTGATTCAGGCGGAAAGCGTAAAGGTTGCAGTCCTGGCATGACGTCTCGCTTTAGATGAAAAAATGAACAATGATTTTATACCCCTGGCAAGAAGTTTATCGTTTTCCACAGGTCATATTCAATCTCATGATTTATATTGCTTTTTAGTTTGCAGATTTCGATCCAGTGCAACGTCAAAACGGGTTTTCCAATTCTGGTCACTGACAATAAACAGGATCTTACACCATGTTATCCACAGAAAGATGGGATAACTGTGAAAAACCCTGACTACTGTTTCCATTTACAGCCTTGACGTGCGACGAAAATCGAATTTTCGCACAATTTGTGCCTAACTTATTGGCACAATCTGTGGATAAAACCAACGCTGTTCGATCTTTCGTCAGCCTGATGATCCTCAATGTGATGATCATCACTTTATGACGTGCGATCTTGTTGAATAGCGTAGTAACTGCATGAATAAAAGAAATTATTTTTCCAGGGGGAAATGGCCTAAATTAAGACTGTTCCGGGTTTTCCCGTGGTAATTCCGTACTTCTTCACAACTCTATCCACAGAAAAGGTGAATAAAATCGCCCATATGGGTGAGCTTCTGTATATAACTTTGCTTTTAACTGTGAGTTATTCAATTGTTATTAGATTCGCACAGCGCTAACTCAGTGGTTTACCGCCTGTCAGGAGTGTGAAACAATCATTCATATATAAGGTTTATGTTGAGGTAGTCCGGTGATTGATGACGATGGCTACCGCCCAAATGTAGGTATCGTAATTTGTAATCGTCAGGGCCAGGTCATGTGGGCCCGGCGGTTTGGTCAGCATTCCTGGCAATTCCCACAGGGTGGGATAAATCCAGGAGAATCAGCAGAACAGGCGATGTACCGGGAACTGTTTGAAGAAGTAGGGTTAAGCCGTAAAGATGTGCGGATCCTTGCCTCGACTCGCAACTGGTTGCGTTACAAGTTACCGAAACGTTTGGTGCGTTGGGACACAAAGCCGGTATGTATCGGCCAGAAACAAAAGTGGTTTCTCTTGCAGTTGATGAGCGCAGACGCGGAAATCAACATGCAAACCAGCAGCACGCCTGAGTTTGATGGGTGGCGCTGGGTCAGTTACTGGTACCCGGTTCGGCAAGTGGTTTCATTTAAACGCGATGTCTACCGCAGGGTGATGAAAGAGTTCGCAAGTGTTGTGATGGCGCTTCAGGAAGCGACGCCGAAGCCGCAAAGCGCACCTGCTTATCGACGTAAAAGAGGTTAAGCCACGCAAATTATGCTCACCCGCCTGCGCGAAATAGTCGAAAAGGTGGCCAGTGCTCCGCGTCTTAATGAAGCGCTGAATATCCTGGTCACTGACATCTGTCTTGCGATGGATACGGAGGTCTGTTCGGTTTACCTGGCCGACCATGACCGGCGTTGTTATTACCTGATGGCGACGCGGGGGCTTAAAAAACCGCGCGGTCGCACCGTCGCACTCGCATTTGATGAAGGGATCGTCGGCCTGGTTGGCAGGCTGGCGGAACCGATCAACCTCGCTGATGCGCAGAAACATCCCAGCTTTAAGTACATCCCCTCAGTCAAAGAAGAGCGCTTCCGCGCCTTTCTTGGCGTGCCCATCATTCAGCGTCGTCAATTGCTGGGCGTTCTGGTTGTTCAACAACGTGAGTTGCGTCAGTACGACGAGAGCGAAGAATCTTTCCTGGTGACGCTCGCTACGCAGATGGCGGCAATTCTTTCTCAGTCCCAACTTACCGCGCTGTTTGGACAATATCGCCAGACGCGAATTCGTGCGCTGCCCGCAGCACCAGGCGTGGCGATAGCAGAAGGCTGGCAGGATGCGACGCTGCCGCTGATGGAGCAGGTGTACCAGGCTTCAACGCTGGATCCCGCTCTGGAGCGCGAGCGCCTGACCGGTGCGCTGGAAGAAGCGGCAAACGAGTTTCGTCGTTACAGTAAGCGCTTTGCCGCTGGCGCGCAGAAAGAGACGGCCGCGATCTTCGATCTCTATTCGCACCTGCTCTCCGATGCCCGCTTGCGACGCGAACTGTTTACCGAAGTGGATAATGGCTCCGTGGCGGAGTGGGCAGTCAAAACGGTCATCGAAAAGTTTGCTGAACAGTTTGCTGCACTGAGTGACAACTATCTCAAAGAACGGGCGGGCGATTTGCGCGCGCTCGGGCAGCGTCTGTTGTTCCATCTTGATGATTCGGTTCAGGGGCCGAACGCCTGGCCGGAACGATTCGTGCTGGTAGCTGACGAACTTTCCGCCACCACCCTGGCGGAGCTGCCGCAGGACCGGCTGGCAGGCGTTGTCGTGCGCGACGGTGCCGCCAACTCGCATGCCGCGATCATGGTTCGTGCAATGGGTATTCCCACGGTAATGGGCGCTGATATCCAGCCGTCGGTATTGCATCGGCGTACGCTGGTGGTGGATGGTTATCGCGGCGAAGTGTTAGTCGATCCCGAACCGGTGTTGATTCAGGAATACCAACGGCTTATCAGCGAAGAGAACGAACTGAGCCGCCTGGCGGAAGATGATGTCAATTTGCCCGCACAGCTAAAAAGTGGTGAACGGGTAAAAGTCATGCTCAATGCTGGTCTCAGCCCGGAACACGAAGAAAAGCTGGGTAGTCGCATCGATGGCATCGGTCTCTACCGCACCGAAATTCCCTTTATGCTGCAAAGCGGTTTCCCCTCTGAAGAGGAGCAGGTGGCGCAGTATCAGGGCATGTTACAGATGTTCAATGACAAACCAGTGACGCTGCGAACGCTGGATGTCGGCGCGGACAAACAGTTGCCGTACATGCCGATCAGCGAAGAGAATCCCTGTCTTGGCTGGCGGGGGATCCGCATTACGCTCGATCAGCCTGAGATCTTCCTGATCCAGGTGCGCGCCATGCTGCGCGCCAATGCGGCGACGGGCAACCTGAGTATTTTACTGCCGATGGTGACCAGTATTGATGAGGTGGATGAAGCGCGTCGCCTGATTGAACGTGCCGGGCGCGAAGTGGAAGAGATGATCGGTTACGCCATCCCGAAACCGCGCATTGGCATCATGCTCGAAGTCCCGTCGATGGTCTTTATGCTGCCGCATCTGGCGAACCGGATCGATTTTGTCTCCGTCGGCACTAACGATTTAACGCAGTACATTCTGGCGGTGGATCGCAACAACACGCGTGTTGCCAGCATCTATGACAGTCTGCACCCGGGCATGCTTCGTGCGCTGTCGATGATTGCGCAAGAAGCGGAACGCAGCGGTATTGATCTGCGCCTTTGTGGTGAAATGGCCGGCGATCCGATGTGTGTGACCATTCTGATTGGCCTGGGTTTCCGCCATCTTTCCATGAATGGACGCTCCGTGGCGCGCGTAAAATATCTGTTGCGCCATGTTGATTATGAAGAGGCAAAAACGCTGGCCCAGCGCAGCCTTGAGGCTCAACTGGCGACGGAGGTACGTCATCAGGTGGCGGCATTTATGGAGCGCCGTGGCATGGGAGGCCTGATTCGCGGGGGGTTGTAAAAGCGCTATACAGATCTTTTACATCTTCCGACAGCCTCACAGAACCTCGTATGCTATTATTCGCTCCTTTGGAGCGCCTGTAAGCAGTGGGTGCGCATATCGCTCGCTGAGCCTTTTCAGCTAAATAACAAGAAATTGTGGTGACAGATGACCAGTAGCTATCTGCATTTTCCGGAGTTTGATCCGGTCATTTTTTCAATTGGACCCGTCGC
>OKVW01000265.1_pt1 | contig 34275 bp, 32 predicted proteins | sample 1606991 | NCBI WGS metagenome assembly OKVW01 (sample SAMN03281021, study PRJEB24777) | human gut metagenome | isolation source: fecal sample PR177 from 1 month old male Malay infant, vaginal delivered... | reverse complement strand
GGACTTTCCTCCCCTCCGCCCGTCTCCCCCGAAAGGGACGACGACGAAGCGGCGACTGTCTGGTCAGCTTCGGCGCGAAGTATAGAGGGTTTGCACGCCCTTGTCACCCCGCACTGCGCATTCCCACCGCCAGCGTTGCCGCAATGTTTCGCGATGCCCGGTAAATGTTGTCAAACGCGCCACGAAACGCGTCCTCCAGTGTGCCAATGCTGGTTAACACGCTGAATACCGCATCGATACCGTAATGATGTACTACGCCGACATCGCGCGTCAGGCTGCCCGCAATCCCAATCACCGGTTTGTGATATTTCTTCGCCACCTGCGCCACACCCACCGGCACTTTGCCGTGAATGCTCTGGCTATCGATACGTCCTTCCCCGGTGACCACCAGCGTACAGTCGTGAATATGCTCTTCCAGGTTAAGCGCCTGCGTGACGATCTCAATACCGCTCTTCAGCTCTGCATTGAGAAATGCCATCAGCGCCGCCCCCATTCCGCCAGCCGCGCCTGCACCGGGCACGTTTCTCACATCAACACCCAGCGATTTTTTAATGATGTCGGCGTAGTGCGCCAGATTGCGATCGAGTTCCAGGATCTGCGCCTCTGTCGCCCCTTTTTGCGGACCAAAGATCCGCGACGCCCCCTGTTCACCCACCAGCGGATTAGTCACGTCACATGCGACACGAATTGAACAGTTTTTTAAGCGCGGATCCAGGCCCGAGATGTCGATGTTGTTGAGACTGTTCAGGCTGCCGCCGCCGTACCCCATCCCGGTGCCATTGGCATCACATAGCTTCGCGCCCAGAGCCTGCACCATGCCAGCACCGCCGTCATTGGTGGCGCTACCGCCAATGCCGATAATTATATTGCTCGCGCCGCCGTCCAGCGCCTGCAGGATAAGCTCTCCAGTGCCACGCGATGTGGTAATCAGCGGATTGCGTTTTTCGGGAGGAACCCGCGCCAGGCCGCTGGCCGCCGCCATTTCAATAAATGCCGTCTTCCCATCTCCCGACATGCCCCAACAGGCATTCACTTTTTCGCCCAGCGGTCCGGTCACCCATGCGGAATGTTCAGCTCCCTGTGTGGCGGCAATCATGGCCTCAACCGTCCCCTCACCGCCATCGGCGACCGGTACGGAAACATAGTGCGCATCGGGGAAAATTTCCCGAAAGCCTTTTTCTATCGCCTGAGCTACCTCAGCGGCTGAAAGGCTTTCTTTATAAGAGTCTGGGGCGATTACGATTTTCATAGTGGTAGCCTGTTACTGCACATCGCCGGATGGCGTTTCACTTATCCGGTCAGGGATCCAGGCCCGGATCGCAACGCGCCATCCGGGCACAACGTCATTAGCGAGTGACTTCCACTTTCGCCAGTTTTTCGTAGTAGCACGCCAGTGCGCTGTGATCGGCCGTTCCCAGACCATCCGCACGCAGCGCCTGCATCATCTCCATGACCGCCGCAGTCAGGGGGAGCTGCGCGCCAACACCGTGAGACGTATCCAGCGCGTTCGCCAGATCTTTAATATGCAGGTCGATACGGAAACCCGGCTTGAAATTACGATCCATCACCATCGGCGCTTTCGCATCCAGTACAGTGCTTCCCGCCAGACCGCCGCGAATAGCCTGGTAAACCAGATCCGGGTTGACGCCCGCTTTGGTTGCCAGGGTCAATGCTTCCGACATCGCCGCAATGTTCAACGCTACAATCACCTGGTTTGCCAGCTTAGTGACGTTACCCGCGCCGATGTCACCGGTATGCACGACAGAACCGGCCATCGCTTTCAGCAAATCGTAATACTTATCGAAAATCGCTTTTTCACCGCCCACCATCACCGACAGCGTACCGTCGATCGCTTTCGGCTCACCGCCGCTGACAGGCGCGTCCAACATATCGATGCCCCTGGCTTTCAGCGCGTCGCTGATCTCACGGCTCGCCAGCGGCGCAATGGAGCTCATGTCAATCAGCACAGTGCCCGGCTTCGCCCCTTCAATAATGCCGCCTTCGCCCAGGGCCACGTCTTTCACGTGCGGCGAGTTCGGCAACATAGTGATAATCACATCGCACTGTTCGGCAATCGCTTTTGGGGTTGAGGCGGTTTCTGCGCCTGCCGCAATAATTTCAGCGATCGCGTCAGGGTTACGGTCAGAAACCACCAACGAGTAACCTGCCTTAAGGAGGTTTTTACTCATTGGTTTACCCATGATCCCCAGGCCAATAAAACCAACTTTCATCGTCATATCCATTATCTCTCTTGTTTCGGTGGTGGTTATTTCTTAAAGGAATCGGCCAGTTTCTGTGTGGCGGAACGGAACACGCCCAGATCGCTGCCAACCGCAACAAACGTTGCGCCCCATTCCAGATAACGACGCGCATCGGCGTCGACAGGGGCAAGAATGCCGCACGGTTTGCCATGGGCTTTCGCGCGGGCAAAAATGTGCTGAATGGCTTTCTGAACCTCAGGATGAGAGGCGTTTCCAAGGTGACCTAATGCCGCCGCCAGATCGCTCGGGCCGACGAAAATGCCGTCTACCCCCTCCGTCGCGGCAATGGCGTCGACGTTATCGACCCCCTGCTGGCTCTCGATCTGAACCAGAATGGTGATGTTCTTGTTGGACTGGGCGAAATAGTCCGGCACGGTGCCAAACATGTTGGCGCGATGCGAGACAGATACTCCCCGGATCCCTTCAGGTGGATATCGCGTTGACGCGACAGCGTTCACTGCCTCTTCTTCCGTTTCAACAAACGGGATAAGGAAGTTGTAAAAACCAATATCCAGCAGACGCTTGATAATCACCGGCTCATTGGTTGGTACGCGTACCACCGGCGCGCTGGCGCTGCCTTTCAGCGCCATCAACTGCGGAATAAAGGTGGAGACATCGTTGGGCGCGTGTTCACCATCCAGCACCAGCCAGTCGAAACCTGCCAGTCCTAAGACTTCAGTGCTTATAGGGCTTGCCAAAGCGGACCAGCAGCCAATCTGGACCTGATGCGCAGCCAGCGCCGCCTTGAATTTGTTCGGGAAGATGTCGTTATTCATTACTTTTACCTTGTCTCTTAACCGTTAATTTTTCAGCCGTTCCCAACGTTTACTGTCACCGCATTTCCGTTGCTGCACATTGTCCGGTCTGCGTCGTGAGTGGTCATAACAATAAACGTCAACAACTGCATTCAATAACAGGGTTGCTTTCCTTTATCTATTCTTCATCCGTATTCAGAAAACAATATATTTCATTCAGGATCGCAAACAGCTATTTTGTTATTTATTAACATCCGCTCATTAATATAAAGGCTTGCGTATCTCGTGACTCAGTATAATCAGATAGCCTTCATTAGGCATTGTGCAAATGCTCATTAAAAATAATTAATTTGAATATTATTTTGAGCATGTGCATACAACGCTGGGCGCTAATGCACAGATTTACGCTTTAGATCCCCTGCTGGTGGGCCATTCACCATGACGAGAGATCTTGATCACATTCTTAGTTTTAAACTCCTGACATTCTTATTTCACCGCAGGGAATCATTATTTAAATAATACGATTCGTCGAAGCTTAATATATTCACACCATCCCGGCAGGAGAATACTGGACAATGGGCAATATCGACATCAGACAAGAATCGCCGAGCGCATTCTATATAAAGGTCCACGACACAGATAACGTGGCGATAATTGTTAATGACAATGGCTTGAAAGCCGGGACGCGTTTTCCGGATGGACTGGAACTGATTGAGCATATTCCGCAAGGCCACAAAGTTGCGCTGGTGGATATTCCACTTCACGGCGAAATCGTGCGTTATGGCGAAGTGATCGGCTACGCCGTGCGCGACATTGCGCGCGGAAGCTGGATTGATGAGTCGATGGTCGAACTGCCGAAAGCGCCGCCGTTACAAACGCTCCCTCTGGCGACCAAAGTACCGGAACCTCTGCCGCCGCTGGAAGGCTACACCTTTGAAGGTTACCGTAACGCCGATGGCAGCGTCGGTACCAAAAACCTGCTTGGTATTACCACCAGCGTACACTGCGTGGCAGGCGTGGTCGATTATGTCGTGAAAATCATTGAGCGCGATCTGCTGCCAAAGTATCCGCACGTTGATGGTGTGGTTGGCCTTAATCACCTGTATGGCTGCGGCGTGGCAATTAACGCTCCGGCTGCGGTTGTGCCAATCCGTACCATTCATAACATCTCACTGAATCCTAACTTCGGTGGCGAAGTGATGGTCATTGGCTTGGGTTGCGAAAAACTGCAGCCAGAACGCCTGCTGGAAGGCACTGATGATGTGCAAAGTATTCCGCCAGACAGCGCCAGTATTATCAGTCTTCAGGATGAAAAACATGTGGGTTTCCGCTCTATGGTGGAGGATATTTTGCAGGTTGCCGAGCGCCATCTGGCAAAACTAAACCTTCGCCAGCGTGAAACCTGCCCGGCCTCTGAACTGGTCGTCGGGATGCAGTGCGGCGGTAGCGACGCGTTTTCTGGCGTCACAGCAAACCCGGCGGTTGGTTACGCGTCGGACCTGCTGGTGCGCTGCGGCGCAACGGTGATGTTCTCCGAAGTGACCGAAGTCCGTGATGCGATCCACCTGTTAACGCCGCGAGCCATTAATAAAGAGGTGGGCAAACGCCTGCTGGAAGAGATGGCCTGGTACGATAACTATCTTGATATGGGTAAAACCGACCGGAGCGCCAACCCGTCCCCGGGAAACAAAAAAGGCGGTCTGGCGAACGTCGTCGAAAAAGCGCTGGGATCGATTGCCAAATCCGGGAAAAGCGCGATCGTCGAAGTGCTCTCCCCGGGCCAGCGCCCGACGAAACGTGGCCTGATTTACGCCGCAACGCCAGCGAGCGATTTCGTGTGTGGTACGCAACAGGTCGCTTCCGGGATCACCGTTCAGGTGTTCACCACCGGGCGCGGAACGCCATATGGCCTGATGGCTGTTCCGGTGATCAAGATGGCGACGCGTACCGAACTGGCAAACCGCTGGTACGATTTAATGGATATCAACGCCGGCACCATCGCGACAGGTGAAGAGACCATTGAGGAGGTCGGCCAGAAGCTGTTCGCGTTTATTCTCGATGTCGCCAGCGGCCGCAAGAAAACCTTCTCCGACCAATGGGGGCTGCACAACCAGTTGGCGGTGTTCAACCCTGCGCCGGTGACCTGATAGTAAAAAGGCCGGATAAACATCCGCTTATCCGGCCCTTTCAGAAAATAGCGTTACACACGCACGAGAACCACTTCAACACCGCTCTTACGTAGCCCTTCCAGACTTTCCGGCAGAATGTTTTCGTCGACAATAATCATATCAATGTGCTGGGTATCAATGATTTTATGCAGACTTGAGCGGTTGAATTTGCTGGAATCAGTGACCACGATAATCCGATCCGCTACTTCACACATCCGGCGATTCAGTCGTGCTTCGTCCTCATTATGGGTACTCACGCCACGTTCCAGATCAATGGCGTCAACGCCAAGAAACAGCATGTCGAAGTGGTAATTCTGCAACGATTGCTCGGCCTGATCGCCATAAAAGGACTGCGACTGGCGGCGCAGATGACCGCCAGTCATCAGCAATTCCACCCCCTCGGCTTCGAGTAACGCATTTGCAACGTTCATACCATTGGTCATCGCAATCACGTCTGTATGCTGTCGCATCATTCGCGCAATCTCATACGTCGTGGTGCCGGAGTCCAGAATCACCCGATGCCCGGGCTTGATCAACTCCGCCGCCGCCCGGGCGATATTGCGTTTCACTCCCGTGTTCAGTGAGCTTTTATCTTCGACGGAGGGCTCCACGCCGGGCGTTGTGCTGTCACATATCAATGCGCCGCCATAGGCCCGAACGGCAATCCCTTGCTTTTCCAGAAAGGCCAGATCGTTGCGGATCGTTACCGTGGAAACGCCAAACAATCCTGAAAGATCATTTACCTGTACGCTTCCCTGCTGTCGCAACCGCTGGATGATCTGCTCACGCCTTTCACTGGTGCCTGTCACCCGTTTCTCTCCAGAAGAGTCGGTGTTGCTCATAAGAAATCCTTTGGCTAATTCTTTCGTTTCATTTCGTTTTGCCTATTAACGCCTTTCTATTACCGGAATGCAAGTCGAAAAAAGCCAAGCTGACGGTCAAAACCACTTGCTGAATGCTTTCATTATGTTTCTTTTGTGAAACAGATCGGAAAACCATTATCTTTCGTTTTATTTTCATAAGACCATGATGCAGTATCAAGCGAAACAAAACGAAAGGCACAAGTCACGATTATCTGACCTGGAGAGGAAAGTGAAACATCTGACTGAAATGGTGGAGCAACATAAACACGGGAAGGCGAACGGGATTTATGCCGTTTGTTCCGCACATCCACTGGTACTGGAAGCCGCACTACGCTATGCGCAGGCAAGCCACTCGCCGCTACTGATTGAGGCGACCTCGAATCAGGTGGATCAGTTTGGTGGCTACACGGGGATGACCCCGGCCGATTTCCGCCGCTTTGTCTGTCACATGGCCGAATCACTCGGTTTTCCACAAGATCAGTTGATTCTTGGTGGTGATCACCTCGGCCCCAACCGCTGGCAAAACCTTCCCGCAGAACCCGCCATGGCCAATGCCGACGAACTGATCAGAAGCTATGTCACGGCAGGGTTTAAAAAGATTCACCTGGATTGCAGCATGTCCTGTCAGGGCGATCCGATTCCTTTAACAGATGCCATCGTCGCAGAACGCGCCGCACGTCTGGCGAAAATCGCCGAAGAGACCTGCATAGCCCATTTTGGTGAGTCAGATCTGGTCTACGTGATTGGCACCGAAGTACCGGTTCCGGGTGGCGCGCATGAAACATTAACGGCGCTGGCAGTGACCACGCCCGACGCGGCTCGTGCCACGCTCGAAGCTCATCGACACGCCTTTGAAAAACAGGGGTTAGCCGCCATCTGGCCCCGCATCATCGCCCTGGTTGTCCAGCCTGGCGTTGAATTCGACCATACCCACATCATCGATTACCAGCCGCAGAAAGCTGTCGCGTTGAGCAAGATGGTGGAAGCGTATGACACGCTGGTTTTTGAAGCACACTCCACGGATTACCAAACGCCGCAATCGCTGCGCCAGTTAGTGAAAGATCATTTCGCCATTCTGAAAGTTGGCCCGGCGCTGACCTTCGCGCTGCGTGAAGCGCTGTTTTCGCTGGCCGCCATTGAAGAAGAGTTACTCCCGGCGAAAGCCTGTTCCGATCTGCGTCATGTGCTGGAAAGCGTAATGCTCGACCGCCCGGAATACTGGCAGAGCCACTACCACGGTGACGGTAACACCCGTCGTCTGGCGCGAGGATACAGCTATTCCGACCGTGTTCGTTACTACTGGCCGGACAGCCAGATTGACGAGGCATTCGAAAGGCTGGTGCGCAATCTGGCCGATGACCCGATTCCGTTACCGCTTATCAGTCAGTACTTACCATTGCAGTACGTAAAAGTGCGCGAGGGAGATCTCAGTGCCACGCCACGGGAACTCATCATCAGCCATATTCAGGACATACTGCAGCAGTACCACGCCGCCTGTCAGGGCGTTACATCCCATAACGGATAACAACAAAGAGGAAAACGCAATGCCAAATATTGTACTTAGCCGTATCGACGAAAGGCTCATTCATGGTCAGGTCGGCGTGCAGTGGGTCGGGTTTGCCGGAGCCAATCTGGTGCTGGTCGCCAACGATGAAGTGGCGGAAGACACCGTACAACAGAACCTGATGGAAATGGTTCTGGCAGAAGGAATTGCCGTGCGTTTTTGGTCCCTGCAAAAAGTGATCGACAACATTCATCGCGCCGCTGACCGACAGAAAATTTTGCTGGTCTGCAAATCACCCGCCGATTTCCTCAGGCTGGTTGAAGGTGGCGTCCCGGTCACGCGAATCAACGTAGGAAACATGCATTACGCCAATGGCAAACAGCAGATCGCCAAAACGGTTTCAGTCGATGCGGCCGATATCACCGCGTTTAACGGCCTGAAAGCCGCCGGGGTGGAATGCTTTGTTCAGGGCGTTCCAACGGAACCTGCGCAGGATCTCTTTAAACTCATCTGAGGCCTTCACCATGGAAATTAGTCTGTTACAGGCTTTTGCATTAGGTATCCTCGCCTTCATTGCTGGCCTGGATATGTTCAACGGATTAACACACATGCACCGCCCCGTGGTGCTCGGGCCGCTGGTCGGCCTGATTCTGGGCGATCTGCATACCGGTATTTTAACAGGCGGTACGCTGGAACTGGTGTGGATGGGACTGGCGCCGCTGGCTGGCGCACAGCCGCCTAACGTGATTATCGGCACTATTGTAGGAACAACCTTTGCGATTACCACAGGCGTGAAGCCTGATGTCGCCGTGGGTGTCGCCGTGCCGTTCGCTGTAGCAGTACAAATGGGAATTACTTTCCTGTTCTCTGTCATGTCCGGCGTGATGTCCCGCTGCGATCGCATGGCGGCAAATGCTGACACCGCAGGCATTGAACGGGTCAACTACCTGGCGTTACTGGCACTGGGGATCTTCTATTTTCTGTGTGCGTTCCTGCCGATTTACTTCGGTGCAGAGCACGCGAAAGCGGCCATCGATGTGCTGCCGGAGCGTCTGATTGACGGTCTCGGCGTGGCGGGCGGCATCATGCCAGCCATCGGCTTTGCCGTACTGCTGAAAATCATGATGAAAAATGTCTATATCCCCTACTTCATTATCGGCTTTGTTGGCGCGGCCTGGCTCAAGCTGCCGGTACTGGCTATTGCTGCTGCGGCGCTGGCGATGGCACTGATTGACCTGTTGCGTAAATCCCCGGAACCGACTCAACCTGCGGCACAGAAAGAGGAATTCGAAGATGGCATCTAATCAACATACTCTGCCGACCACTTCCGACAGTGAAGATACGCTGCTTTCCGGCGTAAATGAGAACATCTATGAAGACCAGAGCATAGGTGCAGAGCTGACCAAAAAAGACATTAACCGTGTGGCCTGGCGCTCCATGCTTTTGCAGGCATCCTTTAACTACGAACGTATGCAGGCTTCCGGCTGGTTGTACGGACTGTTGCCGGCGCTGAAAAAAATCCACACCAACAAACGTGACCTGGCGCGCGCCATGAAAGGCCACATGGGTTTCTTCAACACCCATCCTTTCCTGGTAACGTTTGTCATCGGCATTATTCTGGCGATGGAGCGTTCAAAGCAGGACGTCAACAGTATTCAGAGCACAAAAATTGCCGTCGGCGCGCCGCTTGGCGGCATTGGCGATGCGATGTTCTGGCTGACATTGCTGCCGATTTGCGGCGGCATTGGGGCCAGTCTGGCCTTACAGGGTTCCATACTGGGCGCAGTGGTGTTTATTGTGCTGTTTAACGTGGTCCATCTGGGTCTGCGTTTTGGCCTCGCACACTATGCTTATCGTATGGGGGTCGCCGCCATTCCACTTATCAAGGCCAACACCAAAAAAGTGGGCCATGCGGCGTCTATCGTCGGGATGACGGTCATTGGCGCGCTGGTGGCAACCTATGTCCGCCTTAGCACCACGCTCGAAATCAAGGCAGGGGACGCGGTAGTGAAGTTGCAGGCTGATGTTATCGATAAACTGATGCCCGCGTTTTTACCGCTGGTCTATACCCTGACGATGTTCTGGTTAGTACGCCGCGGCTGGAGTCCGTTACGCCTCATCGGTATCACCGTGGTACTGGGCGTTGTCGGCAAATTCTGTCACTTCCTGTAAAGCAAAGAGGTCTTTGATGTTAGGTATTATTTTGACGGGGCATGGCGGGTTTGCCAGCGGCATGGAAAAAGCGATGAAACAGATCCTCGGCGAGCAGCCGCAGTTTATCGCCATCGACTTTCCGGAAACCTCCACCACCGCACTGCTTACCACGCAGCTTGAGCAGGCGGTTGAACAACTGGACGGTGAAGACGATATCGTTTTTCTGACCGATCTGCTCGGTGGGACGCCGTTTCGTGTGGCGTCAACGCTGGCAATGCTGAAACCCGGCCGTGAAGTGATCACCGGCACCAACCTGCAACTCCTGCTGGAGATGGCGCTTGAACGCGAAGGACTCAGCAGTGAAGCGTTTCGTGTGCAGGCGCTGGAATGCGGGCATCGCGGCCTGACCAGCCTGGTCGATGAGCTGGGGCGCTGTCGCGAAGAGCATCCCATTGAGGAAGGGATATGACACAAATTCTGCGTGCCAGACGACTGCTCACGGAACAGGGCTGGCTGGACGATCACCAGTTATGTGTTGAAAACGGTGCTATCACCGCAATCGACCCCATTCCTGCAGGGGTAAGCGTGCGCGACGCAGAGTTATTGTGTCCGGCCTATATTGACATCCACGTCCACGGCGGCGCGGGGGTCGATGTGATGGACGACGTGCCGGATGCCCTCGATAAACTGGCGATGCATAAAGCACGTGAAGGCGTCGCCAGTTGGCTTCCTACCACCGTCACTGCACCGCTGGAGGCGATTAAACGCACGCTGGAACGTATCGCGCAACGCTGTCATGCGGGTGGTCCAGGTGCGCAGGTGCTGGGAAGCTATCTTGAGGGACCATACTTCACGCCGCAGAACAAAGGCGCTCACCCTCCGGAACTGTTCCGGGAACTGGAGATTGCTGAACTGGATGAGTTAATTGCCCTTTCCCGCCATACGCTTCGCGTGGTCGCACTGGCACCGGAAAAAACCGGCGCATTGCAGGCCATTCATCACCTAAGGCAACAGGACGTACGGGTGATGCTGGGACATAGCGCGGCGACCTGGGTGCAAACTCGCGCTGCCTTTGACGCGGGCGCAGACGGATTAGTGCATTGCTACAACGGCATGACCGGGTTGCATCACCGGGAACCCGGAATGGTCGGGGCAGGACTCACCGATCCGCGAGCCTGGCTGGAGCTTATCGCTGACGGTCATCACGTCCATCCCGCCGCAATGAAACTCTGTTGCTGCTGTGCAAAAGAGAGACTGGTGCTGATCACCGACGCCATGCAGGCCGCCGGAATGCCAGACGGAAGCTACTCGTTGTGTGGTGAAAAGGTTGAAATGCAAGGTGGGATCGTCAGAACTGCATCTGGTGGACTGGCAGGTAGTACGCTAACCGTAGATGCTGCAGTGCGTAATATGGTTGAACTTACGGGGACGGCGCCCGAGGACGCGATCCACATGGCCTCGCTCCACCCCGCTCGTTTGCTGGGTATTGATCATCAACTCGGCTCGTTAAAGGTCGGTAAACGCGCCAGTATGATCGCGCTCGACAGTGGACTACATCTCCAGCGGATCTGGATTCAGGGTCAACCCCTCCCCCTTTGACTCTGTCATCTTATCACTTTCGGCCTTCGGTGATACACCGAAGGTCTTTCTTTTCCTTTCGATTCAGAAAACCCTTATGCCATGCTGTTTCTTGCGAAGCATTACATATCAATAAGATAAATGCCAGGCATGAATAACCGATCACAATTTTCGTTTTATTTCATTTTATACAATTGAAGTTTCGATGTCTTTCCTATAGATTTTGATCAAGCGATCATGTGAACAAGTGAAACGAAACGAAAGATAGCGACATTTTGCCAGCGTCTGATGTGGAATTCACAAGACTAAGGACTTACGTTATGTCAGAAACCTATACCACCGCAGCGTCAACAACCGGAACCTGGACAGAAGAAGAGATCCGCCAGCAACCAGGCAGTTGGATCCGCTCGCTGAGAAATATCGACATGCTCAGAAGCGCGCTCGATAACTTTCTCGCGCCATTACTGCGTAAAAACGATCTGCGGATCGTCCTGACCGGGGCGGGAACATCGGCGTTTATTGGTGAGATTATTTCGCCCTGGCTGTCCCATCACACCGGGAAAAATATCAGCGCGGTACCGACGACCGATCTGGTTACCAATCCGATGGACTATCTGAACCCGGCGCATCCGCTACTGCTGGTCTCTTTCGCCCGTTCCGGCAACAGCCCGGAGAGCGTTGCCGCCGTCGAACTGGCAAACCAGTTCGTTCCCGAGTGTTATCACCTTTCCATCACCTGCAATGAAGCAGGGAGTCTGTACCAGAACGCCGCGGCGAGCGATAACGCCTTTGCCCTGCTGATGCCATCAGAAACACACGATCGCGGCTTTGCGATGACCAGCAGTATTACCACCATGATGGCCAGTTGCCTGGCCGTTTTTGCCCCGGATCGCTTTAACAGCCAGAGCTTTCGGGATGTCGCTGACCGTTGTCAGGCCATCATCACGTCACTCGGTGATTTCAGCCAGGGCGTGTTTGGCAATGGCGACTGGAAGCGGATCGTTTATCTCGGCAGTGGCGGTTTGCAGGGCGCAGCGCGGGAATCGGCGTTGAAAGTACTGGAGTTAACGGCCGGTAAAATGGCGGCGTTTTACGACTCCCCGACCGGTTTTCGTCATGGACCGAAATCACTGGTGGATAACGAAACGCTGATCGTCGTGTGTATCTCCAGCCATCCTTACACGCGACAGTACGATCTCGATCTGCTGGCGGAACTGCGTCGCGATGGTCAGGCAATGCGCGTCGTCGCTGTTGCGGCTGAAAGCGATGCACTGATTGAAGCGGGCCCGCATATTCTGCTGCCGCCAGCGCGTCATTTCCTCGATACCGAACTGGCTTTCTGCTACCTGATGTACGCCCAGGTTTTTGCCCTTACGCAGTCTATTGCCGTCGGGAATACGCCGGATAACCCTTCCGCCAGTGGCACCGTTAACCGCGTGGTGCAGGGCGTCGTCATTCACCCCTGGCAGGCATAAGAGGAACCCATCATGAGCATTATTTCCACGAAGTATCTCCTGCTGGATGCCCAGACAAATGGTTATGCCGTTCCGGCCTTTAATATTCATAATGCCGAGACGATTCAGGCGATCCTCGAAGTGTGTAGCGAAATGCAATCACCGGTGATCCTCGCCGGAACGCCGGGCACGTTTAAACATATTGCGCTGGAAGAGTTGTACGCACTGTGTACGGCTTATTCCACAAGCTACGGCATGCCGCTGGCGCTGCATCTCGATCATCACGAGTCGCTGGACGACATTCGCCACAAGGTGAACGCGGGTGTCCGCAGCGCCATGATCGACGGCAGCCACTTTCCCTTTGACGAGAACGTGAAGCTGGTGAAATCGGTCGTCGATTTTTGTCACGCGCGCGATTGCAGCGTTGAAGCGGAGTTGGGCCGTCTTGGTGGCGTTGAAGATGACATGAGCGTGGATGCAGAAAGTGCTTTCCTCACCGACCCACAGGAAGCGAAACGCTTTGTCGCATTGACCGGCGTGGACAGCCTCGCGGTCGCCATTGGCACCGCTCATGGGCTTTACACCAAAAAACCGAAAATTGACTTCCAGCGTCTGGCTGAAATCCGCGAAGTGGTGGATGTTCCACTGGTGCTGCATGGCGCAAGCGATGTGCCTGATGAATACGTCCGCCGCACCATTGAACTGGGCGTGTGTAAGGTGAATGTCGCGACAGAGCTGAAAATTGCTTTCGCTGATGCCGTGAAAGCCTGGTTTGCTGACAATCCTCAGGGCAACGATCCACGTTATTACATGCGTGTCGGCATGGATGCAATGAAAGAGGTAGTAAGAAGCAAAATCACTGTTTGCGGTTCGGCCAACAAACTCTTGGCCGATCGCGACTTAAAGTAAACAGATCGGCATTCAGTATCATTAATCCAAAGCGTTATCTAATAAATATCAGGTAGCGCTTTCTTACCCGATAGCAGAGGAGGATAAATCGATTACATTACGCTGAATAACGTTATGAATTATATGAATGCGATGCGGTAAGAATAATATATTTCAATCATTTCAGTCATTCAATTATTTTATGGTGAGGATTTACGTATGGGCAGTCCTAATATCTTATTAACCCGTATTGATAACCGATTAGTACATGGTCAGGTAGGTGTCACCTGGACATCGACAATCGGCGCCAATCTGCTAGTCGTTGTGGATGATGATGTCGCTCAGGATGAGATTCAACAGAAATTAATGGGCATTACCGCGGAAACCTACGGCTTTGGTATCCGATTCTTTTCCATAGAAAAAACCATCAACGTCATTGGTAAAGCTGCGCCACACCAGAAAATATTCCTGATTTGCCGTACCCCGCACACCGTCAGAAAGTTACTTGAGGGCGGCATTACACTCAACGATGTAAACGTCGGCAATATGCATTTCTCTGAAGGTAAAAAACAGATCAGCAGCAAGGTGTATGTTGACGCACAGGATCTTGAAGATCTGCATTTCATTAAAGAACACGGCGTGAACCTCTTTATTCAGGATGTCCCTGGCGATCAAAAAGAATCGATCCCGGCGTGAATAGCAGGTCAACATTTTCATCGTAAAGGGATTTATTGATTTGAGGTGCTAAAAATGCATGAAATAACGCTCCTGCAGGGAATATCCCTGGCGGCATTAGTCTTTTTTCTGGGAATCGATTTTTGGCTGGAAGCTCTGTTTTTATTCCGCCCCATTATTGTTTGTACGCTCACCGGCGCCATCCTGGGTGATATTCATATCGGTTTGATTACAGGCGGTTTGACTGAACTGGCCTTTGCCGGTCTGACTCCGGCGGGAGGCGTGCAGCCGCCCAACCCCATCATGGCGGGACTGATGACCACGGTTATTGCCTGGTCTACCGGTGTGGATGCCAAAACCGCCATCGGCCTCGGCTTGCCGTTCAGCCTGCTGATGCAATACGTCATCCTGTTCTTCTATTCCGCCTTTTCACTGTTTATGTCCAGGGCCGATGGCTACGCAAAAGAGGCAAATACCCGCGCTTTTGCCCGTCTGAACTGGCTGACAACGCTGATTGTCGCCTGTTCTTACGCCATTATCGCCTTTCTCTGTACTTATCTGGCGCAGGGTGCCATGCAAGCGTTAGTGAAAGCGATGCCCGCCTGGCTCACGCATGGCTTCGAAGTCGCAGGGGGCATTTTGCCTGCCGTGGGTTTTGGTTTGCTACTGCGGGTGATGTTCAAAGCGCAATACATTCCTTATCTGATCGCCGGTTTCCTCTTTGTTTGCTACATCCAGGTCAACAACCTTCTCCCGGTCGCCGTGTTGGGTGCAGGCTTCGCAGTATATGAATTCTTCAATGCCAAAGCGAAACAACAGGCACAGCCCCAACCTGTCGCCCATAAAAATGATGATGAAGAGGATTACAGCAATGGGATCTGAAATCAGTAAAAAAGACATTACCCGTCTGGGTTTTCGTTCCTCCCTTTTACAGGCGAGCTTTAACTATGAAAGGATGCAGGCGGGCGGCTTCACCTGGGCGATGCTGCCGGTTCTGAAAAAAATCTATAAGGATGATAAGCCTGGCCTGAGCGCGGCGATGAAAGATCATCTGGAGTTCATCAATACTCACCCGAACCTGGTCGGTTTTCTGATGGGGTTGTTGATCTCCATGGAAGAAAAAGGTGAAAACCGCGACACCATTAAAGGTCTGAAAGTAGCGTTGTTTGGCCCTATCGCCGGGATCGGCGACGCCATTTTTTGGTTCACGCTGTTACCCATTATGGCGGGTATCTGCTCCTCTTTTGCCAGCCAGGGAAACTTACTGGGGCCAGTCCTGTTTTTTGCCGTTTATCTGATGATCTTTTTCCTGCGTGTCGGCTGGACGCACGTCGGCTATTCGGTCGGGGTCAAAGCGATTGATAAGGTAAGGGAAAACTCACAGATGATCGCCCGTTCCGCGACGATCCTCGGGATCACGGTCATCGGTGGTCTGATCGCCTCCTATGTACATATCAATGTCGTGACCTCTTTTGCCATCGACAGTACCCATAGCGTGGCGCTGCAAAAAGACTTCTTTGATAAGGTTTTCCCGAACATTTTGCCGATGGGATACACGCTGTTGATGTACTACCTGCTGCGAGTGAAAAAAGCCCACCCGGTCCTGCTCATTGGCGTGACCTTCGTGCTTTCTATTATCTCTTCCGCATTGGGCATTTTGTAAACCGAACGGGGGTAATGCACCTTTGCCCCCGTGCCAAAAGGACGACGGAAAAATGCAATACATACACTACTGCGACCACTATGACGCACTCAGCGATCGTGCCAGCGAACATCTGATTCGCATCATAGAAAACAAGCCTGACGCAACTATCTGCCTTGCGACGGGCGCAACACCGGAACTCACCTACCGCTTTTTTGTTGAGAAAGTACAACAACGTAGTGTTGATCTCCGGCATGTGAGCTTTGTGAAGCTGGATGAGTGGGTGGGGATCCCATTACATACGCCAGGAACCTGCGAAGCATTTCTGCAGCAACACATCATGCAACCGCTCGGCCTGCGAGCGGAACAGTTGATCGGTTTTCAGTCAGAACACATTGATGAAAAAGAGTGCGAACGTGTGACGGAGTTGATTGCCAGTCGGGGCGGCCTCGATTTATGTGTTCTGGGCCTGGGTAAAAATGGTCATCTGGGGCTTAATGAGCCGGGAACAGCGCTGGAGCCGCTGTGCCATATTAGCCATCTCGATGAGCAAACGCGTCACCATGATATGCTGAAAACAGCCGGTCGTCCCGTGACGCACGGTATTACTCTGGGCCTGAAAGATATATTGAACGCAAAAGAAATTTTGCTGCTGATTGCCGGAGAAGGAAAAAACGCTGCTGTCGAAAAGTATCTCACCGCAACCGTCACGACGACGATTCCGGCCTCGTTTTTATGGCTGCATGACAATACGACATGCTTACTGGATGGCTCGCGTTATTCTGATCGGTAACAACTCATCTCAACTGACACGCTGCCACTTTGCAGCGTGTCTGCTGAATTTACTCTCCCTGCTGCTCCAGCGCATATTTGTACAGGGCGTTCTTCTTCACGCCGTGAATTTCCGCCGCCAGCGCCGCCGCTTTCTTCAACGGCAACTCGGCCTGTAACAGCGCAAGGGTGCGCAGGGCATCGGCAGGGAGTTCATCTTCCTGCGCCTTGTGGCCTTCAATAATCAGCACCATCTCGCCTTTACGACGGTTTTCATCCTCTTTCACCCACGCCAGCAGTTCACCGACCGGCGCACCGTGAATGGTCTCCCAGGTTTTGGTCAGCTCACGCGCCAGCACCACGTAGCGGGACTCCCCCCACACCGCAACCATATCCTCCAGGCTGTCCAATAGACGATGCGTGGACTCATAAAAGATCAGCGTGCGCGGTTCGGCTTCGATGGCTTTCAGCGCATCGCGACGGCCTTTTGATTTAGCCGGGAGGAAACCTTCATAGCAGAAGCGATCGGAAGGCAACCCCGCCGCACTTAATGCCGCAATCGCCGCACAAGGACCTGGCAGCGGCACCACGCGGATGCCGTTTTCCCGACAGGTACGCACCAGGTGATAACCCGGATCGTTAATCAGCGGAGTTCCGGCATCAGAGACCAGCGCAATGTTTTGCCCTTCTTTCAGCTTCGCCACCAGCGTTTCCGCTTTTTGTTGCTCGTTATGGTCATGCAGGGCGAATAATCGGGCATTGATAGCAAAGTGCTGCAACAGCAAGCCGGTGTGACGGGTGTCTTCAGCGGCAATTAAATCAACAGTTTGTAACACTTCGAGCGCACGTTGGGTAATATCAGCCAAATTCCCGATAGGAGTAGGTACAATAAAGAGCTGGCCGTGAGAATTCTCCGCCGATTCGTGTTGTTTCATTGTGTCGTCCGTATTGCCGATTTAATATTGAGCATTGCGTATAAAAAATATCACTGGATACAGTATGGTACCCTTAACATTCTCTCGTTTAAACGCCGCGCGCTGTCTGCCTGTTGTTCTGGCAGCCCTGATTTTCGCCGGCTGTGGCACCCGCACCCAGGCCCCCGATCAGAGCACTGCTCATATGCAGGGTAGCGCGCAGGCGGATTCCGGCTTCTATTTGCAGCAGATGCAGCAAAGCGCAAATGATAGCAAGACCAACTGGCAATTACTCGCCATTCGTGCACTGCTGAAAGAAGGCAAAAATCAGCAGGCTGTTGAACTGTTTAATCAGCTTCCGCAGGATCTGAATGACACACAACGCCGGGAACAGGCGTTGCTGTCAGCGGAAATAAAAATCGCTCAGCAGGATTATGCAGGCGCACTCATTGAGTTGGGCAATATTGACGTCGCCGCGCTGGATAAAAACCAGCAAATCCGCTTCTGGCAAATGGGCATCACCGCTGAGCAAGGTCGTCCTTCTCTGGCCCTGCTTCGCGCCCTGATCGCTCAGGAACCGCTGCTTGAGGCGAAAGAGAAACAAGCCAATATCGACGCCACCTGGCAAGCCCTGTCGTCAATGACGCCGGAAGCGGCTAAGGCGCTGGTGATCAATGCCGACGAAAACGTCTTGCAGGGCTGGCTGGATTTGCAACGCGTCTGGTTTGACAACCGGAACGATCCGGACATGATGAAAGCGGGCATTGCCGACTGGCAAAAACGCTATCCGCAAAACCCTGGCGCAAAAATGCTGCCATCCCAACTGACCAACGTACAGAGCTTTAAACCGGCGTCGGCCAGCAAAATTGCCCTGTTATTGCCACTCAATGGTCAGGCCGCGGTGTTTGGCCGGACAATTCAACAGGGCTTTGAAGCCGCCAAAAATCTCGGCACCCAGCCTGTTGCTGCACAACCTGCCGCACAGCCAGCCACGGTCGACACGCCTCAACCACAGACAACCGATGGCGTCGCCAACCCGTCTCAGGCTGCTGTGAGTGATTTAACTGAGGGAGAACAGACTGCCCCCGTCAGCGCGCCGCAGTCAGCCTCCGCACAACCCGCAACGACAAGTGTGGCGGCAAATCCCTCCGCAGAGCTGAAAATTTATGACACCAGCGCCCAGCCGCTCGATCAGATCCTGAAGCAGGTTCAGCAGGACGGCGCGAGCATTGTGGTTGGCCCGCTGCTGAAAAATAACGTTGATGAACTGGTCAAGAGCAACACCCCGCTGAACGTGCTGGCGCTAAACCAGCCGGAATCTGTGCAGAATCGAGCGAACATCTGTTATTTCGCCCTCTCACCGGAAGATGAAGCCCGCGATGCCGCGCGCCACATCCATGAGCAGGGCAAACAGTCGCCGCTGTTGCTGATCCCGCGCAGCACGCTTGGCGATCGCGTTGCTAATGCCTTTGCTGAAGAGTGGCAGAAACTGGGCGGCGGTACGGTATTGCAGCAGAAATTTGGCTCGACCGCAGAGCTGCGCATGGGCGTCAATGGTGGCTCCGGCATTGCACTAACCGGTAGCCCGGTGGCGGCAAGCACGTCGTCTCAACCTGGCGTCACAATTGGCAATTTAACTATCCCGGCTCCGCCAACGGACGCACAAATTAGCGGGAATGGCGGTCGTGTGGATGCCGTGTATATTCTGGCAACACCGAATGAAATCGCCTTCATTAAACCGATGATTGCCATGCGCAACGGCAGCCAGAGCGGTGCGACTTTGTACGCCAGTTCCCGTAGCGCCCAGGGCATAGCAGGCCCGGATTTCCGCCTGGAAATGGAAGGCTTACAGTACAGTGAAATCCCAATGCTGGCAGGCGCAAACCCATCTCTGATGCAGCAGGCGCTCGGCGCGGTGCGTAATGACTATTCGCTGGCGCGCATGTATGCGATGGGGGTTGATGCATGGTCGCTGGCGAACCACTTCTCCCAGATGCGTCAGGTTAATGGCTTCGAAATCAATGGCAACACCGGCGCATTGACCGCCAGTCAGGATTGTGTGATTAACAGGAAGTTATCATGGCTCCAGTATCAGCAAGGGCAGGTCGTCCCCGCGAGTTAACGAGCAAACAGGCCGGTGACGCATGGGAAACCATCGCGCGCCGGTTTCTGGAGAGCAAGGGACTGCATTTTATCGCCGCTAACGTGCGTGAACGTGGCGGTGAGATTGATTTAATCATGCGTGAGGGTAAAACGACCGTCTTTATCGAGGTCCGCTTCCGACGCTCTGCTGCGTTCGGCGGTGCCGCTGCCAGTGTGACGCACAGCAAGCAACGCAAATTATTACAGGCTGCCCACTTGTGGCTCGCGCGCCACAATGGGAGTTTTGATACTGTGGATTGCCGGTTCGATGTGTTAGCCTTCACCGGAAATGATGTTGAGTGGTTGAGGAATGCGTTCACTGACTGCTCATAATTGAAGCTCTTAAGGATTAGCGTGTTAGAAAGAATTAAGGTCTGCTTTACCGAAAGCATTCAGACACAAATTGCAGCGGCAGAAGCCCTTCCGGATGCTATCTCCCGCGCCGCCATGACGCTGGTTCACTCACTGCTTAATGGCAACAAAATTCTCTGTTGTGGTAATGGGACATCCGCAGCCAACGCACAGCATTTTGCTGCCAGTATGATCAACCGTTTTGAAACCGAACGTCCTAGTTTACCGGCGATTGCACTAAATACGGATAATGTGGTCTTAACGGCGATTGCTAACGATCGTCTGCATGACGAAGTTTATGCAAAACAGGTTCGGGCGCTGGGCCATGCGGGCGATGTCTTACTGGCCATTTCGACGCGCGGCAACAGTCGCGATATTGTCAAGGCCGTGGAAGCTGCCGTTACACGGGACATGACGATTGTGGCATTAACCGGGTACGACGGGGGAGAACTGGCTGGATTGTTAGGGCCACAGGATGTTGAGATCCGCATCCCTTCGCACCACAGCGCGCGCATTCAGGAGATGCATATGCTGACGGTAAACTGTCTGTGCGACCTGATCGATAATACGCTTTTCCCTCACCAGGATGATTAAGGAGTACACATGAAGGCTTTATCGCCAATCGCAGTCCTTATTTCTGCACTGCTTTTACAAGGTTGCGTGGCCGCCGCCGTTGTCGGTACCGCTGCCGTTGGTACCAAAGCAGCGACAGACCCACGTAGCGTAGGCACCCAGGTGGATGATGGAACCCTGGAATTGCGTGTCAACAGCGCGCTGTCGAAAGATGCGCAAATCAAGAAAGAAGCGCGAATTAACGTGACGGCTTATCAGGGTAAGGTGTTGCTGGTCGGTCAGTCACCGAACAGTGAACTCTCCTCGCGGGCGAAACAGATAGCAATGGGCGTGGACGGAACGACAGAGGTCTATAACGAAATTCGTCAGGGCCAGCCGATTGGCCTGGGCACCGCCTCCACCGATACCTGGATCACTACCAAAGTGCGCTCTCAGTTGCTGACCAGCGACCAGGTGAAATCGTCAAATGTGAAGGTGACTACCGAGAACGGTGAGGTATTCCTGCTGGGTCTGGTGACTGAACGCGAAGCGAAAGCAGCGTCGGATATCGCCAGCCGGGTCAGCGGCGTGAAACGCGTAACCACCGCGTTTACGTTTATCAAGTAAGTTGTGTGCCGGATGACGGCGTAAACGCCTTATCCGGCCTACAGAATATATAACCTTAGGCCGGGCAAGCGAAGCGCCCCCGGCATTCCACAGAACGTACCTCCACAGGCCGGGCAAGCGAAGCGCCCCGGCATTCCTGTTTTATATCAACGCAACACTTCCCACAATCACACCCGAAACCGCCACCAGCGCACCGGTCAACCATAGCGCTTTTGCCGGGAATGCTTTGCGCAGCATAATCAATGACGGCAAACTGACGGCAGGCAACGTCATCAGCAACGCCAACGCAGGCGCGGTGCCCATACCTGCCAGCATCATCGTTTGCACAATCGGGATTTCTGCCGCCGTCGGGATCACAAACAGGCAGCCCGCTACCGCCAGCGCAACCACCCACAGCAGACTGTTATCTATCGCCCCGTCAGCATGCGGGAACAACCAGACGCGCGCGGCCCCCAGCACCACTACCGCCAGAATGTAGACCGGAATGGTACTCCAGAACAGCGCCCACAACGCCTTGCCCCAGCGAACAAAGAAACCGCCCTCAGCCTCCGGTTGGGCGATATCGACAGGCACTTCCGTTTGCGGCGACTCTTTCACCCATTTTTGCACCAGCGTCGCCACCACCAGCACCATCGCCAGCCCCGCCACCAGACGAATTGCCGCGAAATGCCAGCCGAGGACAAATCCCATAAATACCAGCGTTGCCGGGTTTAGCAGAGGATTCCCCATCCAGAATGCCAGCGCACCGCCCATCGAGACCTGCTGGCGGCGCATCCCGGCAGCCACAGGCGCGGCGCAACAGGTACACATCATGCCGGGCAATGAAAAGAGCGTTCCAAACAGCGTGCCGCGAAAACGCGACTGTCCGAGCGTGCGCAGTAACCAGTCGCGCGGGAGCAGCACCTGAATCAATGAACCCAGAATAACGCCCAGTACCGCCGCCTTCCAGACCGCCAGAAAATAGACCATCGTGTACTCCCAGGCCGCCCGCCAGGGGTTCGCATCTGCCTGCGCCAGAATGGACTTGCCGATACTGTGTGTTTCTGCGGCCGTAAAGGCTTTACCGTAATACGGCTGCCATTTTACATACCAAAGACCGACGATAACGACGAGAAAGAAAAGCGCGGGTTTCCACCATTGAAACGGTGTTGCCGCCTGAGACGAAGACTGACCAGCCATAGCATTCCCCAGGGAGTGTTAGAGTATTTTGCCGGGGCATACTACGCCTTTGGGAAATGTTTGGAAATGCTAGATTGACGCCGCTTTCTCCCGCAACTGAGACGAAGTCAGGATAGTCACCCCGTCATGCTCAGGTGCCAGCGCTTCTGCCAGCATCGCTTGCGCCACATCCCGCGCATCAATTGACTTCCAGTTTCCCGGCAGCAGCCGAAACAGCGGCGCGAACAACGTTTCATTCATCCGGTGTTTTGCCCGATCGCCGAGCAGCATCGACGGACGTACGATCGTCAGTTTTGGCCAGTGCTGGGCAATCAACGCGTCTTCCATTTCCCCTTTTACGCGGTTGTAGAAAAAGGGCGAACGGGCGTTGGCTCCCATAGCGCTCACCACCAGCATATGCTGCGCGCCAAGACGACGACCGGTCAACGCGGTGTCCACCACCAGCGTGTAATCCGCGTGGATAAATGCCTCTTTGCTGCCCGCTTCACGTCGGGTTGTTCCCAGACAGCAGAAAACGATATCAACAGGATCGGTAACCTGCGCCAGCGCATCGGTCAGTTGCGGATCGTGGGGATTGTAGACGCCGGGCATATCCGCCAGTGGACGCCGCGTGGGGGCGGCAATCGAATGGATCTTCGGTTCATTGAGCAACATTCTCAACAGATGTCCTCCAACCAATCCCGTTGCCCCGGTAATCAGTACCTGACTCATTCTCGCTCCTCTACAGAATTGTCCGCCTTGCGCTCTCAGCCTCATCGACCAGGCTTATTCGTTCACAGAGTAATTATCCTTGATCATCGGGAAATTGCCTCATCCAAAGCCAGTACAGCGGAGGAATCATGAGTAAAAAGGTAGCCGTATTAATCACTGACGAGTTTGAAGATTCAGAATTCACCTCACCGGCGGCCACTCACCGGATTATCTGCGCGGCGACGATCGTTTCGTCACGTTTACTCGCGAGAGGCTACACATTCTCAGTGCCTGAGTGACGTAACCAGTGTCGTTTTTTTCCGAAGCCCAGCGTGTTGTCAGTGAATTTGATTTCGTCTAACCGAATCTCCCACACCGGCGCTGACAGCGCCCTGGCGACCGCAAATCGGCGTTGATAGGCCTGTCGGGCTGCGTCACTTTCTTCCCCCGCCAGTTGACGAATTTCACCAGTAAACTGCACGCCGCGAATCAGCGCCACCGTCTTCGGCTGGCCGTTGACCGTCCCGGCAACCAGTGCTCGCGGGCCTGACATTTGCGCATGACGCGTTTTTTCCTCCGTCAGCACATAAAAAACGACCTTTTGTGCGTCATAAATATAAAACGCATTCGCGCACCATAATTCCCCGTCGCGATGCACGCACCAGGTGACAACATGTTGTTTCGCCAGCCAACGACTGATAGCGGTGAGTGTTTCCATCTCGGTTCTCTTTTATACTGGATGCCAGAAACGTAACACGCCGAAGGTCATGATGACACCCTGGTATCTTTATCTGATTCGTACTGCCGACAATGCCCTTTACACCGGGATCACCACTGATGTGGCGCGCCGCTATCAGCAGCATCAATCGGGCAAAGGCGCAAAAGCGCTGCGGGGAAAGGGGGAATTGACGCTGGCGTTTTCCGCCCCGGTGGGCGATCGCTCACTGGCGCTTCGGGCTGAATACCGGGTCAAAAAGCTCACCAAGCGCCAGAAAGAGCGGCTTGTCGCTGAAGGCGAAGGGTTTGCAGCCTTGCTGAACGATCTGCAAACCCCGGCGCTTAAAAGCGATTAAAGTGATCGTGATATTCAACCAGTCCGGTCACGCCGTTTAAGGCATCATCGGCTAAACGATGTACCTGAAAGGCGCTTTCGGTTCCCGGCCAGCGGCAATGCAGATCGTAATGGGCGGCCAGTTCAAAGCCGAAACGGCTGTAAAGCGCCGGATCGCCCAGCGTGACCACTGCGGCATAACCAAATTCATTCAGCGAATCCAGTCCTTCATAGACCAACTGGCGCGCCAGTCCTTGTCCACGATAGTTTTCATCAACCGCCAGTGGCGCCATGCCGACCCATTGCAGATCTTCACCCTGCACGTCAACGGGGCTGAATGCCACATATCCCACCACCTGACCTTCATCGTCGGTGGCGACCAGACCGAGCGTCAGAAAACCATCTTCACGCAAATCGTGAACCAGTTTTGCTTCCGCATCGCTTTCGAATGAGCGACGCAACAGGGCATCAATGCCGGGCGCGTCAATGGGAATTTCTACTCGAATCAGCATGGTTCACCTACCGATGTCTGTTTGGTTTCTGGCAAGGGTTTCATGCCCGCCTCAACAAAATCAGCCAGTTGCAGCAGCATGACGCGCAACGCTTTTGGCATCTGCTCCAGTTCAATGGCATCCATCAGGTTTTTTACATACAACCCTAGCTCGGTATCCCCTTCAATCACCAGGCGACGCTGGAAAAAGAGAGTATCCGGATCCTGTTTACGCGCCGCGATCATCAACAGATCGCTGGCGTCAGCACTGAAACTCACGTCGGCCTGTGCATTCTGGCTGACAATCAGTTTGTCGTTCTCTACCGAGGTATACCATCTCAGGCCGATATCACGAACCGTAATGCTTAGCCAACGGCCGTCGAGAAACTCCAGCTCCCCATCTGCCAGCGCCTGACGAAATTGCCAGCTCAGGACCTGTTCCAGAACCTGGCGCTGCAACGCAAAGGGCGTCAGCTTAACCGGCACACTCAACAGAGACGGACCAAAATGTACTAAGCGTGAACGCAGTTTATCTAACACGAGCTTTACTCCCTGTTTCAGTTGTCCTGTTATTCTGCCATATCAGATAAACGACATAGCGGCGTAAATCAACAATTCGATGTGAAATCGTTACCTCTTTATTGGTGTTACCAATACGACTTTAACTGCCTTAAATCAAAAATTGTCGCAGCAAGGTTAACTAAAATCCCTGTTCGTTAACAATATGCGTCCCAGGCGGCGCAATCTTCAGGATAAGTTATGGAGCTGCTCTGCCCTGCCGGAAACCTCCCGGCGCTTAAGGCGGCCATTGAGAACGGCGCTGATGCCGTTTATATCGGGCTTAAAGATGACACCAACGCCCGCCACTTTGCCGGCCTTAATTTTACCGAGAAGAAATTGCAGGAAGCGGTGAGTTTTGTCCATCAACACCGCCGCAAATTGCACATCGCCATTAACACTTTTGCGCATCCGGATGGTTATGCCCGCTGGCAGCGTGCGGTGGATATGGCGGCGCAACTGGGTGCAGATGCGCTGATTCTCGCCGATCTCGCCATGCTTGAGTATGCCGCGAGCCGTTATCCGCACATTGAGCGTCATGTCTCTGTGCAGGCATCGGCCACCAATGAAGAAGCGATCCAGTTTTATCACCGCAATTTTGATGTCGCCCGCGTCGTTCTGCCGCGTGTGCTCTCGATCCACCAGGTAAAACAACTGGCTCGCGTAACGCCAGTCCCCCTGGAGGTTTTTGCTTTCGGAAGCCTGTGCATCATGGCGGAAGGCCGCTGCTACCTCTCTTCATACCTGACCGGCGAATCACCCAACACCGTTGGCGCCTGTTCGCCTGCCCGCTTTGTGCGCTGGCAGCAAACCCCGCAGGGGCTGGAATCACGGCTCAATGAAGTACTGATCGATCGTTATCAGGACGGGGAAAACGCCGGTTATCCGACGTTGTGCAAAGGTCGCTATCTGGTTGACGGCGAGCGTTATCACGCGCTGGAAGAACCCACCAGTCTCAATACGCTGGAACTGCTGCCGGAACTGCTGGCGGCGAATATTGCCTCGGTGAAAATCGAAGGCCGTCAGCGCAGCCCGGCCTATGTCAGCCAGGTGGCGAAAGTGTGGCGTCAGGCAATCGACCGCTGCATTGCCGATCCGCAAAACTATGCGCCGCAGGCAGCCTGGATGGAGACGCTCGGCGCGATGTCCGAAGGCACCCAGACAACGCTTGGCGCGTATCACCGTAAATGGCAGTGAGAGAAGCAATGAAATATTCCTTAGGACCGGTGCTCTACTACTGGCCGAAAGAGACGCTTGAAGCGTTTTACCAGCAGGCCGCCAGCAGCAGCGCGGATGTTATCTATCTTGGCGAAGCGGTGTGCAGCAAGCGTCGGGCTACCAAAGTCGGCGACTGGCTGGATATGGCGAAAGGGCTTGCCACCAGCGGTAAGCAGGTCGTGCTTTCGACGCTGGCGCTGGTCCAGGCATCCTCCGAGCTGAGTGAACTCAAACGTTACGTGGAAAATGGCGACTTTTTGCTGGAAGCCAGCGATCTCGGCGTGGTGAACATGTGCGCCGACCGCAAACTGCCGTTTGTTGCCGGACACGCCCTGAACTGCTACAACGCCGTAACGCTGCGACTGTTGCTTAAACAGGGCATGGTGCGCTGGTGTATGCCGGTTGAACTTTCCCGCGACTGGCTAGTCAATCTTCTCAACCAGTGCGATGAGCTGGGCATTCGCCAGCAGTTTGAAGTGGAAGTCCTGAGCTACGGGTATCTGCCGCTGGCTTATTCCGCCCGCTGCTTTACCGCCCGCTCGGAAGACCGGCCGAAAGATGAATGCGAAACCTGCTGCATCAAATACCCGAACGGCCGTGACGTGCTATCCCAGGAAAATCAGCAGGTGTTCGTTCTCAATGGTATACAGACCATGAGCGGCTATATCTACAATCTGGGCAACGAACTGACGTCAATGCAGGGGCTGGTGGATATCGTGCGTCTGTCACCGTTGGGAACTGAGACATTCGACATGCTCGACGCCTTCCGCGCAAACGAAACGGGACACGCTCCGTTGCCGCTCGCCGCGCACAGTGACTGTAACGGTTACTGGAAACGTCTGGCAGGTCTTGAGTTACAGCCCTGATAACCTCGCCGGATAGCGGCATGATGCCTTATCCGGCCTGTCGTAGGCCTGATAAGCGAAGCGCCATCAGGCATTTCTCTTCGTCTCACCTTATAAAGCTCACTTTGTTAACAACATTAACTAATCTTTAATGCAGTATGCAGAAATTAGCCGGTAACAAAGTGAGCCGTTATGACTGACAAAACCATTCCTTTCTCAGTGCTGGATCTGGCGCCGATCCCAGCAGGATCCTCAGCAAAAGAGGCGTTCTCGCACTCGCTGGATCTCGCTCGCCTCGCGGAAAAACGAGGCTATCACCGCTATTGGCTGGCGGAACATCACAATATGACCGGGATCGCCAGCGCGGCAACCTCTGTGCTGATTGGCTATCTGGCGGCAAACACCCGGACGTTACATCTGGGTTCCGGCGGCGTGATGCTTCCCAACCATTCGCCGCTGGTGATCGCCGAGCAGTTCGGTACGCTGAATACCCTCTATCCGGGGCGCATTGATCTCGGTTTAGGACGCGCGCCGGGTAGCGATCAGCCCACGATGCGGGCGCTGCGCCGCCATATGAGCGGCGATGTTGATAACTTCCCCCGAGATGTTGCTGAACTGGTGGACTGGTTTGACGCCCGCGATCCTCATCCGCAGGTGCGCCCGGTGCCGGGCTATGGCGAGAAGATCCCGGTATGGCTGTTAGGCTCCAGCCTTTATAGCGCACAGCTTGCCGCACAGCTCGGCCTGCCGTTCGCCTTTGCCTCGCATTTCGCTCCGGATATGCTTTTCCAGGCACTGCATCTGTACCGCACGCAGTTCAAACCGTCCGCGCGCCTGGAAAAACCGTACGCCATGGTGTGCATTAATATTATTGCCGCCGACAGCAACCGTGATGCGGAGTATCTGTTCACCTCAATGCAGCAGGCATTCGTGAAACTGCGCCGTGGCGAAACCGGTCAACTGCCCGCGCCGATTCAAAATATGGAGCCGTTCTGGTCGCCCTCTGAGCAGTATGGCGTGCAGCAGGCGCTGAGCATGTCGTTAGTGGGGGATAAAGCCAAAGTGCGCCACGGGCTGGAGTCTATTCTGCGGGAAACCCAGGCGGACGAGATCATGGTTAACGGGCAGATTTTTGACCACCAGGCGCGCCTGCATTCGTTTGAACTGGCGATGGATGTGAAGGAAGAGTTGTTGGGGTAGTTTTGTCATTTGCCGGATGGCGGCTTCGCCTTATCCGGCCTACGCGATCCCTGTAGGCCCGGTAAGCGTAGCGCCACCGGGCAAAATAATTACTGATACACCGGCAGCAGGTTAAAGCTCGACAGGATATGTACCAGCGCGTTACCCACGCCGAAAACCAGAATCAGCACAATCATCGGCTTGCCACCCCAGACGCGGAATTTCGGGCTACCGAAACGCTGACGAGATTTACGCGCTAACAGTGCCGGTACAATCGCCGCCCAGATAGTCGCCGCCAGTCCTGCATAACCAATGGCATACAGGAATCCGTTCGGCCACAGCAGACCGCCGACCATGGGCGGAATGAAGGTAAACAGTGCGGTTTTAAAACGCCCCATCGCCGAATCATCAAAGCCAAACAGGTCTGCCAGGTAGTCAAACAACCCCAGCGTAACCCCGAGGAATGAACTCGCCACCGCAAAGTTGGAGAACACAACCAGCAGCAGATCCAGACTGCGGCTGTTCAGCACGCCGCTCAACGCCTGTACCAGCACATCAATATTGCCGCCCTTCTGCGCAATACCGATAAATTCTGGACGCGGAATGTTCCCCATTGTCCCCAGCAACCAGATCGTATAGAGCACCAGCGCCAACAGCGTACCGTAGACCAGACACTTCACAATGGTACGCGGGTCTTTACCGTAGTATTTCATCAGGCTTGGAACATTACCGTGATAGCCAAACGACGCGAGACAGAACGGCAGTGTCATCAGCAGGTACGGGGTATAAGAAGCGTTACTTTCCGCGACATTAAACAGCGTTGTCGGCGTGACGTGTCCGAGCAAGCTACCGAACGTCAGGAAGAAGGTTATCACCTTTGCCCCCAGCACAATCGCCGTCATACGGCTGACCGCTCTGGTGCTCAACCACACGACAAACGCCACCAGCAGCGCAAAACCAAATCCTGCGGCGCGCGCGGGTACATTCAGTGACATCTCACTAAAAGTATGGTGGAGAATCGAACCGCTCGCCGAAATATAGGCATAGGTCAGGATATAGAGGACAAAGGCAATTGAGATGCCGTTGACCACGTTCCAGCCTCTGCCCAGCAGGTCTTTAGTAATGGTGTCAAAACTCGCCCCAATGCGGTAGTTCAGGTTGGCTTCGAGGATCATCAGTCCGGAATGCAGCATGCAAAACCAGGTAAACACCAGCGCCGCCATTGACCAGAAAAACCAGCTACCAGCCATCACCACTGGCAGGGAAAACATGCCTGCGCCGATAATAGTGCCGCCGATGATCACCACGCCGCCAAGCAGCGAAGGTGATGTCTGGGTGGTGGTTAGTGTTGCCATGTAGCGATTTCTCCAGCGAATAATGTTGTGACCGCAGTTTAGTGTGTTGCACTGTACCAGTACAATAGTACAAATGAAATAAAAAAAGCCCCGATAATTTTCATCGGGGCTGTATTTATTACTTTACGTCAATGCGCGCGAGATTTACGCGTCACGGCGACGGCTGGTGCCTTCTTCACGACGCGGGGCGCGGCCTTCACGGCGTTCGCCGCTGAAACGACGTCCATCACCACGGCCACCTTCACGACGCTCACCGCCGAAACCACGACCGCCTTCACGACGCTCGCCACCGAAGCTGCGACCACCGCCACGACGTTCAGTGTGCGGCTGCGCATCGCCCAGCAGTTGCATGTTCATCGGCTTGTTCAGGATACGCGTGCGCGTAAAGTGCTGCAGAACTTCACCCGGCATACCTTTCGGCAGCTCAATAGTGGAGTGTGAAGCGAACAGTTTGATATTACCAATGTAGCGGCTGCTGATGTCGCCTTCGTTGGCGATCGCGCCAACGATGTGACGAACTTCCACACCATCATCACGGCCCACTTCGATACGGTACAACTGCATATCGCCAACATCACGACGCTCACGACGCGGACGCTCTTCACGATCACCACGCGGGCCACGATCGTTACGATCGCGCGGACCACGATCATCACGATCACGGAACTCACGTTTCGGACGCATCGGCGCATCTGGCGGAACAATCAGAGCACGTTCGCCCTGAGCCATCTTCAGCAGAGCGGCAGCCAGAGTTTCGATATCCAGTTCTTCGTCTTCCGCTGTCGGTTGCAGTTTCGCCAGCAGCGCACGGTACTGATCCAGATCGCTGCTTTCCAGTTGCTGCTGAACTTTCGCCGCGAATTTTTCCAGGCGACGTTTGCCCAGCAGTTCTGCGTTCGGCAGTTCAACTTCCGGAATGGTCAGCTTCATAGTGCGTTCGATGTTACGCAACAGACGACGCTCGCGGTTTTCGACAAACAGCAGCGCACGGCCCGCACGACCCGCACGACCGGTACGGCCAATACGGTGAACGTAGGACTCGGAGTCCATCGGAATATCGTAGTTAACCACCAGGCTGATACGCTCAACGTCCAGGCCACGGGCCGCAACGTCGGTCGCAATCAGGATATCCAGACGACCATCTTTCAGACGTTCCAGAGTCTGCTCACGCAGCGCCTGGTTCATGTCGCCGTTCAGCGCGGCGCTGTTATAACCGCTACGCTCCAGCGCTTCCGCCACTTCCAGAGTCGCGTTTTTGGTACGCACGAAGATAATCGCCGCATCAAAATCTTCCGCTTCCAGGAAACGCACCAGCGCTTCGTTTTTACGCATGCCCCAGACAGTCCAGTAGCTCTGGCTGATGTCCGGACGGGTAGTCACGCTCGACTGAATGCGTACTTCCTGCGGCTCTTTCATAAAGCGGCGGGTAATGCGACGAATTGCTTCCGGCATGGTGGCAGAGAACAGAGCGGTCTGATGACCTTCCGGGATCTGCGCCATGATGGTTTCAACGTCTTCGATGAAGCCCATACGCAGCATTTCATCGGCTTCGTCCAGCACCAGACCGCTCAGGCGAGACAGGTCCAGGGTACCGCGTTTTAAGTGATCAAGCAGACGTCCCGGCGTACCGACGACAATCTGTGGCCCTTGACGCAGGGCACGTAACTGCACGTCATAACGCTGACCACCGTACAGGGCAACCACGTTCACGCCGCGCATATGTTTAGAGAAATCCGTCATAGCTTCAGCCACCTGAACCGCCAGTTCGCGGGTCGGTGCCAGCACCAGGATCTGAGGTGCCTTCAGCTCAGGATCAAGATTGTTGAGCAGCGGTAAAGAGAACGCTGCCGTTTTGCCGCTACCGGTCTGGGCCATACCCAGAACATCGCGACCGCCCAGCAGATGCGGAATGCACTCTGCCTGGATTGGAGATGGTTTTTCGTAACCCAGATCGTTAAGGGCTTCAAGGATAGGAGCCTTCAGGCCCAGATCTGCAAAAGTGGTTTCGAATTCAGCCATGTAGTACGAGTGCCTCAATGTCAATGGCGGCCAGTCTACTTAGCTCATCGTGAAAATGATTAGCAATTTTCATTGAAAAGTGTGAACCGGCTCAAAGTAGGTGTATTGACGAACAACAACGCCCTCACCAGTTAAGGTGATGGCAATCAAAAGATTACGGGCTGATGTTTATGTCGTCAGCTATTGCTGGTCCGATTCTGCCAGGTCGTCTTGCTCCTGGCCCAAGAGCGATAATTCCAACAATGCATAACGGTGCTCAACGAAGTTGTGTACGTTGTTAGCGACCGCTAATTTGAACAGTGCCGTAGCGCTGTCCTTATCCCCCAGACTTAGGTAGTACTTACCTAAATAGAAGTTGGTTTCACTGAGATGCTCAGCGAGCGAGGTGTTATCCGTTGCGTCTGCCTTCAGACGAGTCATCAGCTCTTTTTCGCTAATGTCGCCAAGGTAGAACTCGACAATGTTCCATCCCCATTGCTCTTTGTCCGACTTGTCTAAGCGCTCTCTGAGTGCTTCAAGCGCCCGCTTCTCGTCGAGTTTACGCTCGGCGATATAAAGCCACAGGCTACGGAAAGGATCATTGGGATCGTCTTGATAAAACGCCAGCAGATCATCTTGCGCTAACTTAGCCCGGCCGCCGTAATACAGGGCGATACCGCGGTTCAAGTGCGCGTAGTTGTAAGTTGGATCAAGCTCAAGTACAGAATCAAACGCTTCATAGGCAGCATCAAAATTGCCTGCCTGCGTTAAGTAAATACCTAAGTAATTGAATACTTCAGGCATATCGGGTCGGATTGCCAGCGCTTGTGAAAAATCATTTCGCGCTAATGCCCTCAGACCGAGACTATCATACAACACTCCGCGCTCATATAAAAGCTGTGCGCGTTCGTCATCGGTTAAAGCCCGACTGGCAAGTATTTGTTCCATGCGTGCCAGGATCACTTCCTGCTGCAAAGTCGGTTGCAATGGCACTGCGAGGACTTCGCTCTTACGCCAGGCAGAGTTGCTGCATCCTGCCAGCGTTAAAGCTGTCGCAACGAAACACCAGCGCAAAAAAGGCTTCATTTCCCACTCCCGAAGACAACTATTGATGAACGTCCTGTCCCCCGGCGGCTTAACAAGGCGTCCTGCCTGATAATAAGCCCTCCGCCTGCGCGGAGGGCAAATGGCAACCTTACTCGCCTTGCTGTTCAGCAGCCGGGGCTTCCGGTGCCGCAGCAGGCTGAGACTGCTCGGTTGCTTCTTTAATGCTCAGACGGATACGGCCCTGGCGGTCAACTTCCAGAACTTTCACCGGTACTTCCTGACCCATTTGCAGGTAATCGGTCACTTTCTCAACGCGCTTGTCAGCGATCTGAGAGATGTGTACCAGACCTTCTTTACCGCCACCGATGGCAACGAATGCGCCAAAGTCAACGATACGGGTCACTTTACCATTGTAGATACGGCCCACTTCGATTTCTGCCGTGATCTCTTCGATACGACGGATAGCGTATTTCGCTTTCTCGCCGTCGGTTGCTGCGATTTTCACAGTACCGTCATCTTCGATTTCGATGGTGGTGCCCGTTTCTTCGGTCAGTGCACGGATAACAGAACCGCCCTTACCGATAACATCTTTGATCTTGTCTGGATTGATCTTGATGGTGTGGATACGTGGAGCGAACTGAGAAATGTCGCCACGCGGCGCATTAATCGCCTGTTCCATCACGCCCAGGATGTGCAGACGCGCACCTTTAGCCTGGTTCAGAGCAACCTGCATGATCTCTTTGGTGATACCTTCAATTTTGATATCCATCTGCAAGGCAGAGATACCGTCACGGGAACCCGCTACTTTGAAGTCCATATCGCCCAGGTGGTCTTCGTCGCCCAGAATGTCAGACAGAACAACGTAGTTGTCGCCCTCTTTCACCAGACCCATTGCGATACCCGCAACGGCGGCTTTAATTGGCACGCCTGCATCCATCAGCGCCAGAGAGGCACCACACACGGAAGCCATAGAAGAGGAACCGTTGGATTCGGTGATTTCAGACACCACACGTACGGTGTACGGGAATTTGTCTGCTTCTGGCATCACTGCCAGCACGCCGCGCTTCGCCAGACGACCGTGACCAATTTCACGACGCTTCGGTGAGCCAACCATACCGGTTTCGCCCACAGAGTACGGAGGGAAGTTGTAGTGGAACAGGAAGCTGTCAGTACGCTCGCCCATCAGTTCGTCGATGATCTGTGCGTCACGTGCGGTACCCAAGGTCGCGGTTACCAGCGCCTGCGTTTCACCACGGGTGAACAGCGCAGAACCGTGAGTACGTGGCAGTACGCCAGTACGCACGTCCAGACCACGGATCATGTCTTTTTCACGACCATCGATACGCGGCTCGCCTGCCAGGACGCG